>Ga0214919_10006601_pt1 | contig 15890 bp, 8 predicted proteins | sample LL1503_MetaG_FD_177994 | JGI IMG/M metagenome (GOLD analysis project Ga0214919, IMG submission 177994) | Freshwater microbial communities from Lake Lanier, Atlanta, Georgia, United States - LL-1503 | ecosystem: Environmental > Aquatic > Freshwater > Lake | place: USA: Georgia | collected 2015-03-15 | reverse complement strand
ACGAGCGTGAGACCGCCAGTGAACGTGGTGTTATCAAGATTCTGCGAGAGGTTTTCCGTGTAATCTCCCTTGAGCGCATCCTGGTATTTAGGAGGGCGAATTGCTTCCTGAAATTGGCCGAAATAGCGCGTAGTCGTGTAATCATATTCCCGATTGGTGTCGCGGCGCATGCCGACAAGCGACAGCAGGCGACCACCGAAATATTTTCCACTGGCAGAAAATGAGGCAGCTGCACTTCGTACAAATTGTGTGCCGCTGGCCGCATCGGTGCCCGAGGCAAAGAAGCCCAACATGCGCATATCCACCGTATTCGTGACCGGCGGATTGTTGAATTGCAGACGATCGAAGATTGCCCGCGAGTAAAAGGCGGGATCGTCGAGATAAAGGCGCAGACGTCCGCGATCATTGGCGGTGCTGATCGCCGTGGCGGTGCCGTTGAGGACGTTTTTAACGTTATAGCCTTGGAGGCGATAGTTGTCCTGCGAACTTTCGTTATACTCGGCGGTGGCGACGAAGATCTGCTGCATCCATTTTAGCTTGTCCCAATTATAAACCACCGAGCCGCGAAACGCATCCGTGTCCGTGCCGAAATGTTTTCGATCTGAAGCCGCGTCGATGAACGGTCGGCCGTTGACGTCGACGCTGATCGTGGTGTCGAAAGAATTGTCGTTGCGATCGGACGCCTGATTTTGGCGGTTGTAACTCAGCTCAACCGAAATCGGTCCGATGCCCTGCTCGATGGTAACCGAATACGTATCGAAAGGCCGAGCTTGTTTGTCCCAAGAGCCACGGATGTTGTAGTGCTTAGGAAAACCTTTAATTCGCTTGGTGCCCACGGCGAGGCCAGCCGCATCGCGCATCGTGACATCGACGAAACTGCCTTCGATGAGCGAAGGCGTGCCGCCCGCGACCGAGTTGGCCGCCAATCGATCCGCCGCAGATTGGGCGGCTTGCAGCACCCAAACATTGTCTGAGGTGTAATACGTGCCCGCGGTGCTCCAAGCGTTGGAGCGGGCGGATTGCTCCCAGACATTGATGCCGGCGAAACCGCGGGTGTTATCGTATTTACCGCGCTCACCTTCGACGCGAATCGAGGTGCGGGCAAAGGGTTGCCAGACAGCAGCGAGCGTCTCGCCTTCAAATTTATAAGCGGATGCGTCTTGAAACGTCTTGTCCTGTTTGCGTACGGCGTTGAAGCGCAGAGCGAGATTGGAGCGGAGCTTACGGTTAAAATCGATCTGGTAGCGATAGGCGCCCTCGCTGTTTTGGTTGGCGAAGATCTCGCCGAAGTTTTTAAGGAGCGGACGCTTGGTGAACGCCGCACCCTGCCCGCCCGGTTCGACGGCACCGAAAATCAACGAATTCGAGCCTTTGCCGAAATCAATGCGCTCGACGTTATAAGTGTCGCTCGGGATGAACCAACGAAAGTAATTCCGGCTAATATTGTTCGTCTGGGTCATACCGCGGAACGAAAAATTGCCGCCCTGATTATCATTTTCCATCACCGGCAAGGCATAGACGTTGGCGACAAACTTCGCCGTTTCGTCGGCAGAAAACAGACCGAGGTCTTCCATGAAATCGGCGGTGATCGCATCGATGTTCACCGGCACGTCCTTCAGCGCCTGCTTCGTGCGCGTGGCCGAGAGTGTGTCGTTGGCCGACCAACCCGTCTCACGCTCGGATGCAATGACGAACGGCGAAAGTCTGACGGCTTCCTCTTTGGTGGACGAAGCGACCGATGGCGCCGGAGCAACCTGCGCAGGAGCTGCCTGCATCAATAAAAGAAACAACCCTGCAGATCTAATAAAGCTCACGTTATGTGACGAAAATGTCATGGGGAGTAGGGGATAAAAGTACACCAAAGACCCTGCTCTACGTTGCAGCAAAGTTCTCATCACTAGCATCGTTGAGTAAATTATCATTATTTTTATATTTAATCGTTATTAGATAATTACTTAACCTATTTTGCTCATATCATTAACCTGACCTCGAAATAAATTGCTATCTTAGGAGCTGAATTTGTGTTTTCTCAAATTAAACCATGCGGGTCAAAATCAAGCGCGGATCCAAGAAGGTGAACGGTCTCAGCGGGCCCATCTCGATGCAGCAGGTGGCGGAACACGCGGGCGTCTCGCGCTCAGCGGTGTCGCTCGCTCTCCAACACCACCCTAGCATCCCCGCCTCCACCCGTGACCGCATCCGCGCGGCCGCGCAGGAACTGGGTTACCGCCCGAATCCACTCGTCACCGCACTCATGCGCAGTCGTCGGACGGTCACACACGCTTCCACGGTTCGAGCTTCGTTGGGATTTCTGACCGCAGACGCTCCCACAGACCGGTGGCGCGACGCGACCACTCATCGCAATTTTTACGCGGCCGCCACCACCCGAGCCGTCGAACGCGGCTTTAGCCTCGAGGAATTTTCCACCAGCGACCCCGAAATGCGCCCGGAAAGACTTATCGACCTGCTTCAAGCTCGCGGCATACACGGAATTCTGGTGGCGCCACTCACGGGCCAGAAAAATACGCTCCCTTTCAATTTAACCGATTTTTCTGTAGTGGGCTTAGGTACCAGCGTGCAAGCGCCAGAAATCGATCGAGTCGCCGACGATCATTTTCACGCCGCGCATCTGGCTTATAATCAAGCTTATAATCTCGGTTACCGCAGCATCGGGTTTGCCCTAGCCGCGGATGTCAGCCGGCGACTCGAGCATCGCTGGCTTTCAGGCTACTTGGTTGCCCAACAACAACATTCACCGCGCACACGCATCCCCGTATTCATGCCCGAAACGCGCGAGGAAATCCCTCCAGGTTTAAACGCTTGGATCGCCCAACACCGCGTAGATGCCGTGATTTTTGCCCTACGCGATCCAAAGAAAATGAGCTGTGCCCCGGTGGGTACAGGGCTCATTTCACTATCCGTCCATGACGAGGCTCACATCACCGGCATCCGCCAAGACGAGTTTCGAATCGGAGCTGAAGCCATCGACCTGCTCGTCGAGAAGCTGCAGCGGTGGAATACCGGCTCGCCGCGCGGCTCCCGCCTCCAACTCGTGCGCGGGGTCTGGTGTGCGGGCTTAAGCGCACCTGGAGCCGGTCTAAGTCGCCAAGCCCTTTTGCCCGAAAAATAAGTTAGCTCCACCGCTTCTACGCTCGCTACGGCCGCACCCGCGCCCGCCATGCACTGGGCTAGCGCTGAAGAATTTTCTCCACATCTACGGCCCGTCGCGTTCGTCTTTAACTGTTCCCCCTGCCCTTCAACTCAACTCCTTACCCATGCTCCGTCATTTCCTCCCTGCCCTGCTCGTCACCCTCAGTGGGTTAACTTCACTCAGCGCCGCCGAAAACCAACTAACCACTGCCGAAAAATCCGCGGGTTGGACTCTCCTCTTCGACGGCCAAACCATGAACGGTTGGCGCCCCTACGCCGGCAAACCCGCCGGCGGCTGGGAAGTCAAAGACGGCACGCTCCACGCCATTGCCAAAGTCAAAGGTACCGAGCTAATCACCGAGAAAAAGTTCAATGACTTCGAATTCGCTTGGGAGTGGAAACTCCCGCTCGCCGGTAATAACGGCGTAAAGTATTTCGTCACCGAAGCCCGCCCCGCCGCGCCCGGTCCAGAGTACCAGATGCTCGACGACGTCGGCCACCCCGACGGCAAGATCGGCACGCACCGCCAGACCGCCGCATTTTACGACGTCCTCCCCCCCGCCGCCGACAAACCCATGAAACCGATCGGCGAATGGAATGCCTCCCGTATCGTCGTTAAAGGCAACCACGTCGAACACTGGCTCAACGGTAAAAACGTCCTCACCTACGACCTCGGCAGCGACGCCGTCAAAGCCGGTCTCGCGAAGAGCAAGTTTACTAAACAAGCCGGCTTCGGCGAGAAAATCGTCGGCCACATTATGCTCACCTACCACCAAGACGATTGCTGGTATCGAAACATCAAAATTCGTGAGCTGAAGTAAAGGCGCGCGACGGCTCACCGCGACTTTGGCTCAAGCAAGCCACAAAAAAACACCGCCCACTTCGGGCGGTGTTTTTCTTTTAAGATTTAAACCTAAAAATCGTCTGCGAATTAAGCCTTTGGCTTCTGTTTCTTGAATTCTTTGTGCGACGATTTTTGCTGGGCGTCCAAGTCAGCGATCATCTTAGCCGCTTCATCATTTTTACCCGCCTTGAGCGCGGCTTCGAGTTTACCAACAAGGTCGATCATCTTCTTCATCTCGGTCTTATAGGCCTCAACAAATTTGGCCTGATCAGCGGCAGGTTTTTCAGCGGTGATCTCGGGCTTGAACTCGAGCGAACCTTCGGCGGCGGACTTGATCGTGGCGATCAGCGCGAGTGATGACTCATTCTTCGTCGCATCGGCGACTTGGCGTTTCAGCTTACGGTAGGCCCCGTTGAGCTTTTCCATTTTCTCACCGAGCTCGGTGTGTTTTTCTTCGCCCTTGGGGGCGGCTTTGGCGGCCTCGGCTTGCGCGAGGGGCGCGAAGGCAAGAGCAATGCAGGTGCTGGCAATAAGGAGACGGTTTTTCATAAGAAGGAGAGAAGATTCATGACGCAGTTAGCGGTTAAAAGATACGCGAGGAAGCACCCGAGTCGGCAACTTCATTTCGCGGCTCAGTTCATAGTCACCTAGGCGAAGTCCAATCCACGCATCGTGCCGGTCGAGGTAGCAAACTTGTCAGATTCCAGACCCATGCGCTGCAACATCGAGACAAAGAGGTTGGGGAGCGGATAATTTCGTTCTTTGTCGAAGGCGAGATGTTGGCCGTGGCGGAAACCACCACCTGCAAACAACGTCGGAAGATTCGTGGTTACGTGGGTGTTGGCGTTACCCAGATTGGAGCCGTAAAGAATCATCGAACGATCGAGGAGAGTTTCGCCGTCTTCGCGCACGTTTTTAAGGTCGGTGAAGAGTTGGTTGAGCAACTTCATGTGCCACTCGTCGATCGCCTTCAACTGTGAGAGTTTCTCGGTGGATTTCCCGTGATGGGAAAGGTTGTGGTAAGCATCGGTACTCTTGTGATCGCCGAACTCGATGGCCGGTGAATTCACGCTGTCGAGCATGAGCGAAATCGAGCGCGTAGAGTCTGTCTCAAAGGCGAGGCGCGCCATGTCATACATGAGTTTCACCTTGTCCATGTACTCGCGCGGACTGGCGGGATCGAGCGGTACGGGGGCATCAATCTGCGGCTTGGGTTTGCGCTCCCATTCCTTCGACATCTGCATGCGTTGCTCGAGATCGCGCACGCTCGTAAAATATTGATCGAGCCGGTCGCGGTCGCGCGCAGTCACACCGCGCTGGAGGTCTTTAGCCTGACCGGCCACGGCGTCCAGGATGCTGCGACCGAGGTCAAGCTTGCGCATCTGCGCATTCACTTCAGCCGGAGTGCCTTGTATGAACAGACGCCGAAAAACATCCGAAGCCTTTTCTTCACAAGGAATGAGCACGCCCGACCCCGTCCAGGAAAGACTTCGCGAACCCTGCGCGACGTTGACGCCCAAGGTGAGCGATGGGAAACGCGTCTGGTAACCGATGCGTTCGGCGATGTATTGATCGAGCGAGATCGTGTTGCGAAATCCGCCACTGCCAGGATGCGGCGCCGCCGTGAGAAAACAAATATCTGCGGGATGACCGCCATCGACGTCTGGATGCGACACTCCGCTAAACACCGTGAAATCGTCCCGGTGCTCTTTTAACGTCTCAAGGTACGGCGAGAGCGTGTAATTACGGCCCGTCGTCGTGGGGAAAAATTGGTCAGGAACGAGCCCAAGGTTGTTGCAGATCGCGAGCATCCGGCGCGGTTTGGCTGCTGCCTCTTTGGCTACTTGCCCGCGCGCGAAGGTCGGCAACATCGAATCCAGCAGAGGTAAGGAAAGCACGATGCCGGTCCCGCGCAAAAACTGTCGACGCGAGAGCGCGCGCCGCGTCGATAAGTAGGAGCCGAGCAAGGAACGGGCTTCAGGGGAATTTTTCATGCGGCGGGGTAACGGCTACTTATTGAGGAAAAGCGGGCTTTGTACGAGCTCATGCACGAGCGTGCGCACACCGTACTGGCGCGAGCGGGAGCGCTGTAAAATTTGCTCAATTATCGCGCGGTCGGAGAAACTGATCGGTGCGCCGGTGGCGTAAATCGCGAATTGGCGCACGAGGTTACGGGCAAGCTGAGCCTCATCAGCGAGCAGGAGTCGCTTGAAATCGCGAATGTTTCCGAATGCCCGACCGTCGGGCAATACGCCACTCGAGTCGACAGGCAATGCCGTATGAAACAAAAATTTCTGCCCGCCCTTACCGATGCCCGGGTCGGGCTTGGTGTCACTTGCTGCGCGATAACGGTCGCGCCAACCGCCCATGACGTCGAAACTTTCCAAAGCAAAACCGGCGGGATCGATCTTCGTGTGGCACGCAGCACAACTTTCTTGGGTTCGGTGTTTCTCGAGTTGTTGGCGGATCGTCGTCGCACCTCGCGTGTCGGGATCGACGGCCGGCACGCTCGGCGGCGGGGGTGGTGGCGGCAGACCAAGCACTCGCTCCATAATCCACGCGCCGCGCAACACAGGCGAAGTCGTGGTGCCATTAGCCGTGATTTTGAGCACAGCGGCCTGCGTCAGGAGGCCACCGCGCGGGCTGTCACTGGGCAAGCCCACTTTGCGAACCGCTACTCCCTCAATGGGCGGTAAACCGTAGTGCGCGGCGAGACGTTCGTTGACGTAAACGTAATCGCTGGAAACTACATCGCGCGCGGGTAAATCACCACGCAAAAGCTCCGCAAAAAACATCCGCGTCTCCTCCAACGCCGATTCCTCAAGATGATCGTCGAGGTAGTAATCAGGATAGAGCGTGGCGTCGGGCGCGGTCGCGGTGATTTTGCGCAAGTCGAGCCAGTAATCCAAAAATGCTTCCATGAAGCGCTGTGCTTTCGGGTCGTTGAGCAAGCGCTCCGTCTGCGCGCGCAACACCTCAGGCCGATGCAATTCCCCGCGCGCCGCGAGGTCGCGTAACGCGTCATCGGGCGCTGAATTCCAGAGAAAAAAAGCGAGCCGTGAAGCGAGCGCGTAATCCTCAAGTGGCCCGATTTTTTCATCGAGACTGATAAATTCCGAAGAACACAAAACCGCCGTATAGCCGGCGATCATGGCGTCGGCAAAGGAGCTTCCAGTTAGTAACGCGCCCTCGATCACGGGCAGGAACCGTTTCGCCTCGAGGTCATTTACCGGACGCCGATACGCGTTTTGGGAAAAATTACGCAAGAGCCGCGCCGCATCTTGCGCAGGTTGCTCGGAGATAACTTCAATGGGTCCGCCTTTTTTTGCGGGGGCTTTAAGCGGTAAATCACCAAAGAGTAACCGATGGCCCGCGCCCGGCCCGCTCTCATCTTGGAGTGGGCCTTCGACCTCCAGCCAGCGAAACACCACGCCAGGCTGACCGTCGGGCTCCGCGAGGGGATTCTGAAAACGGCCCGCGCCGGGACGCGAACGGAAGAGTCGACCCGCATCAGGGCGTATCGTTTCTTTATCCAACAGCCACACATCCAGTTCGCGCACACTGGGCTCCGCCGTGAGATCAAACGTCCCCAGTCGGCGCAGCTGGCGCGGGGGCAACTCAGAATAAATCGTGATCGCCTCACCCCGCCGACCCGGCGCGATGTCGTCAAGATCCGGAATCCACCAGCGCGTGGGCTTGGGTGCAGCGGCTTTTTTTCCGGGCTCGGGCGCTTTGATGGGATCCGGTTTCCCAGGACCGACCCAGACGGTGTGGCCGCTGAAACGCAGACGATAATGTCCAGCGACGGGCGCGCGGAATTGGTTGAATTTTGGCTCGATGGGTTCGTAACTGCCGGCCACGATGCCGACCCCTTCGAGTTCGCGGTTCACCGGATCGGCGGCGCCGACGGTAATGGGCGCGGCCTCGCGACGGACGTTGGGTTGGGCCTGAAAACCGAGCACGGGAAAGGTCGCGCGCTCCGGGGCGTTATTAAACACCGAGAATTTCATCGGTCCGGTATAGCTGCGTTGATCACGCGCGTAGTAGCGTTTGATTGTGGTGGGTAACGGCGTAACTTGCGGAGCAATCACTTGGCGGAGCGCATAATCGGCCGCGCCGAGGTAGCGCGCCATCTGCACGTGAGAAATATCCAGACGTTCGCCAACTTTATTGAAACGGAAAGCCTCACCGTCCTCGGGCAACGAATCGCGCACTTGGAGCCACGGGGCATGCAGCAGATCGCGCAAGGCATTTTCGTATTCGTAGCGGTTAAGACGGCGTCGACTCGCGCGGCCCTCGAGCGCGATGCGACTGCGGTCAATCTGAGTGAGTGTGGCGGAAAGCGTCTCGGTAAACGCCGATAATTCGGAAGGGCTCGGGCGCGGCTTCGCTTTGGGCGGCATCTCGCCTGAGTTTACGCGGTCGAAAACTTTGACCCAGAGTGCGAAATTTTTGGATACCGAAGTGAGCGAAAGCAGCGCGGGAGAAGTCAGATCGAGGCCGCCTTTTTTATCCTCGTCGTTGTGACAGCTCGAACAGCGGTTATCGATCATGCTTATGACCGGCTCAGGGAGCTCCGCGCTATGAGCGAAAACCAGCGAAAGCACGAATGAGACAGCCAGCCCTGCGAGAGTCCGCACTCTATTCAACGCGCGCGGCGCAGCGAATTTTTCGGAAAACGAGAAGAGCGCGGGGCGAGGCATGTGAAACGGTGGGGCGAGGAATGAGAAAAACGGTAAACAGACGAGTGCGCGAGTCCAAGGTTTCAAGTCCTTATCGTCGTGGTCGCGCGGCTTGGAGTTTGAGCCGCTCAGCCTCGTCATAATGATCTACCGCTTCAAGGGAGCGGCCGAGTTGGCGAAGGATTTGGGCGAGGTTTTCGTGGGCTTCGATGAAGGCAGGGCGGAGCCGGAGCGCGTGACGAAATTCCTCCACAGCTCCGGTCAACTGGCCTGCGCTGGCGAGCGCGACGGCAAGGTTGCAATGCAAATCAGGGTCGTCGGGCGCGGCCTGCAGGCCAGCGCGGAACGTGCGCGCAGCCTCCGCCCAGCGTTCGGCTTGCGCGAAGGCGTTACCCAAAGTCGCGTACGCGGCTGCGGCGCGCGGATCGAGACGGACGAGTTCTTCAAACTGCGCGATAGCCTCGGCTTGGCGACCGGTGCGGGCGAGAGTCGTGCCCCAATCGCGGCGAATTTTGGGCGAGGCGGGGTTAAGTTGCGCAGCCGCGGCGAAACGCATAAGGGCTTCGCTCGTACGACCGGCCGCGGCAAGAGCGAGCGCGTAGTTGGCCAGAGTTTCGGCAGATTTGGGATTAAGCTGCAGCGCACGTTCGTAGCTGGCAAACGCCTCGGGCAAGCGGCTAAGATCGCGGAGGACATTGGCGCGGTTGCCGTAGGCGGTGGCGTGATCGGGCTGGAGGCGAATCGCCGTCTCAAAATGCGTGAGCGCTTCGGCGAGGCGGCCCTGAGCGCTGAGTTCGCAGGCGAGATTATTATGCGCTTCGGGGTAGTCGGGCTTCGCGGCGAGGGCTTTTTCGTACTGCGCAGTGGCTTCGACAATGCGGCCGAGGCTGCGTAAAGCATTACCGAGATTATTGTGCACTTCGGCATAGCCGGGGCGCAGGACAAGGGCGCGTTCGAAAATTGGAATCGCCACGAGAGGTTGGCCGATGACGACAAGTTCGCAGGCGAGGTCGTTGTGGCCGGGCGCGTCGTTGGGACGTAGCTCAAGGGCGCGTCTAAAGCTGGTGATAGCTTCATCGTGGCGACCTTTTTTGGCGAGGGTGTCGCCGAGATTAAACCACGCCATCGCGGCGGCGGGATTGCGCGCGAGGGTGGCACGCCAAAGGGATTCGTGGCTGAGGTATTCGAGGCTCTCGCGCCACGTGATTACGCCCAAAACCGCCAGCAACGCGGCGGGGCCGATCAGGCGGAGGCGAGCCCACGCGGCGGGCAAGCACTCGAGGGCGACGGTGAGGCCCGCGCCGGCGAGCGCGAGCGGGCCCATACTGGCAAGGTATTGAAAATGATCTCCGACGAAGGAATAGCGGAAAAAATAGATGTTAAAAAATCCAAGTACAGGAAACAGCAACGCACCGAAAAAAATCGCCGCGGCAAAAACTGGGCGTAGCGCACCGCAGCGCCGCCACCAAAGCAAACCGAGCACGAGGAGCATCGCCGCGAGCGGGGCGTAAACTCGTAGATCAGCGCCGTCGATCTGCCAGCGGGGGTAGATAAAAATCAGATCGGCGGGCCACGCGAGTTTACCCAGATAAAACCACACCACATGTCCGGCGATAGCGAAACGTTCAGGCCAGCTCTGCGCCCAAGCGGCGCCTTCTGCGCCTGAGTGGACGCGTTGCTCCCAGATCGTCCAACCGGCGGCACCAAGCGACAACGTGAAGAAAGGCACAAGCGGCAACAGATCGCGCCAGCTGAGGCGGCGGCGCAACCACCACAGACTTAACGCCAGCACGACGGGCAAGGTCACCGTCGAGGGTTTGCTCAAAATCGCAAGCAACGCACTCAGCAGGGCGAGCGTATAGGCGAAGACGAGAGCCTTGGTACTGCGAACCTCCGCCTCACTCTTTGTAGCTTTACGGGCCGTGGAAGTCGGGGCCGAGGCTTCCTTTGTTTTCAACCATCGCAGGTAAAAACTAATCGCGAGGAGGAAAAAGACGGCGGACTGAGTGTTTTTGAGTTCGCAGATCCAGGCCACGGATTCGGCTTGGATAGGATGCAATGCCCAGAGTGCCGCCCCAAGCCAAGCGCCGCGCACATGCAGTTGGCGAAGCACCCGCCAGAGCAGCACAGCCGAGAGTGCGTGGCAGGCGAGCGTGACTAGATGATAGCCGAACGGTTGCACGCCCCAGAGCGCGTGTTGCACCCAGAAATTTGTCAGAACTAGGGGAAAGTAATTCGCGGCAGCCGTGGTCCAGATTTCCCTAAGACCGAGCGGGCCGACGATAGTGGGATTAGCGGTGACGTGAAGATCGTCGTCCCAGAGAAATTCACCAGGCAACACGCCGAGGTACGCCAAAAAAACCGCCGCCACGAGAGCGAAACCCCAAAACAGGGAACGATCCGGGACGGTCGGGCGAATCGGCGCTGGGGAGATCGGCGGGCGCATGCGGGGTATTAAGAAGCGCAGGGATGAAGCGGTGTCAGGTCAACGCCGAGACGTCTCGCGGGCGAGCTGTGCGATTACAAAAAGCGCCAGCCCAAAAGGCTGGCGCTATTAACGCGGATAAAAACTTAAACGCGGAGATTAGAACTGGCCTTTGACACCGAAGACCCAGTTGGAGCCGTAGGATTCGATTTGGCGCAGGTAGCCGTTTTTGCCTTCCTGCGTTCCAGTTGGCGACTGGTACCAGCGATCAGGCATATCGGTGATGTTGCGGCCCTGGACATAGAGCGAAACGTTTTTCGTGAGGCGAACCGTGAGCGAGCCGTCGAATTTCGTTATCTGACCGACGTAACGGCCGTAGGTGCTGCTCTCGGGTTTATCGTCAACCCAGATCATGCCGAACGAGGCGTTGAAACGGCCGTAAGAATAACCGAGACGTGACGTCAGACGATGGGGAGCAAGTTGCTGACGGCGCACATTCGCATAGGTGCGTCCGTAAGTGAGTCCAACGTTGATGCCGCGCAGGTAGGGACCAGGCAAAAAGCCGAGCGTCTGATTGTAGCTGATGTCCATGTTACGCAGCTGCTCTTCTTGGGTGTTATTCGAGCGGACGCGGAACGTGTAGGCCGCGAAATCAGGATCATCGATGCCGAACTGTGAGGCCGAGTAATCAAAATCTTGAATGAAGTTGCGGGCCTTGTCCTGCGAGAACGAGATTGAGGCCTGACCGGGTGAGCGACCTTCGAAGTAGTAAGCAAGGCGAGTCTGGAACACCGTGTGAAACTCGGGAAGCAATTTAGCATTGGGCGTTGAAACGCGCTGATTGGTTTCGTCGATATTCCAGGGTCCGGTCAGGTCATTGATCGGCGGACGAGCAATGCCTTTGTTGGCGCCGGCTTGGAATTCGAAGTTAGGTAAAATCTGGTATTTCATCAACAGCGAGGGAAACCAGTTTTGATAATTCGAAGTGCGATGCTTGAGCGGCTGGCTCTGGTATTGATACTTCATGCCGGCGATGGTGAGAGGACGGCCGGAATTAGTACCGGTGGCATTAACGGAGTAGCCCGCCGCGATGACGTCGGCGCGAGAGTACGGATTAAGCTCATCAAAGGTGTTCTGGGTTTCTTCCAGTCGCACGCCATAACGGAACTGCAGCTTGGAGTTGATCCGCATGTCGGCTTGGAGATAGCCGGCGGTGACGGTTTGCTGAAAGTCGCGCGGGTTGGCGATAAAGCAGGTGTAGTAGTTTTCTGGCGTGGCCGTGGAGACGAACCACTCGGGGTGTTCGCGGAAAAGCTTGCCCATCTGGTTACGATTGACGCGAGGGGGAACGCCTTGAACGCCGTTAATGTTAAACAGGGCGAACGAATTCAAATGACCCGATTCGAAAGGATTCGGCGACACGTAGGCCGACCCGAGGTTGGCCCAATTGCCAAAGGTCGAGATGACGTTGGCGCCCGTGGTGGGGCTAACGGTGGTGGTGTTACCGCCAGGCCCGTTGTAGGACCAGATATTCCATGCGCTGAAGTCATTATTATTGCGGGTTTCTTCGTCCCACTTGGTACCAAATTTGATCGAGGTCGGAAAGCGCTGCATAAAGGGCAACACCCACTTGGCGTTGACCGTGCCTGTCCATTTTTCGGTGATCCAAGTGCGATCATCGGTGGAGATACGGGTACCGCCGGAGCGACTATCGGTGCTGGTAAAGTTGGCGAGATTGAGCCAGTCAGCACCACTGGTTTGGCGGATGGTCCACTCAGCGGAACGGGGGCTGGCGCGGGTGGCCGTCCAGCTACTAGCAACACCGCCGCCTTCAGCATTAGCGAAGCCGCGTTCTAGGGATTCGTAATTATTAACGGAGCGAGACATCGCGAGCGCACCGTCAACGATCCAGCCACCGATCTTATATTCGAAACGTGGGGCAAACTGGCGGGTGTAGGTGAGCTTGGCGGAGGAACCGCCGCCATTGTTGAGGGTGGCGACGTTATTCACGCTACCGGAGGCAGCACGAGTAGCCACGACGCTGGTGATACCATCGCCACCAACGGTGGAGCGGCCGTTGTTAACGTTGGCGTTGTCGTTGGCTGCGACGAAGGTGAAGTTGCGGTTGAAAAACTCACCATCAAAATAGCTGTAAACGAGATTAAGCGAGAGCGTGAGTCGGGCACTGGCCTTCCAATCGGCGGTCAACAACAGCGCGTCTTTGCGGATCAATTTAGGGCCGTCCTTAAAGTCAATTTGGCGGATCGTCATCGGACGATTGTCGCCTTGGGCGGGATTGGCCGTGCCGTTGTAGCCGGTGCTCATCAAAAGTTGCTCGGTATAGGAATTGGACTGGCTCGCGCTAAGCAACACACCGAAACGTTGGTTAAAGAACGATTCGGCGTATTCGAACTGATAATTGGGCTTCCACTTTTCTTCTTTGTAATCGGCGGGTCCAGGAGTCTGGGAAAGGGTGAATTCTTCACCGTTGAAGTTATAACCCACGTTATAGGCGATCCGGCGGCCTTTGCGATCGAAGGCGCGCTTGGTCTTCATGTTGACGGTGCCGGCGGGAGAATCAGCGTCGTTTTCAGGGCTGGCCGTGCGGTTGATCTCGATGGAATCGATACTGGTAATCGAGAAGCCTTCAAAGCTCGTAGCGCGGGAAGAGGCGCCACCACCGCGATTGGCGTCGGCGCTGGCGGTGCGCATGCCGTCGAAGGAGACACCCACGTACTGGCCGTCCATGCCGCCAAGGCGCGGGCCGCGGGGTTCGGATTCAACGTAATCGAGGTCGACGCCTGGAAGGTATTTAAGGAATTCACCCACGTTGCCATCGGCGACGTCACCGAAAATATCCGAGGAAACCGACGTGGTTATATTCATGTTGCGGCGCTGCGCCATGATGGCCTTTGAGTTGCCCTCGCGCTCGGAAGCGACCGAGAAGGCCGCGAGCTGGATTACGCCATCTTTGGTGACAGGTGGCGTGGCAGCCGTACTGACGAGGTTGATCTCACGCACGGCGGGCATACCGGCGGTTACGGTGAATGAGTCATTAACCGTCACGTAACCCGAATAGGATACCGAAATCGCAGCCGAGCCCGCGGGCACGTCGGCAAACGAGAAAGAACCGTCGCTCTCGGAGTAGGTGATTTTGCTCGTGCCGTCCAAGCGGATCTGAGCGTTGCCCACGTATTCCTTGGAGACCGGATTATAGACCCGGCCTTGCACAGAACCCGTGGCCGTTTGGCCATGAGCCAAAGCAGCGGAAAAAAACCAGCCGCAGATTAAAAAAACCAATGAGGGCAGACGCCGACGAAGCATTCCAGACTGAGACATACGGGTAGGGTGTTGAGGGTATAAAGCCAACGAGGGTAGATCGCAGGCAGTACGGCGAAGGGGGATAACCGTAAAAAATACAAAAAATAACCTATATGCTGCGCAAGATTATTAAAAAAGTTCACAACCTTTTCATTCGATGAACGACAGTTGCTTTTCGCTATTTTATTACAAAAAACGCCATCGACCCATATTCGAACGAAAACTCGATTTCATAAGATTTTGATTTCGATAATATTGGCTTCTTCACCGCCAATTTTAATTTAGTAAAACTGGTTTCCTAAAACCGACTAAATGCGTCAGCTCCCAGCGCCACTTCCGCCAGTCCGCCGCGCGCAACATTCCCAAAGTAACACCGCCGCGGCGACTGAGACGTTTAGAGATTCCACTTTGCCCGTACCAGGGATCGTCACCAAACGCGTGCACGCCGCGACCACAGCCGGCGCGAGTCCCTCTTCCTCGTTGCCCATCACCAACGCCACCGGCTTTTTTGCTCCCGAGACCGCCTCGGGCCGACCGCCCCGCGTAGCCGCACCGATCACTTCGTAACCCGCCGCTGCCAAGTCCTTGGCCAGCGCCGCTATATTTTTAACCTGCCACAATTCGACGTATTCGAGGCCGCCTTCCGCCACGCGATGCGCGGCCTCCGTAGGCCGAGCCGCCGTCGCAGCTTCCGCGAGCACGATCCGCTCGACACCAAAAAAAGCCGCCGTCCGCGCGATCGCTCCGAGATTATGAGCGTTGCCTATACGATCGAGGATCAACACCGTCGCACGGGCCTGCGCCCAAGACCGGATCTGCTCCGCCGTCGGCGCGCGCAACGCCGGCACCTGCACAATCGCCACAATTCCACCGTGGTGAATCGAGCCCGAGATTTTCTCCAGCTCCGCCGGCGGCACGCAGCGGTAAACTTTTTTGGCCGCCGCGAGCACCTGGCTCATGGCGCCGACTTTCCGGCTCGTAGGCTCGTCGAAAAAGAGCCGCAAAATCGAAGCGGGGTCGCGCTCAAATCGCGCCTTCACGGCCGCGAGTCCGCAGATTTTGAGTTCTTCCCGCGGCGACGACACGCCCGCGCGCGGCTCACGTTTCACCGCCGCGGGCGCAACCACCAGCGATCCGGGCCGGCCCACAAAATCTGTCAACGGTCGCGCCTGAGCCGCGGGCCGACGCTGAGATTCGGGACGTTGATAATGAGCCATGTACGCAGATTGACCCGCGCCTGGGGGTAAAACCAAACAAAACTTTCTCCGCCTTAGAAACCTTTGAAATGTTTCGGGTCGGCTGGGTCTTGGTAACGCGTCGTGTAAGTCTTGTTGCTCGCGGCGAGTTTCAGGAACGCATCGATGGGCACGATTTCCACCGGACCATCCAGTTGCTTCGTGATTTCGACGAGGCTGTTGACGTCGTTGGATTCGCGCACGTGAACGAGCAGAAAATACGGGCGCTTGGC
>Ga0214919_10006600_pt1 | contig 15891 bp, 22 predicted proteins | sample LL1503_MetaG_FD_177994 | JGI IMG/M metagenome (GOLD analysis project Ga0214919, IMG submission 177994) | Freshwater microbial communities from Lake Lanier, Atlanta, Georgia, United States - LL-1503 | ecosystem: Environmental > Aquatic > Freshwater > Lake | place: USA: Georgia | collected... | reverse complement strand
CTAGACACATGTAGTATAACATGTTAAGTGTCGTTACAAAGGCCAGCGTGTCTATTAGCGTATCTATCTGCTCTTCTGTAACATTAGTATGTGTGGATATACGTGTCCCCAAGATTGTATTACATATGCCAATCAACTTGCCTGCATCAACTGTGTTAAGGTATGCAAGCATTTCAGATATCACACATCTATCGTTTTCTTCAAGTTCGTATTTAGCAGTGTCCTTTAAATTAAAATATTTTGATACTATAAGACTTTTGCATCCGTCTTTACAATTGCTCGGTTTCTGTAGGATATACATGGTGCGGTGGCGCATAGCAAGCATTGGGTTGTTGAATGTCTGTAGGATAAATTGTACAATTTCAATGGGGGTATTTGTTGCGCTCATGCTGGTATATACCTTTGCGCATTTGTCGTAAATATTCATCAGGTTGCTGTACGGGTTTGTTGCTTTATAAAACTGAGTTACGATATGTACAGATGCCGATTTTATATTTCCGTTTCCTGTTTCCGAAACACAATCGGCAAGTAAAAAATACTGATCGAATCCCTGGACAAATAAATGTTTCCGCACACCATTGTAGTGTGGCAAGTACTCTTCCCCAACCTGTATGTAGGACAGGCCATAATCTATAATACACGGAACAATAACATTATTGAACTTATACTCTGTATTACCAACTAATAATGTATATGAATCTCGTTTATCTCTTAACATAATATTGGATCCGTGCAAGTCATTGTGTATGAAGCGGTATCGTTCTTGTGCAACTTCTATTGATAGAAGAACTTGGATAATGATAAGTAAAAAGTCATTTACGTTATTGGGATTATCTTTTTTCCAATTATGGAGAGATTGTTCGCCGCCATACTCATATATTACCGATTTTCCCATTTTCCCAAACATGTAGGCAAAACATGGGGTATATTGCCGTAACACATTGAGTTTTGACCCAACCAAATATTCGTTGGATGCGTTTATATTTGGGTTTTTTTCATCATTTGTTTTGATAACAAGATTGGAATTGCCGAATATCTTCACCAATTGTGTAAAAGCACTCGACCCCTCTCCAAGTGCTTTTGGAGTTGAAATCGGTAGAGCATTTTTATCAATGAGCCCATGAATTAAATATTCGAGCGCTTCCATCTTACTGTATATTTTATAATCCTCTGAAATTATTATATTCATTTATTATATTTGAATTATTTTAATTGCTTTAATAAATGGCGTTTCCATTATCTCTTAAATTCGGAGGATTATTTTCAATAACTATATTATTAGCGTTTATATTTGCCGCAATATACAAGCTAATATCGAAGCTAACAATTGTAGACGCGCTGTACAAGTCGATCTCTATCCAAACAATTGGCGGTAATCAACTTACCCCGCAAAATAATACAGAAAAACTAGTAATATCTATCCAACACTTTATAGCATATATGATTTTTTCCGGACTTGTAATTATTACATTTAAAGATGTTCCTTTGCAAAAAAGTATAAAATAAAATAAAAAAAAAATGTATAATAAAATGTCTACGAATACAAATAATTATGCGTCTGTTGGCAAATTTAGCTATGGAAGCGGCAACGTGTATGATTATGCGACGCTAGGAACGTCGAGCAATGACCCATCGTCTACGATGATGTGCCAAAACCCAAACGACCCCACTTATGTAACTTTTATTAAAGCCCGCAACGCTAACTTGTTAAATCCCAATCAAAATACTACTTCTGGGTATTACTATAACATATCTTCTGCTTATGGTAATTTCCCCGCCAATTACCAGGCCCCGAGAAGTTGCTCTGGAACGTTCAACGATGACGCTCTGCCTAAGAGCATGACCGGGGGCCCCGGCGTCTCCCCCTCTGGGGCGATGGCTGCAGCGGGTATGGCAGCAGTTCCAGGTATGAGTATGGGTATGCCAACATCCAAGTAAATTAATCAAATTATGATTAGTCTTTAATAAATGATATTAAAGACCTTTATTTGTTTTTCGGTGCGTGACTTTGATGACATTACGAACGACATTATCCTTTGTACTATTCTTTAGATCTTGCATGAATACGTCAGGATTTGATATTCCATATTTTAAAAACAACGATGCAAGATTGTTATCAACCTCTTTCTTTGTTTTAGTTTTTTCGCTTGTTTTTTCTTTTAATAGAATCACGCTTTCACCGACCTTTCCCCCCTCAAAGTCTCTGTCTTTTAGAAACTTGGTCATGCGGCCTTCTATAATTTTTTTTGTTGCGCGCAGACTTCGTAGACTCGATAGAACACGCTTAATTTCTGTATCTATTCTTGTTAACTCGTTTAGATCATCTTTTATCAAAGACATTTATTATCACGGAGTATTTTTAAATTATACATATTGTTTATTGTTTATCGTCTTCTATCAATATAATGATTTGATTGATAATTATTAATTATCAATTTGCAATGATGTATGTATTTATTATTAAATAATAATAATAAATGGAAAGCAATGAGACATTTATTTTAGTAAACGCTGTTAATGCAGCCAACATGCCGTACCAATACATTAAACCCAGTGGGCCCGCACCCACAATAAACTCCAAATCGTTTATAAAAATAGACAAGTCGGGAAATATATCGGCAGACCCAAACATGGTTGTTGACAGGGTCCTCAAAACACGAGGAACTGCTGGAACGCCCGGGAGCATACTGTTATCCGGCGGCCCATCAGCCTCTCCTGTATGGACATTGCCTAGTGTTTTTCTAAAAACATTATCAGCACAGTATACTGTTCCGGATATTATGGGGAATCCACATACATATAGTGCAGTTTCATGGGGTTCGCGTGTGCCATTAGCAAGTGTTCCGATTCCGAAAAATACTATAACATCCGATATGATTGTCATAGTGGAAGTAACATTAACTTGTAAATTATTTTTAAACAACAAATATGGTTTGTTTGACATATTTACTAATGCTCAAAATACAAATATAAACGTATCTGGTGAGATAGGAGCAGATTCAAAAACTATAAGTTTGAGTATCGATCAATCAATGGGAACATTAAATTTTATGTTTACATTTTCCAATGTTACAAGTGATTCATTTATACTTACTCTTGATTCAGCCGATAATGTCGAATGGTATGGGTATGTTAATCGGGGATGGGGGGCTCCTCAAGTGCAAGGAGGCGCATCTACAGATACTATAATGATTTCATATTATAAACCAAATAAATAAAATAACTTTATTTTTCTTTATCAATATCATCGAGGTCAAAATTTCCATCTCCTACACCTTCACTTATATATTTATATTTATCTTTTGTCTTATATTTTGTCTTTGTGTTCATTAGGATAGCACCGATAACTACCACGGCAATTACGATTGGTATTAGACTGCTGATCATTTTAATAATCACAATTGCTACAATTATAACAATAACAATACTTATGATCGATTTGTTTTTACTGATGTTAATATTATACATTTATTAAAGGAAAAAAAATATTTGTTAATAATAACAAATAAATAAGAATGCTCCATGCGGGGATCGAACCCGCGGCCTCCGCGTATCTCAAGGATATTCATCCAAGCAAAGCACATCCAGCCCAACAAAGGGCGGTATATAAGCACGGCGCTCTAACCATCTGAGCTAATAGAGCTTTTATATATTTATATATCTTTAAGTCTAAAATAGAGTATTACGTATACTAGAGGCAACGGCAGTTCCGCCTTCGAGTGCTGCATATGAATTACTCTTGAGTGTAAAATATAAATTTAGATATACTAGACCAAGTACTAGTATGACGATAAGAATTACGATGAGCGATATGGACCTACCAGACATACCCCCGCCCAAGCTCGCAGAATTTGGGTTTGTATTATTGTATTTGATATCTAATGTTTCATTAACTTTATACTTTTTTGAAGTTGGTAGTACAACAGTGTATTGTTTCTTGTCAACAACATATAGCACATCAATGGACCCTCCAGATCCAGCAGATGTTACAATACCGGTTGTTTTACTTGATGTTGACGGAGACAGCGCTACCTTTATACAAATAATTAATATTATGAGCCCAATAATTGTAAATACAATACTTCCAATAATAGATTGTATTCTTCCTATGTCGGACAATCCACCAACTGCAGAATTTGCCATAGATTCCATTTATATTTAGGTATTTTATTTATTTATACCGATGAAACAAGATTTACTAAAAATTTATTATCGGCTTTATTACCGCCAAATGGTTTTATTAGTGCCGGTATGGGTATACTAGTATCAGATGTTTTAGTTGTTTCTGTTGAACTTGACCCCCCGCCAATTACGGGTATGTTTACGGGTATGGGTATAAAGCCAATTCTGGAATCACCCCCGGGAGTGTCTGTTGTAGTTGATATAATCTGAGTTACCCCATTAACAACAAGGCCCATAGACGGATTAGCATAACTACTTAACACAATAATACCATTACCAATCTGTGTGATTACATATTTTTCACTGGGTGATAATCCTATAGCTGGCGAGAGAATTCCATTATTCTGTGTAAATGGAGTTGCATATCCGATACTCGCCACCATTAAACCATCGCTTGATAAATACTTTTTAGTTTCTACCGATGTTATAAAAAATTTTCCTGTGTAATTACTTATTTTGTTATTAATATTCTCACCCGTTGTGGTTGTAATGTTTGATCTCGTGCTACCAGAACCATCTGTCGATCTGGTAATTGTACTTGAAGCAGCGTTATTTACCGGGCTGTTAACACTCGGCAAACTCGGCAAACTCGGCAAACTCGGTACGGACTTAGTTTTATCCATTGAAACTTTTGCTATTATAATTATTATTATAGCACATGCTAATATAATAAGTACATAACCCAAGACCATTTATTATTATTGTAAAATTAATTTTACAATTGTTATATATAATTCAGTTTAGGAGCGGGCGGTTCGTTGCTTTTATCAACAGATTTAGGTATAAGTTTAGGTTTAGGTTTTTTGTGTTTGAAAAGAATAACTGCGATACTTATAACGAATAAAAGTATAACCGATACGAAAACGACAAGTTTTTCTGTTATGGGATCAACCATTTATTTAATATAATTTATTTAATTATTAATAAATTGTTAGAAACCCAGCTGCTTCATTATATCCTTTGAACTCATGCTACCAGAAGCAGCGTTAGATGTGGTAGGTGTTGTATTCGAAGAAGTGTTATTTACAGGTGTTGTATTCGAAGAAGTGTTATTTACAGGTGTTGTATTCGAAGAAGTGTTATTTACAGGGTTTTTAACACTCGGAAAACTCGGTACGGACTTAGTTTTATCCATTAAAACTTTTGCTATTATAATTATTATTATAGCACATGCTAATATAATAATTACATAAACCAAGACCATTTATTTATTTATTTATTATTTATTATTGTAAATTTAAATTTACAATTGTTAACAGATTTAGGCTTCGGTTTTGTAAAAAATAACTGCGATACTTATAACTAATAAAAGTATAACCGATACGAAAACGACAAGTTTTTATGTTCTGGGATCATTTACTAATAAATTGTGTATATTCAGAGATAAACGTTTCCTTGTTAGTAAGATCTTTCTCTGCATCTATAATAGTCCAATCTACATCGTCTTTTGCAACCCATTCCTCGTGCTGATTATGGATTTGGGCCAAATAGTCCAGTTTAATGTCGCTTTCCTCCGGCCTTCCCCGCTTGTTGGTGCGGAAAAACGATGTTTCTGGCGAACACTTCAAATATATAAAGCGGATGCTTTCGGGATTTAAGCGTTCAGTACACACATTCTCAATCCATGAGAACCATATGTTATATACTTGATACTCAATCTCGCTGATCAACTTGGACAAGTAACAGTTCTTGGCGAATATATGTTTATCCGACCAAATCGACCGCTCCACAAACACATACTTTTTCGTGTAGTCGATTTCAGCAAGTTTTTTTATTTTCGACATAAACGCTATATTTTGGAACGTGTACGCATACCGCTTTGGGTCTTTGTAAAAGTGGTCTAGGATATTCATGCCGTTTTCGTCCTTGAGCGCAGTCCATGTATCAATGGGCTCGTATATAACTTGGCAACTATCGCCATAATATGTTTCAACCTGGCTAAGAAATTTCGACTTTCCAGATCCAATGTTTCCTTCAACGAATACAACTTTTGTAACAGTCATTTTGATTTTCATACCCTATAAGAAAATCAAAATTAAGTATATTACTTCCCGAATAGTTTTTTATAGTTTAATAGATATTTATCCCACTCCTTAGATATGCATGTATCCATTTTAAAAATAATAGGCAGGATGGTTTTCATACCAGTATCAGAAGGCGAAAATATATTCCGGCTATACCGGAAAGTACCAGATTCATTAAAGACGATGCATTCTATATCTGTTATTTTCCCGTTTTTCATGATTATGTCTTTGTAACCAATAAACTTGAATAGCAAGCCCACATTTATTATGTTTAGGAGATCCCTAGTTTGGTTGTATGATAGCATGTATTTATTCTTCATATCTATTGTAAAATTTTCTATCAATGTATCTTTTATGTTTTTACGCTTTATGGACAACCAATTATTATAGACAACTTGCTTATTCAGATTGTCGATGTCATCCTGCTTTTGTAAAATGTCATCGCGCGACACCATTTGTAACTTTGTTTTAAATAATGTGTGGATTTCATTGAAGGTCTCTTCGGGGCTTTTGACAGTTAGCTTGTATGAAAATGCCTTGTCCTTGTAATTACATACAAGAAAATCCTTGTGGATATACACTCCGTGAGGAGGAATGCCGCACGATAAGTTGGAGAATATTGATTTCCAATATGCGTCATTAGTATAGTTACAACATTCTAATAAATAGGGATATGTTATTCTACTTTTCATTTATTAATATAAAAACATCTATAAACTTAAATATTAAAGTTTATATATTTTATATTAATAAATTACTTTATGTAGTACATATGAATATATTATTTAAAATGGAAACTATTTTAAAAATGGACGAAACTAAAGAAACTAAAGAAACTAAAGAAACTAAAGAAACTAAGTCATCGTTTAACGTGTCTAAATACATGACATCAACAACCATACATATTGCAATTGAGGTTATCCTTGCATGTGTGATTTTTGCATATTTAAACCGAAAAATAAACAACCAGAAAACCGAATACGAAAAACGCATTACATCTTTGGAGGAACAGGTCAAAAACCTAGCAACAATAGTGTCAGAGTTGTCCACCCCCGAAAACTACCAACCGCCCGTGTCAAAAAAGGCTCCATCTCCTACTGCCTCTGCCGCTGCGGCGCCGATGATGCCGAATATTGCGATGGATTTCTTCCAAGAGTTTATGGCCGGGCCCGCTGTTGAGCAGATTAACCTACAGTCAAACCCTCGCCCTCGCCCCAAGATCAACAACGATCTTTCTTCAATCGTAGAAGTTGAGGAGGAGGAAGACGACGAGCCCGTTAGCAGAGAACAACTTGACAAAGAATTGTCCCAAGAACTGGGCGAGCTCGAAAGCAAACCGGCTGTTGTGGGGGAATAACGCACTAACATTTAAACGCTTAAAAGTATAAAAATATATTAAATGTATATATTTTTGGCACTCGTACTTCTCGTTGCTACATACTTGTATCCAAGTATTCTATTCTCAACCATTAGTAATTATAAGATATATCGACGGAAACTCGGTCGCCTCAAACACCTTTCTACTCTGAAACACACAGAGGGAGACGATCGGATCATTCCTGTGAAGAAACGGATTATGATTTACTACACATGCGTAATCATGATCTTTGAACATTTATATCTTACAATCTTCCAGGCACTCAACAAAAGCATTGTTAAGATCAGTAAGAACACGTACGAGCTTACCTATATGCTTAATGACAACACATATAAAATCCTCATAAAGACGAATATTGGCCCCCAGCCAAAAATCATCCAGGCCCTAGACGAAAACGACAACGACATTACAGAAAATCTCCGCTTTTACTTTGGGCCTACGGGAACGTTCCACGGTATCAAATATACCCCCAGGGACTTTAGTATTAAAACACTGACATTAAACATGAGTGACACGAGAGAACTGACATTTGACCACAACGACGAAATCATCTTGACCAAAGAACCCACTTTGCTCGACGATCATATATCCAGAATCAAAGAATTTATAGACAAACCAACGTCTACGGTACACGAATTAGACTAATATTAAAATTGATTATTAAATCAATTTATAGAGTAAATACAATGGCTCTACCTAGATTTAAACTTATATTGGTTGGAGACGGCGGGACTGGTAAAACAACATTTGTTAAGCGCCATCTCACTGGCGAATTTGAACGAAAATATGTCGCGACTTTAGGAGTTGATGTTCATCCTCTTACATTTACCACAACACATGGACCAATTATATTCGACGTTTGGGATACCGCGGGACAGGAGAAGTTCGGGGGGCTGCGAGATGGATACTTTATACAGGGTAAGTGTGCAATTATAATGTTTGATGTGACGGCTCGCATAACATACCAGAATGTACCCAATTGGCATCGAGACATTATGCGTGTTTGCGAAAATATTCCCATTGTCCTCTGTGGGAATAAAGTGGATTTGAAGGACCGCGCTGTAAAATCCAGGCATATCCTGTTTCACAGGAAAAAGAACTTGAAGTATTACGATATATCTGCTAAAAGTAATTATAATTATGCCCGTCCATTCCTGTGGCTGGCACAACAGCTATCTGGAGAAAGTAAGTTAGAGTTTGTTGAAGCGCCGGCTCTTGCCCCCCCAAATGCAGTTGTTGATATAGCGGAATTGGCAGCCGCGGAATTGGAGATGGAGCAACTCAAAAATATTCCTCTGCCAGAGTCGGATAATGAATTAATTTTCTAAATTATTAGAAAATTACGACACAATAGTCATAGGTTTTATTTTTAACCAAAATGTAGTATTGCAATCCAGAAGTATAATTTCTTGGTACGACACCCCAGACACTTCCTGTTCAATAAGGATGTCAATTGCCTTGATTAATGCAAATACTTCGTTATCTGCGTAGATAATGAGATTGTCAAATATATCATCGATTATATGTGGGTAAATCGGGCAGTCGGCACCCTTGCGTGCACAAAAGTATCCGGGGGTAGCTGGCAGAGTTTTTGCACGTAAGATCATATATTCACGTATCATTCTTGCTTGTTATTTATAATTACTGTGTAATTATTAAATAGACTTTACTTACCCACTAAGACCTTTGAAATTACTCAACATTCCCAACATGTTTTTAGCCTGGGGGTCCAAGGACATGGCACCTCCCGCAAGTTTTTCGACGCTAGCAATCATCTTTCCGAGATCAAAATTGCCGCTGCCCATCCGCGAGGTGATATCATTAACCAGCTCCGGAATAAGCCCGGAGCTCAGGACATCGTTAAGGCCGGTTTTCGGATCTCCATTCTGCGGAACGTGTTCGCTCACACGGTTAATAATTTTGTTGAGAAATTGGTCTTCCTCGCATTCTTCTCCAACAGATAGCTTAGAACTTTGTACAATTTGGGTTTTAGATTCGGGGTCAAACATAACAAGCAGAACGGATAGATGTCGCCAGATGGCATCCGACGTGTCTCTGTCCATTTTCAGATTCATAACGACATTCATGTCAAGAAATACCTTTGGAGAATAGCTAATCATATTGCTAAAACGGGGATTTTGGGACAGGATGTTATCCTTGTTTTTCAAAATAAATTCTTTGAATAGCTCGATGTTCTTGTCAACAGCCTCGGTATGCTCCATGGTTGTCTTTGTCAACAGCCGGTCATACAGGGCGAGAGAGTGGATATTTACCGCAAAACAATCCGCAAGATCATTTACAAAATTACATATGGCTTTAAAAGTGCGTTCAGTGCTTTTCTGCGACATTTAATACAAACCTTTTCTATTAAATAGTATTTAGTTTTAGTTTAGTTTAAATTAAATACTATTTAATAAATGACGGCAATGCAACCAAATTCCCAACTGTACGTGCAGAGTTATAGATACCTGCCCAGTTTATGTAGACAAGATGAAGATGAGAAACCGTGTGTGCCTAACGAAAACACCATTTATGAAAATATTATCTCCGATGAAAATCTTCAAAAAACAGCAAAGATTATTAACAAATCTGGAATGGTACCCCGTTTTAGAAATAAACAAGGACCCTATGATAACGGAATTACATTGTTTGTGTGCAACGATGACAGAATTCCGCAAGAATTTGTTGATGATGTCACGCTATTTAGAGCTCGGGTATTTATAAATTCGTATACGCTCGTTGGAACGGCAGACATTGATTACCTTGTTACCAACGGTACAAGTTTGTATACTACACAAAGCGGAGACAACCCGCTTTTGTGTGTCGTTAGACAAAGTATGTACGCCGTAGGAGAAGAGGAACGCCGCGATACCGAAATCACAATAAACAATGTTGGGCGCATCGTCAGAGAAATAAACTGCTCCAACGGTAATATCATCGTTCTGGATAATATTGGAAGTGTGGCATACATTAACGGAAGATATTAATAATGATTATTCTTTATTAATTGATTGTCAACAAGGAATGATTAGCGATTTGACAGAACTCAAGAGTATTGTTTTCGGTGTGTTGTCTACAGAAGATGTCCGAAAACATTCGGTCGTGGAAGTGACGTCGACAAAAATCAGCGGAAGTGGGAGTGTCTCGGACGAGAGAATGGGTATTGAATTGAACAACGACGGCAAATGTATCACGTGCAACACTAAGGCAAAGGACTGTCCCGGGCATTTCGGACACATTGAATTGAACGAGCCCGTCCTTCACTGCAAGCTGATAAAAAATATTGTCTCGTTTCTAAAATGCCAGTGCATGAAATGCTACGAACCCCTTATCACATCCGAAAAAATAGAATTGCTGAATTTCCATAAATTTAAACGAAATATACGCTTCGACAAGATCATCGACCACATAACTAAAAAAATAAAAAACTGTCCCGTGTGCAACGCGAACCAACCCTCTTTTTCCGTAACTGTCGATAAAAACATTGTCACAACATATGGAAAAGACAGGAATAATGTTATCTCGATACCTCTTAATGCATCTGATATTATCTCAATATTCTCTGTATTGTCGAATGAGAGTGTTAGGATGTTCGGATTTGATCCCGCGCTTGTCCACCCCAAAAACTTTATTCTCCAGAATCTTCTTGTGATTCCGCCGTGTGCCCGGCCGTCTGTCATGGGAGACAAGCCCGCAGACGACGATCTTACTATTCAATATATTGAGATTATTAAAGCTAATGATAAACTTGTAAAGCCCGATGAAAACAAGGACGAGAACAAACACCACTCCAACATTCAAAATCTCATTTTCCGCATCCGGACTATGATGGATAACCGCAAGGGCGAGGCCAAATCAAGCAACGGGTCTGGCAAGCCCTTCAAAGGCATTTCCGACAGATTGTGTGGAAAAACAGGCCAGTTTCGCTTCAACCTGATGGGCAAGCGCGTGGAACAATCGGCAAGGAGCGTCATTGATCCCGATCCGACACTCCGGCTCGGCGAGATTGGCGTTCCCATTGAAGTTGCAAAAATCCTTACCTTTCCGGAAGTTGTAAACTCTCTAAATAAGGAGCGGCTTACAAGGCTTATTTGGGCAGACAAGGCCAACGGCATTATCCGCAACGAGATGCGGATAAAACTTAAGTACGCACTCTATGACAACTCCAAGTTAGTGCGCGTTATGTATGGCGATACTATTGTTAGAACCCATAACGGGGTCAAGAGGAGTATTAAGTATTTTGGCGATGAAAAATTCGAGCTAAAGGTGGGCGATACAATTATTAGAAACGGGGTAGAATTGCAGTACATCCTGCCGACTAAAAAGACGTTCGAGCTCCGAGAAGGAGACGTTGTAGAGCGGCATCTCCAAGACGGAGACGATGTTATTCTCAATCGGCAACCAACTCTCCACAAAGGAAGCATGATGACACATAAGGTGCGAGTATTGCCGTGCAAGAGTTTCCGCTTTAATCTGTCGGCAACGAAAAGTTTCAATGCCGACTATGACGGAGACGAGATGAACATCCACGCGCCACAGTCGTATGAAAGCCGGGCCGAGTTGCAAGAGTTGTGCAGTACATCGCAAAACATTATTTCGCTCCAGTCAAGCAAACCAAATATTCTTATTGTACAGGATAATTTGCTTGCGAGCTATCTGATGACTAATCCCAAAGCCGACAAGATGGAAAAGTCCGAATTCTTTGACATATCCAACGAGCTGATCGTGCCGGATGGAAGCCCGATGCCGACAAATCAAATTCTCGAAAAAATAAAACACATCCAAAAAATTCTTAAAATGAAAGGAAAGGATCCGTACCCGTTTACTGGTCGCGGATTGTTTTCGATGGCACTACCAAACGATTTTAACTACGAAGCTAAAAATGGCATTAATGAATCCGAGCCCGTAGTAAAGATTTACAAAGGCGTGCTATACGAAGGCGTGATCAACAAGAGCGATTATGGCAACCACAATTCTATTACACAACTTATCTACAAGGAATACGGCCGCGATGTTGTCTCTACATTTATTGATAATATCCAGTTTATTACAAATAAATGGTTGAAAATGACTGGATTTAGCGTCGGTATCAAAGACTGCATTCCCACAAAGACCCACGAGATTACAGATGCCGTAAACAAATGTATTATGGAAGCATCCATGATTGAAGAGACAACTCAGCACGAGGGTATCCGCGAAGTCCGCGTTAACGGTGCCTTGAGCAAGGCGAGGGATATCGGATTACGGATCGCCAAAAACTCACTCAAAGAAGACAACGGCTTTGTCTCAACTGTGAACGCGGGGAGTAAGGGAGACTTTTTCAATATTGCCCAGATCACGGGGTTGCTTGGTCAGCAGAATTTGCGTGGGAACCGGATCCCCAAATTTATGAACAAGGGGCTGCGCGTCCTACCCCATTATCCTTTCGCGGGAATGGATAAAAAAACCGAATATGAGTCTCGGGGCTTTATCAGCAACAGTTTCCACCACGGCCTGACCCCCCAAGAATTCTATCTCCATGCCGTAGCGTCACGAGAGGGCATTACCAATACGGCGTTGAGTACGGGCAAGTCGGGATATATTCAGCGCAAGATTATTAAGGTGATGGAAGACTTTTCGGTAAAGAACGATCTAACTGTAAGGAATGCCGATAATAACATATACCAATTCTTGTATGGAGACACGGGGCTAGATCCGGCAGAATGCGTGTTTAATAAGGGCGAGCCGTTTATTTGCAATGTCGACAGAATGATTGATCGACTCAATATGGCGGTTGAAGAGTGAGTGATTATTCTTGTAATTTAATTACAAGAAATTACTATTAACTTATCTTATTATTTATTATTTATAATAAACTCTCCATTTATAATTAAGTTTTCTTTTCTAACAACAAAAAGTGTAAAATCCACATGATTACTTAATATTTGCATTTATATAAATTAATCATCACGATTTTGGTTAATGTAAAGGATATTTAAAATTGCGGTTCCGGATGTTAAAGTTGTAGGAGAATTTGTAAATCCGACGGTGTTTGGTTGCCCAGATCCATTCACACATACATGGCAACTAACTGGATTTATAAATGTTCCAGGAGCATAAATTTTTCCATATGATTGTTGAGGAATAGACAACCCGCTTGATGAATGCACGGACCCGGAACTTAACCCGCCATTGACAATATCTGTTAGGCTCATATCGAAAGTAGTATTTAGATCTCTTCGATATGGTGATATATTATTCACTGGCAAATACGTATTACCAAGTAACGGAAGCGGTGTCGATGGTGTGGCGTTAAGGCTCCCGACCCAAGGAGTAACTACATCAATCCACACGTCTAATAGCACATCACCAGGGGTTGATATACCTCCAATACCTCCAATAGGTGTGCCAGTAATAATATTCGGGGTCTGATACGTGAAGGGGGTTTTACCCAGAGTAACTCTTGGGAGTACCTGGGTCTGTGTCCAATAATATTCAGCCGCGCTTGGGTCATAAAACATTCCTGAGAAATTGGTAGAAAAGTTGTCTGTCATTTATATATATATATATTATATATTATATTTATTATTTATATAGTAAATATAAATATAAATAATGGCATCTTACAAATTATTCAATCGTATATTCCTTGCGACATTTGGTATAAACGTTATGGCAAACTCATATTTTGATGCAAAGAACGAAATAATTCGATTCCAAGAGGGCAAGATTGACGCTTTTGATGTGAAATATCATAAATTAAACACTGAAGTTGACGCCGGATGGTACGGGGTTGTGCATGGACTTCCAAACAATTTATTGTTTTCGTGGTGTTGGCCAATAAGTCTTCCTTTAATAACAATGCCATATATTGCTTCTAAAATGAACCCGAAAAAAGTTTCATGATTTAACAATTTATAATAAATATTATTATAAATGGTCATTTTGGTTATTATTGTAATATTTACAGTAATGTATTTTCTTTATAAGTATAAGACTCCGGAATTCTATACTATGTCACCCATCACCGGGAATATTTATATTTCCGGGATAACTGGAGCCAAGGATTTAGCAGCCATTAAAAGGAATGATATTCAGTATGTGATAAATTGTACAAAGGATATTCCAAATTATTACGAGAATAAACATATTAAATACATGCGAGTCCCAATTGACGATTCGCCAGACCAGCCAATCGGGAATTATTTTGAAAAAACAAGCGATTTCGTCGAAAATATAGTACGCAAACATAAAAATGTTTTGGTTCATTGCTACGCCGGAGTATCAAGAAGTGCATCAATAGTCATTGCATACTTGATAATTAAACGGCATATGAAATATGCTGATGCGATTAAGCTGGTTGCGTCAAGACGAAGCATCATAAATCCAAACCCGGGATTTGTCAAAGCGTTAAAGAAAATAACTATATATTAAACTTAAGTAACTCTTTTGCAACGATTAGAACAACAACATTATTATTCATGAATAAATAATATTATATATTAAACCCAGAGTATGGTGTAAAGCCAGTAGGTGTAAATGCCATCTTAACCTTTGGGCTCCGGTGGCGCATTGCCATCTTAACCTTGGGGCTCTTACGGTGATGCATTGCCATCTTAACCTTGGGGCTCTTACGGTGATGCATTGACATTCTAAGTTTGGGGCTCTTGTGGTCGCACATTGCCATCTTAACCTTGGGGCTCTTACGGTGATGCATTGCCATTCTAAGTTTGGGGCTCTTGTGGTCGCACATTGCCATCTTAACCTTGGGGCTCTTACGGTGGCGCATCGCCATTCTAAGTTTGGGGCTCTTGTGGTCGCACATCGCCATTCTAAGTTTGGGGCTCTTGCGGTGGCGCATCGCCATTCTAAGTTCGGGGCTCTTGCGATACTCGGGACTTTTACTGTGGCACGATTTACAATCGCGTTTAGGCATTTATTAATATATTTTTTTTATTAATATATTTTTTTTATTAATAAAAAAAATATTATATCTTTGAGTATATTTTGGACATTAATTTATAAATCTATACTATCTTCATTTCTACTTTGAAAATATTCTCGTATTTGGTCGCGCAGTTTATCATGGCCTTCATAGAGAGACCACACACCCTGCCAGTCTTTATGAATATCAGTAGTTGGGTCAAACGCATTTTCGGTTAAAATAATGGTTCGGTCAGAATATTTCCGGTCTTTTTTCTTTCCGTGCCAAAAGTGGTAAATAGTGCCTTTGATATACCCAATATTTTTATGTAAACGAGCCGCTCGCGCTTGCCATGCTAAGACCATGGTGCGATACCCCACACTAATATTTTTGTGGCAACTATA
>Ga0214919_10006599_pt1 | contig 15896 bp, 13 predicted proteins | sample LL1503_MetaG_FD_177994 | JGI IMG/M metagenome (GOLD analysis project Ga0214919, IMG submission 177994) | Freshwater microbial communities from Lake Lanier, Atlanta, Georgia, United States - LL-1503 | ecosystem: Environmental > Aquatic > Freshwater > Lake | place: USA: Georgia | collected... | reverse complement strand
ACGAAGAGGCAATATATTAGGCATCGCAGAAACTACTGAAGGGATAGGCAAATTATATAAAGATTCGGTAACAAAGCTGTCAAAATTTTCAGTTACTTGGAAACCTTTGTGAAAAGGCATTGGAAAGAACATGCTCCAATCAATAGTTTGGTTTGCAGGAATGGGCCTAGAACCTCTTAAATCGGGTATGGACACAAGCGGTGGTGGCAAAATAGGAGAAAAGATTGGAAATACATCAAAAGAAGAATTTACATAATAAGCATCTCGGACCATGGAATGACCAAAACGATAAATTGCACCTGTAAATTCAATAGGAATATTTGGATAAATTGATTTAATATTCGGATGTATTGTTAAATTTCCATTCGCGTCAATAATTCTTGTAAAAAATTTACCACAAAGATCGGCCAAAAAATCATGAACAACCAACCACTGATAATGCCAAACAACCGTTTGTTTTGCTTGGGCAATAAGCTGTGCCAAAGTAAATGTTGGATTGGCGGTTTTAATGTCGGCAAAAACTTTATTGTGGAACTTGAGAAAGGCAAGATGTAGTTGACTAGTAATCGAATTTTGATCATTTCGAGAATCTGCAATAATAGCTACGCCGTTTGCATCTCTTGGAAGATCATCATCACCATTTGGTGTTTTACCAATATCAAAAAGACCATTCGCATTTAAGCTTGTATTCGTAATACCATAAACACTGCTCAAATCAAACAAATTTGTTTCTGTATTTTGCAATGTGTTCAAATCAGCCGGCGCAGTCAACGATGAAGTATTATCAAAAGTAAGATCGTGATCGACAAATTGACCAAAGTAGGTATACCCAGCAGGTAGACTTGATCCAGTGAGGGGTCCACGAGCATTGACATCCAACATTGTTTTGGCCAGTAATTCTAAATCTGCTTGAGTCGCAGTCAAAGGGGCTAAATTTGGAAAAGTCTTGTTAAAAGATTGAGTAGGGATAGAACCATGAGGTACAGACATCTTCTATTATAATAAAAAAAATTTTTATAACGGATATAAATTGACATGATAGCCATTCAACAACTCGGTTTGTTGAATTGTAAAACGGTCTTGTAAAAACATTCCATCATTTCGTTTTAATCGGAAAGGATTTTTGTCTTGGAGAGCGTTTTGAATTTCTAATTTTAAATCATAAATAGTAGCGCTTTGATGCATGGGAATTCTTAATTTTTTATTTGTGGCAACTACCAAAACTGTTGCTGTATTTGTTGCTTCTGTAGTTCTTGTTGCTGTCATTGAAGATCTAGTAGTTGCGGTAGTTGCAACACTAGATTTAATTAACCGCAATGACTTTATTTTATTTACGACGATATCGAACGCGTGTAAATCAATGGTTTTGGAGGTTTCAAAATTATATTTATGTCCAAGGCGAATATGGGAATCTAAATAACTTTTTGTACTTATTAATGGTATATTGCAATTGCCTTGACAGGCACTACCAAAATCGATTAATTTTATAGAACCGTCCATTTTTGCCATTATATTTTTTAGTTTAATATCACGGTGAGTAATATTATTCCGGTGTAAAAGTTTAATTGCCTTTTCAATATTGTTGATCCAAAAATTTGCAATTTCCGATTGGATAGGCAGTTTTTTAGACAATATACTATATAAAGTTTCATAATCGTGTAAATACTCCATCAAGAAAAAGTTTTTTTGAAAGGAGTCGGGTATTGCTTTTACATAAAAATTACTTGAATCAAATCCTTGGATAACTTTTAAAATTTCATATTCTAATTTTATCGAACGACCATTATTATTGTACTTTTTTATAAAATAATTTTTATCGTCGTCTCTAACTAATTCAATGGTACCAATATTACCTTTTGCGATCGTTTTTACAAGTTTCATCTATAATGTAACAATAAAAAAAATGAAATTGTAAATCTTATTTACTTTGACATGTCAAATGCACATCCAGGACTTGATACAAAGTGTGCCTTTATTATTATGTTTTTTGAATGCTAAAGATTGTACAAGATTACTTTGCTCCCAAAAAATGTCTTGTGGAAACTTGATTGCATCGATACAATTTTATAACAAATTTAATAGACATTCGTACGATGAATCAGAAATTTCCTTGGAAAAAATTTATTTAGCATTTCAATATGACTTTAACAAATTTGAACTAAAAACAATTCAAAACAATTGGACTTTTTTACTTTTGGCAGATAGGTCCATGTATCATGAAAGAACTCCAACATCTTGGTTTATTCGACGACCTAAATCATTTAGAAATTATTTGTTGACCGCGGAAAACAAATTTATTCCCAATCTAATTTATTTTGAAATCGAGATACAATCATTTCTATTACCAATTGATTGTATATCTGTTGGATTTTCATCGTTGAGTCAATATAAATATAATATGTATCAACAATATTTAGTTGGTTGGAGTGGTAATGATTTTGGATGGCATTCCGACGATGGATGGCTATATCGCAGCAATGAACACATATATCATCTGGGACTATTTGGAAAATCGGATATTATCGGTTGTGGTTTGTTGTTAGATACTGGTCAATATTTCTACACACGAAATGGAGAATTATTGTACATTACGAACGGATATTCATTAAAAGTTAAAATGTATCCGACAATGATTACGGATGTTGATTTTGATTATGACATTAATATGGGAAATAAACCATTCAAATATAATGTCGAAAATTTTAGTACAACGATAAAGATATAATTAATGAGTCGTTCGTGTTCCCAACGGGTGCGGATTTAGTTAAAACGACTTGTAGATAATTATTTGTGTTGAAAGTAGAAGAGAAATTTTGTAATCGTGTCACAACGTTGCTCGTATTTAAAAGTATCGTTGAAACAAGAGTTCCAGATGATCCAACTGTTGGAGTCGTAGTATTATATAAAGATAAAGTGCAACCACTGCTGCCAACATGTGCATTCTGTTTTTTTACAAGTCTTACACGCTTTGGGCATTATTTTATTTAAAAATAAAATAAACTTACAAAGTATTTTGTAATAAAAATAATATCAAAACGACAATGGTCAATCCAAAAACTAGAATAATGATATAAATATAATATCGAGGATTGGCGATTGGGTCATATTTAACTGGATGTAGCAACTCTTTAGGTTTTACAATTCCTCCAACGAATAAAGGATTAAAAATAGGTTCTATTTCTGGATGTGAATAATCTAATCCTGGCATCATCACCAAATCCATCGTATTATACATTGAAGATGTTGAGGTATTTAATTGTGTCACACCAACATTATACAACGCTTCAAAGAAAAAGTAACCAAACAACTTGTAATTCAAAGCAATCGTATTTGGATGTAAATATTTACCATAACGACCAAATGAATAAAATATCTTGGAAGTCAAATTAAATAAAGCTTCCATAGGTTTAATTGGTCGAATAATATTCAAATTTAACAAACTTTGGTTCAATTTTTTCAAATGTACTCGATCCTTGTAGTTAAAAAACAAGTTTGGTAAAAAACAAATCACATTATTTTCAATTTCGCATTGATTTTTACCCCGCAAAAATCGAAAATAACCATTATAACCATACTTTGTTCCCCAAGAATTTTTGATCCACCAAAACGGAATCGGTTTTGAATTTGGTTTTTTTGGGTCAACATATTCACCCCATCCAACAATTTCTACAGCGTGACCTCCCGTCTGTTCAGTATTCGACGGATCATGTATATAAACACCATCTTCTAAAGGATTAAATGAATAAAAATCTCCATATACCAAGAAAGAAGTAACTACAGGTCCAAATTGAAAAATTTCAGCCATGATCGATCGTACATCAGTCAGTGCATCATTCACCTTGTATACCAAAAAACAAGTAAAATTTTGAGCAGGTGAGCCATAGAATATGGTTTCATTATACACGACATTATCATAACAAAAATTAAAAGGTTGTGTAGAATAGGAATAATATAAGAAACAAGAAGGACTTGGACGATCGGCTGAAAAGTTGCTCAATTCCGTATATTTAGAACTATCCAAATCTTTTTGCGTAAATTTTCCTTGATTCGCAGGAAATCCAAAATTAATATATTGAAGCTTATTGGCATAAAAACGATCGGTATTATAGGGCATACAAGTTTGAGTTGGGACTCCATAAAATTTTAAATAATAAAGTGCTGTTACCAACGAATTTCCAAAACACGCCTGTTGACTAATCGTGGTTCGATTAAGTTTAAAAGGGTTGGTGACATCTTCAAACAAATTATTATTATTTTCTACTACAAGTGAAGTAATATTGTTACATAAAACTGGAGTTAAAGGTGTGAGAGAGCGATCAAAAAATTTTCTACGAGATAAAATATTAAAACGGTCTGAATAGCATCCGGAAGTAGAAAATGCCCAGCAACTTCCACAAGTTCCTTGATTTTCTGCAGGAACGAGAAAATCTTTCCATTCATTGTTTTGAGGCTCAAATTCTTTTGGAAGTTTATTGTAATGCTTTGTTTCATAAAACGAAAGATATGGAACTATTTTATCCAATACATTGGCTAGTTTTTGTGTTTTTTTATCGCTTTGTTGTTTAGGACCATTATCACCTTCTTCCGATGCAAAAGATGCTTTAACAACTACGGTATTTAAAGGGTGATTTTCGGGACTTCGTTCGCTCGGTGATATATATTCTTCAATGATTGGAATTGTTTCATGTTTGTTACTACAAAAAGTACACAACGGGGATTTACGAATTGGTGTAAATTGACTAGAAGCAACAAAGGTATTCAAAGGATGATTTTTAGGATTAAACTTGCTTCCCATGTGTTTTTTTTACATCAAGATTAAAAAAACAAGCCCTAAAAAAACAAAAAATATCGAGACTGACAAAATAATAAATATAATCATCTTTTTACGAAAAGAATCCGGTACTAATGGATACAAATCTTTGGCTCCAATACAATTAAGATAGGCAAAATCATTATCTTTGGCCACTGCTTTACAACAACGCTTATCTCTAAACGGGCAAGCTTTTCGCGCGTAATCTACACTACCTAATTCTAATAACTTTCTAAAATCACAAAACCAATAACAATTTTCACGAACACGAATATCTAATTGATCACAATTCGCATAACATTGTTTAGTATACAAGTCATAATTAATCAATGGTTTTTTATAACCACGATCTTCATCCAAGATTTCCAAATTATTAAAGATGGGCGCGCTTTCATTATACCAAGACTGGCGATCATATATATTTTTACGCTCAAAAATAACATCAAGTTCATCCATGATTATTTATATATAAAAATTTAATTTAAAATTTTGTTACGGAAAGGGATCAAATTCTTGAATTGCCCAAGCAGCAATTCGCCGAGGATGACAAGTTTTCATCATTAGCTCTTCTCGAATCGTATCAACTTCTGCGTGCTTAATTGCCATCTTGATCTCACCATCTTTTGCTCGAAATTCTGCAATGACTTGTCTAGCCTCTTCTAACACTTGAACTGGTCCTGATATTTTCTTATCAAGCTGTGTAGATTCAGATTTATACAAATCTGCATCATAATAATGCATATGATCCCATCCAAAGGTGCGTTCCGAAAGACTAAAATAGGTCAATTCTACTGGAAGCGCTGCATAATAATTCATATCGTCATAGGATGGATTTTCTTGTACCCAGTCCATCAAGTGGGTATGACTGGGTATCTTTACATAGCCGTTAATAAAGGCTTGATAACCGCTCATTGGTTTCATTGTAATTTGATAACCGTCTTTTGTTTCGATACATAAATTCTCCGTCGTCGTGTTGATTGTAACTTCTCCATCTTGCAATTTTACATCCCAATATTTTGGGTCCTTGATGGCACACTTGGTGTACATTGAAAGCAGATTCCTATAAAAAATTTGATTGGACATACTGTGAAATGACAAAAATTAGTATTATTTATTATATTTGGACTCCCGGTCCTCCAGAATAAAAAAAACTAGGCATCAATTTTTTGAACGCGATTAAAAACCAACTTTTTGAATTTGTGATACAATTTTTTGCGCAGCTTGTTGTCCTTGTTTCTGAAATCTGGCTAATTGTTGATTCATTGGTACCAAATCCTTTAAAATCAAGTACAAGGCGTAATTATCTAATTTTACTTTTTCATCAAATGTACAAGAGTTGTGCAATTGAGCCATTTGCCGATGTTGAGTCAAAGGTGGTGGTAATAAAGATATTGTGGACCTACTAAAATCATAAATGCGTTGTGTAGAAGTACGACTTGCCATACTTCCAATATCAATAAATTGAATATCCAAGTTTTCCGAATTGACAATAATATTGGATGCTTTAATATCTCCGTGATAAAGACCTGTGTCATGCAGTGTTTGCAATGCATCGATTAGATTTCTTGTTAATTGTAATTTATCATCTTCAGGCACTGTTTCTAGGTATGTTTCCAAAACAATAGGATTTTTAAACTTGTTTTCATAAATAATTGCTTGAACGGATGGATAAATTGCTTTGACACTTGGCAGTGGTAAAGATGGATCTAATGTCATTATTAATTCAGCAGCCTTTTTTTCAGCATCAAAAGATTGTTGATTTGCAATTACTTTCATGACCTTTTTATTTTGTTGTCCCATGTAGATACCACCACCTCCAGATCCACCTCTTCGTAGCAAAGTTTTAAGAGTTGCTGTTGTAAACTCTTTTTTGAATAAATAATCTAAAATAAGTACTTTTTGATCAACAGTTAATTGTTGTTGTGAAGATTGACCAAGCAAATGTGGATACAAGGATGGATTTCTTATATCAGGGGGAAGAAATGCTAATAATTCTTGCTTGGAAAAAGGATAAAAAAAATCTTTCTTTGCAGGTACAGCTGCTTGACTTGGTTTATTCAACGACAATTTTAAATTTGGTCTAGGCATATTTAATATTTGAAAAATGAATATTTTATTATTTAAAAATTCTTTTTAAAATTGCAAGAATATTTGCCTATTCGACAGACAGCATTGTGATCTTGTTGATTAACTTAGCAGCGTAATAATTTGGTCATACGTGATTACCTCGCGGGAATAGGACATCGGGAAAGGCACCCGTGACATGGAGGTTTGTTGACCCTTATAGGTCCGTCCTCCGATGCATGAGTGCAGTATTTTAGCAATTGGTGATGGCAATTTATTTATAAATCGTCCCAGTACGGTGCAAATATCTACTCCCTGTCGATGTTTCTGTAGAAATTTAAGGATATGATGGCAATCCAGTTTTGACATGCTGTTAATTTGTGTGATCATAATGTCATCATTTAGGAATTGCTCGATGCATCGTTTGAAACTATGATAACGGCAAAAAAAGATCTTATTGATCATCATGCTGGATAAACCAAAATCAATAAGCACAAGTTTACCATGTCTAATCTTCATATTACGAAATATCAAGTCGCCATGAATAAATGAATAATCATGGTATAATTTGTTCAAGTTTGTAAAAAAAGGTATCCATAAGGATGTCATAATATCCATAGTAAAAAGTGTCGGAGGGTAATTATCTCCATCTATTTTTTCCATAATCAGTACAGAAACCCATGTCTTATTCTTCAATTGTCCAAATTTATATTGATATACTTGCGGTACTATGGGAGAAATCGGTTGTAAAGTCTGCATAATCAGAGCTTCTAATAAGAAACTCTCTTTGATGTAAAATATGTTGTGTCCTTTCACATAAAAACTATCATTGTTGTAGGGTGAAGGAGCCGTGTACAATTTTTCTCGTTTACATAATCGATTGTCCGATAACAAAAACACGTCCCCTGACCCGCCCTGTGCCCACGGTGTTTTCTGGTACTCATAAAATTGTTCTATATCATGTGCGTAGAGATGGTCCCATAATGTTTTATCTTGAGACAAAAGTTTTTGTAATTTCATTCTCTTTTTTTTTATGTATGAAATTTAAAATTTCTTGAAAAATATAGGATTACCATTATCCATCCAAAATCGCGTACAAAAATTTTGTCTCTTATATTCTAGCAAATGTAGTAACAACCCGAATTACTCCACTTTTATCTACAACTCCATGATTAAAACAAACCAGGTTCTCAGAACATTATCAATATGTTGTCATCGTCATTATATCATTTACGGGAGCACAAGGACCGAATTGTTGATAATTCCCATGGAACAAATAAGGGCAGAAAGGGAATTATAATTTGATCAAAAATTTATAAATTTATCATTTATAAATTACAATGGACATTATAAATTATTCCGTTTATTTTCCTGTGCAAATTTGGGAATTCAAGGAGAAGAAATTATTTAGAATTCAACCACCAAAATTATATACCTCAAAACCCGATGAATATGAATTCTTTACTCATTTTATTGATTCTGAAAATGATGTTCCTGTTGACCAATATCATCAAATAAAAAAAGATTTTAAACTACGACAAACAATATGGGTATTTAATCCTCGCTATGTCAACAATTTAACTCGAGGGTTTTCTTGGCTTTATTTGTTTCATAAACTAAATTATCCTTACAATACAGAAGGAGTGTTTTCAATCGTAAATGTCCCAGTTGAATTAGATATTCATCAAACATATCAGGGTTTTAGTTTCTTAAGTTATCAATATTCAATACCTGGAACAAATTTGTTGTGCATAAAGCGAAGTCGACTTCGTGTTATACAAGATGTAGTTTTAGTGGATGATGTTTCAGAAAATGATTCCGATAATGATTATATGAATTTTCTACCTTTTAAAAAGAATCAAGATGTTCCTTTTTATGACATTAAAATTCCAAGTCGATACATTTTTATTTATGTATTCAAGGAAAAACCCACTCAATATTATTGGAAACCTAATTCAGAAAATATTTGCGTTCCTAGTGATAACTCGAATGATTATTCATCATTAATGGAATGTGTATATCATAATGTTGACAAATTAGAGCTTAGAAACATTTATATTCAATCAAATACTAAACCAATAGCAAATTTAATTAACGGGCCAAACAAAAAGTCTAATTTTACGAAAATTGTATTTATATGTATATTAAGTTTTTTACTTGTTCTTACAATCCTTGCGCTGTTTGCATCAATAATAAAATCAATACCAGTAGAATAATTTTAGGTAGACTACTTGGACGCACCTCTGCCACCACCTCTGCCTCCACTGCTAGAGCCGATCACGGGCAAATACCCACCTTTGCTACTTGAGCTACTAGAGCCTGCTCCTCTACCTCCTCCGCCAGCTATTAAACCCCGGCTTCCAACACCAGTAGGCGGTCTTCTACTGCTAGACACGCTTGCGGGCAAATACCCACCACTGGTACTTGAGCTACTGCTACTTGAGCCTGCACCACCACCACGAGGCGTTCTACTACTTGAGCTAGTACCGCTAATGACAGGTAAACTATCACCACTGCTACTTGAGCTAATAGGACCGCCACCGCCACCGCCACCGCCAACAGCAACATATACATATCGGCCACCACTTTGATTTTTTTGTGTTAAACAACTAAAATCCCAATGCCAATCGTCTGGAATATGAAAGTCTCTTATAACTTGAATAATTCTTCTGTTATAGTATAGTATGGATTCGCTTAAACTGGCTGGTTCCGTCGGACTCGCAACCCAATCAAGGAATTTATCATTTGAAACAACATATATTTTGCTTGGTACACGATATAATGTTGTTTCATCAGCACCAGCGCCAGCTTCAGTAACCAATTTATTATAATTTATTCTCTTTACAATATTCAATAGCGTGGCAAATAAACATGCATCGTCTCTACCACGATAATTTTGCCCACGACGAGGACCGGCTATGCCAATATGAATAATAATATTATTAGCATCTACTATTTTTAATTCAAATTTATTACTTTGTACAAAATATACAAATAATGAGTTCTCATATTCTCCTCTACATACATGAGATGACATACTGACTATATGATTTTCAATTATTAAATTACAACATTCACATGGATCTTGTTTAAAATTTTGTCTAAAATGTGCGAAAGGATCATTAATCTTTAAAATTTGAAATAAATAATTGGAACCATCGACTAAATATAAATTTTTTTTTAATTGTGCGTCAAATCCCCTTTCTTTTAGTAATAGAAACATCTCCTTGATTATTGACGAAAAATTGGTATTAAGTCCATCTTTAGATGATGTAATATCTGCTTGTGGTTTTACTGACCGTAAAGCTGGTGTGCTATTTGCGAGTGTTACTGGTCGTCTTCTATCAAATCCTATATAGCGTAAAATTGTACCAAATGGATTTGGATCATAATCTATCCCTTGGTATGGAAAATCTAGAGTACCACTAGTAGCATCTAATTCTTCAATAGTTTGAATTTGTGTACCTGCATTTGATGAGACGTCATCTTGATCTTGATCTGGTGCGCCTCCACCTCCGCCACCGCCTTCCCCACCACTTACTCTTCTCCAATACTTTACACCATTTGCCCTTGCATGAACTTTCCAAATAGTGCTGTCAACATTTAGTTCTTTACCAACATTAAACCCACTAGCTGCATACCCTAATCCCCTTGGAGAATTTTGTGATCCCAAGTAAAATTTTGTTGGGTCATTTATACATCTTAGTTTATTTGTTCTTCCTTCATATCGAGTCCATATCTTATTTTCTTCACTACCTGTAACCGTATATTTGATTCGATCAAAACCTATCATAATGTCATTCATATCTAATTTTGCAGCATCAACGTAATAAAAATCATAAACAGTTTTGAATGTTCCAATATATCTATCATATTTCAAGTCTATAGAAAATATTGTTTTTAAAATTTTATAATCATCTGAAATAGCCGAATTTCTGTTACTAAAAGGATGAATGTATTCTTTTGAAATATTTACTAACTGACCATGTCTATTAATATTAAAGGAAATTGTTTCACCATCATGTATATGGCTGTCTTTAGTTTGATAAATATTTGTATTTGAATGTATAACTCTTGTACCATCAGGTAATGTTTCATTAACATTACCAATAATGGATATATCAGACGCTTTTTTACGATTTGCATTAAAAATTATATTGTCACCAATCGAAATTCCTGTATATCTAGTAGTATAATTCTTCCCAGCCGAATCTGTAATTGTGTATTGATCGCCATTTTTAGCAATTACAATTCCTGTAATCTTTGACATTTTATTAATAATGTTTTTTTTAAAAACCATGCACTGTTTGCATCAATAATAAAATCAATCCCGTCAAAATAAAAAGTATCAACAAAACAATCACTACAATCCAAGCATAATTTCTTTTAATTGCAACAATTGGTTTCTTGCATTCGAAATTTCTACAATAAAAATCATTAGTTCTTGTATAAATTTTCCTACCTTTATTAGGATCTTGAACATTAATAATTTCCAATTGCCATAAATGCTTAGGAGCTTTTTTACAAAGTGCTAGTTTGTTGTGTTTCACGCACAAAAACATGTCTTCATGTTTTAAATAAATCCTTTCATTGGAATTCAAAAAATTTGTTGATTTTTTTTTATCTTTATCCAAAATTTGAAATATAGTCTTTAAAGGTTGTACAGATTCCCAAATAATTTTATTTTCAGCAGTCACTTGTAACACAACCAAGAAATTATATTGAAAAAAGCAAATATTCATATCTTTTGTTAATCGAATTCCCGTGGTTACAAAAACTCGGTCAACTTTGGTTACTTTGATTACGAGTGCATTCTTTTTATTTCGAACTAATCTTAAACTTTGTGACAAGTATCGTGGTCTAGGCGAATCATATTTCAGATATATATTGGACATTGAGAATAAAAACTTGTCATAATCCGATGGCAAGTTATTAGTTGGTATGAATTTCTTGTCATTATAAAATAAAGTATATTTAATACCGTGCGTTGTTGAAAGATTGGTAGGATTTTGATTGCTAAACAAAATATCAAAAATATTTTGATTTCCCCACGAATAACTTGATAAAGGAACACAATAACTAGGTTCGTTAGCACCAGGACGGTCCGTTTCTATAAAATATCCTACATTACATAGATTGCTATCTTCACACTTTTTCATACATTGTTCTAAAGTCAGCCCTCTTTTACACTCTGCATCAATTGAATCAATACAATTAATTTGAGTACCAAAAGGAGACATCCAATTATTACCTGTGTAGGTGGTGTAGTTTTGTGTCATTTTAATTTCTAAAATATTTTTTAAAAATTCAACGGGTTTAAAAAAGAAATTCATTATTACAAAACATATGATTATACATTTAGATTCCAATTTCAGAAATCGAGCTTTATACCCGAATCCTTCTAGCTATACAATTGAGATTAATGGAACACCACCGCCCAATACAATATTTTACGATGGACGTGGTTGTTTTTTGACAGATAATCAAATTATTTTCTCATTTTATTTTTTTAAAAATTCGCCTGTTATTCCATATACCAACTATTCAAATAATTCTATTGTCATTAATATATGTCAAGTACCCAATCTACAATGCTATATGCATATATATTCGACTACTTCGCAAAATTATTTTATTGGCTACACTGTTCAGGATCAAATTACAAAATACTCTTCTGCCGTAACAATGAGTTTTCGTACTGGTAATCAATTTACTCTCGTGTTGCAAAATTCCATCACCAGTGAAACGACAGGTAATTGTGTTATTATTAATCCTTCCTTGACTTTGGGAAACAATTTGTTAATTAATGGATATTCTATTTTTAATCAAATTCCCAATATAGGTTATTATTTAAACGATGGTATTGACAACTTTTCAGCGATTTTTAATTTGACAACAGGTTTGGAAACAAATATATTGTCGGTTGATAAACCATTTCGAAATATTACATTTAATCCAATTTCAAACAAAAATGGTATTGGTTATACAGTTTCTGTGGGAGATTATATCATTGTTCTTAATAATAGACCCTCCAAAGAAAGAGTTACCAATATTTCTTTTACTGTATTGGAGATGTTTCCCATTGGATTGAAAGATTTCAAAGTAGTATCAAGCAATTTTTTACCCAACCAAGTGCAAGTTGGAGACTTGTTTGAAAGTATTTTTGGAAATAATTTAGATTCAGTGTTTCAACATCAAGATGATTATTTTGTAATCAACAAGAATGCTTTATTTAATGGAGGTCCTCGAAAGATGGTCTTGCAAGTGTATAAAATTTTACGTGATGAAATAATTTATATTATACAAAATCCTGGCAATGATATTTCTACTTATAATGAATACAAATTTGAAAAAATTGGTGATTCTACTAAAAGTTTAACTATTCTTTGTACAGCAACTTCTTTTTGCGTCAAAGTCGACAAAGATGCACAATTTTTAGATCACAAGAATTTCATGGTATATTTTGTTAATTTTTTCCTCGCCGTACCTTTTTATTCTGTAATTACCAAAGTTCAATATGATATTATTTACATGGAAAATCCTCCATTTTTGAATCTTGATGATGTTTTTGTAAGCTTGGATTCTCAATTAATTTATAATCGAATCGGATGTATACAATACTTTTCTTTTTATCCAAATTTAGTCATGCCTTTATCAAATACTGTTCAATCTTGTTACAAAGTTAGATTGTCTAGTATTACGCTTCCCAACTTGCCTATATGTGGAACTAAATTCTTACTTGCCGATTATCCGTATGTATTGGTTTCATTTGGTAATATTACAAGTACCAATGTTGACGGCCGAAGTGGTACCAATAATATTGGCACGATTTGGTCCAACAATCCATTTGCAAATTCTGCAACATTCATGTGTGCAATTGCCAATATTAGATCACCTGATATTATTAAATTTGTTGTAGTTCGTTCAGCTCAAGTTGTAAGTATGAAATTAAATTTATCCGAAAATTTACGATTTTCAGTTTATTTACCAAATGGAACTTTGATCAAATATTCCAAAAAATTTGAGATTAATGTGGAAGAGCAATCATTTAATTCTACAAAAGTTTGTACGGATGATGAAAGTTTGACGCAGGCCGATTCAGAGTTTGATGGATACACCAAAGTATTTCCTTATAATGATGATTTATCGATTACGGCAACTTTTGTACTCGTCCAAGTTTCGTAAGTACAATTGGTTTAATCGTTTATAAATACAAAGCCAGCAATCATCACAAATATATCCAGCTTGCGGCAAGATTTTTTTCCATATCACAATCGATTTTTTTTGTTGACACGCATCGCAATCAAATAACATTTTCATATTTATTAAATGTCGGTTGTGGTGAAAAAAAATGATGGTTTTTTATTTTTTATGCAAAATTTCCGACAACTTTCTATCCGGCTTTTTTTTATTTCCATTATTTGAAATAAAAGCTAATATTATATTTTCCACCACCTACAGATAATCAAACAACAGATATGGATTCACAGCAGCAAAAGGTTGTCTCTTCCGCGGGTAAGAGAATGCTCTCTTTTGCACTGTCATCGGCTGTCTCTCACAATAAGAAAAACCTTGCACATGGAGCCAAGAGTAAGAATCCCAGCAAGCTCACTGTCGCCGAGAAGGAGGCTATGCAGGCTGTCAAGGTCTCCATTTGGCAGAAGTGCTCGGACAAGTCAGATAAGAGCTGGGATGCCTACCTTAAAAAAAAGGCCTACGAGCAGAGGAATATCAAGCTGGCTGATGTTTGGCAGCATTGTTCGGACTCCTCAGACAACAGCTGGACAAACTATGTATGGGATAAAGATAGTGTATGGAAATATTGCTCCAAGACGGAAAGTTGGACAAGGACAATCGATTGTGCCTAGTTTTTATTCATAGGCTTGGGTAAATTGTGTAAAGTAATTGCAGCAAGGATCAATATGACCAAGTTGACAGCGCATGACACGACAGCAAATGCAAAAACGACAGCGTCCTTTTTGGAATAAGCGAAAGCGACAAGTAAGGAAAGTAATAAGTGAACAATAGACAATACTAGAATAGTAATGCAATAGGCTTGTTGTTTGGTTGGTTTTAGATGGTGCATTGTTTTATGTAAAAAGAAAAAAATTTTTTGTAAAAATTTGTCAAAAATAAATAGCATGGACAATCTTGATGTATTTTGTAGCAATCCATCACAATTAAATTTTGACGTCTTGCCAGTGTTTTATAAAAAAAATCTGCACCATCTTTCCAAGAAAATTATTTCGGATAAAATGAATGGTAACAAGGTATTAGCTACAACGGTGATTGGTTTTTATGAAAAATGTAAACGAACCCTTGGAAAAATTATAGCCCAAGATTGGAGACAAAATCAAATTGATACCAGCACCTGTCTAGTAATGAGCATCATACCCACACAAACATTATTGTTTCGCGGCCAAAAAAAAAAGAATGTAATGCAAGATAGACCAACTTACTTTGCGCTAGAAATTGGCAATGCCAATCAATACTTACCTACCTCTCAAAAAGGCTTATTGTCTATTTATAAAACCAATCAGCCTCTGCGGTTGTTACGATTGGACGATTTGGAAAATGTAAATAAAATTCTTCGTGAAACCTTTATCCAAAATCCAAATGTTTATCAAGTGATTAAATCCATGTTTTTATCAAAAATCTTGGAATTAAAAATTTCCAACAAGGAAAAATGCTTTCAAAAAATCATCAAAAGCCGAGATCCGATACAGTTTAATATCTTGGTAAGAAATAGTATTATTAAAAATGATTTTATTTTTGCCAATTGGTTGTGTGGACAAGGATTTAATGGTTATTGTTCAGGATTAATGCATATTTATGAAGTGGGTTCATTAAGAAAAAGTTTTCCAGAAGAAATCATGATTTGTCACCCTATTGGGTCTGTGAATGTGATACAAGAAATTGAAATGAAGAAGGAAAAAGATCGTCTCAAATTGGATCAAATTTTACAAAATATTGTCCATCATTAGATAATGACTTGTTCTTGTAATAATAACAAATCTACCCT
>Ga0214919_10006598_pt1 | contig 15896 bp, 21 predicted proteins | sample LL1503_MetaG_FD_177994 | JGI IMG/M metagenome (GOLD analysis project Ga0214919, IMG submission 177994) | Freshwater microbial communities from Lake Lanier, Atlanta, Georgia, United States - LL-1503 | ecosystem: Environmental > Aquatic > Freshwater > Lake | place: USA: Georgia | collected... | reverse complement strand
CAGGTTCTAGTGGTTCAAACGGAAGTTCAGGAACAGCAGGAACTTCAGGTTCATCAGGAACAGCAGGAACTTCAGGTTCTAGTGGTTCAAACGGTTCTTCAGGAACTTCAGGTTCTAGTGGTTCAAATGGTTCATCTGGAACAGCGGGCACATCAGGTTCTTCAGGAACATCAGGAACTTCAGGTTCTAGTGGTTCAAACGGATCTTCTGGAACAAGTGGTTCATCAGGAAGTTCTGGTTCTAACGGTTCTAGTGGAACTAGTGGTAGTTCAGGTTCAAACGGATCTTCTGGAACATCAGGTTCAAGTGGAACATCGGTATCTGTATCAGGTACAAACAATACATTGGTTAAATTTACATCTGCGTCAACTGTAGGAAACTCAACGATAACAGATGATGGTACCACAGTTACTATTGGTGGTAATTTGGTTGTATCAGGAACACAAACAACAGTTAACTCAACAACAGTTGCAATTGGTGATAATATTATATCATTAAATGGTTCGGGAGCTGCAAATGGTGGTTTAGTTGTTAGAGATGCAACAGCATCAACATTAGTATCGGGTTCATTATTATGGGATACAACAAATGATAAGTGGATTGCAGGTCCTTTAGGATCTGAGGATGATATCGTTTTAAAGACAGCGAGTCAAACACTTACTAATAAAACAATAGATGGTTCACAATTAGTTGCGTTATCCGTTGCAAATGGTAAGTTAACTAACTCAGCAATAACAATTGGTTCAACATCTACATCTTTAGGTGGAACATCAACAACAATTGCAGGTTTAACATCATTAACATCAACAGCTTTAACGGGTTCATTACAAGGTAATATCTCAGGAAACGCAGCAACTGTAACAACAAATGCAAACTTAAGTGGTGATGTTTCTTCAGTTGGAAATACCACAACAATAGGGGCATTAAAAGTGACAGATGGGATGTTGGCTGGTTCAATATCAAACGCAAAATTAACTAACTCATCTGTAACTGTAACCGCAGGAACGGGTATGAGTGGTGGTGGAGCGGTTTCTTTAGGTAATACCGTAACATTAACAAACGCGGGCGTAACGTCATTAACGACTAACACAGGTTTAAGTTCAAACGTAAGTGCAACAGGAGCCGTTACAGTTACAAATACGGGTGTAACATCATTAACAGGTACTGCGAATCAAGTAACAGTAAGTGCAAGTACAGGTGGAGTAACAATATCAACACCACAAAACATTAACTCAACAGCTACACCAACATTTGGAGGTTTAACAATCAATGGTGGTGTTACGTTAAACGCTGGCACAACTGCAGTAACAGGAGCATTAATAGTGGGTGGGGCAACAACATCAACAACAGTCGGTTTAATCAGAGCGTCTAACGATGTAATCGCTTACGCAAGTTCTGATGAAAGATTGAAAGAGAACGTATTGACTATCTCAGGTTCTTTAGATATATTAAAACAAATTAATGGTTATCATTTCGATTGGATTGCAATGGAAGGTATTCATGAAAATGAAGGACACGACATAGGTGTAATTGCTCAAGAAATTGAGAAAGTTTTACCTGAACTTGTAACAACAAGAGAGAATGGTTATATGGCCGTTAAATACGAAAAATTGGTAGCATTATTAATTCAAACTAATAAAGAATTACTTGCAAGAGTTGAAGCTTTAGAAGAAAAAATTAAATAATTAAAATAAATTAATACTCACTATATCCTAAAAAAGTATAGTGAGTATTTATAACAAAGAACTTAGTTAAAAGAAATATATCATGGGTACAGTACCAGCAACGGGAACCGAAGTAAGTATGGGAAGAATTAGTGTAGTTTTAGGATTAGCAGCTACCGCAGGTCAAGTAGAAGTTGGTCTAAACTCAACTTTAGGTGTTGGTCGTAACCGTTCATATTCTAACTTGGCTAGTATCCCAAGCGGATCACAAACTTTAGAATCATCAGATTTTGGTGGTATATCAGGATCAGGAACCTATTAAATTTACATTTTCAATTTTTTTTATTATATTATAGTGTATGAAATTACATTATAAGAAATCCCCCTCCAAATACGAATTACAATACGTTAAATGGAACGGTATTAATTTTGATAGAGACAAACTCATTAAGTTTGTTAAACGTCTTAATTTAACTTATCTATTATCATTTATACCACATTACAGACAGGAACATCAAATACTTAATGAAATATATGATTCATATGATAAAGTTCGTATGGATGGTTTATTAAATAACGATGAGAACATATTAAGGATGTGTTTTATTGAAAAATGGGCAAGAATTGCAGCGGTGGACATCCTTCTTACAAATGTGTACTCAAGATTAACTTTCACAACAATTAGTAATTTACCAATTAAAGATTACCAACTTCTAATGAAAAGGGTTGAAGAAATGGTGGATACTGGTAGAAAAACAACATATCAAAGTAATAAAATAACAGATAACATACCAGGTCAATGAGTAAATCAATAAATAATAGTTCAATGTGGAATGTTAAACCACTTAAGTTGTCAATATTAGTACCAACAAGAGACACTGTACATTCTCAATTTGCATATTGTTTAACACAACTATATAACATAACAAGAGAGGCGGGTATAGACACCTATCTATTCTTTGATTCAAGTACGATATTATTGAATCAAAGAAATAATCTTATTAAAAGTGCTAAGGAAGTAAATTCAGATTATGTTCTATGGTTAGATAGTGATATGATGTTCCCACCAACCACCGCATTACGTCTTTTAGAACACAATAAGGACATTGTGGCATGTAACTATATGAGACGTTCAAAACCTCTTAAAACGGTTGCATATACCGATTTAAATGACTGGAACAGTTGGGTCCCATTAGAACCACAGGAAGATTTAATTAAAGTACAAGGTGTAGGTATGGGATGTATGTTAATGAAATTAGATATGTTTAATAAATTAGAAAAACCATATTTTGAATTTCAATATAAAGAAAACACCGAAGATTACTTCGGCGAGGACTTTATACTATTAGGTAAGTTAAGAAATTTAAAATATGATGTTTATATCGACACAATTTTAAGTATGGATATAAAACATTTAGGAATATATGCTTTTGGAAATAACGATTAAGTTATTTAATTTCCACAGATAAATTACCAATACTATACATACCAGGTTCATATTCCTGAATAATCATCTTCAATACTATTATATTGTTAAAATCTTCTTGTGTTAAAACAGATGTTAATTTTACCATAACATCAACATCATCATAATTTTCAAATTTAGATTTTAAATTATAACGAGTCGTTGGTTGTTCAGCATCAATATAATCCTGAGGAACTGTACCCAAATTAATTTTATTAAAAAATGGTTCTAACAAAACTAAATTACTATCGTCATTTATTGTTAGTCCCATATTTAAATTCTTATATGTAAAATATTCTGTTTGTTGGTAATTTACTTGATTAAATGTTGAAATTACGGTTCCCCACTTTCTTACAAAATTTCTATTTGAAAATATTTCAATATTTTCTCTCTTATCTTTCATTTCATCACTGAATCTTGATGTTTGTGAAACAAAATGATATGTGATTGCACATTCTGTTGTCTTTAATTTATACCCATTTAATTTTGCTCTAATTAAAAAATCATCATCTTCACAAAAACATGGAACAAAACTAAACCCATCAAATCCACCCAAATCAACAAACATATCTTTACGTCCACTCATAAAGAAAACCGCACCATCATAAAGTTCACATTTATCTTTGTTTTGTTTAACGTACTTATCAAACATTTTTTTATTAAAGTTATCAAAACCTGTACCCATATCTAATATTACTTTACCAGGTCTTTGATGACCAGCAAATATCGGAGGTTCAATTGTGGTATATGATAATAATGTATTCGGATTTTCATCTAATAATCTATCTAAATTTTCTAAAAACCCTTTACCTATAACCATATCATTATGAATTAGAACTAATTTTTCGGTGTCTACTAAATCAATACCAGCATTATATGTTTCAGAGAATGTTAATCTATCATCATCGTGAAAGAAAGATAAGTTTTCATCTTCTAAAGATTCTAACCATTCTTTAGTACCATCACTTGAACCACCACTACTAATTACCAATGGAGATTTGGGATAAACCTTACGTAGATGTTTATAACATTCTTTTGTTAAACCTAATTTATTATAAACTGCCAATACAAAACTAATATTCATTTTTTATTTTTTATTTAAATTATTTTTTCCAAAAACTATAAATTCCTTTATCCACTTCATAGTTACCCCAAACAAATCTTTTACGATTAGGTTGTTTTTTTACCCATTCCCACATTTGAGATAATCCATCGTATAATGTCGTCTTATCTTCATAACCCAATAAATCTACAGATTTTTGCCAAGTCGGTACAGCATTTTTAACTTCGTGTCTTTGTTCTTTATATACCGTTTGACCATCTTTTATTACGTCTTTTAATGTTTCATTTGCTTCATTAATTGTATAATGACGTGTCCCACCTAAATTAATAATTTCTTTAGAACAATTTTCTTGTTGAGATGATTTCCATAATGGTTCTAAACAATCATCAATAAAACTAAATGCTCTTTTTTGTTCACCGTCACCAAAGATTGACATTGGTTCACCATTCATATGTTGATACATCCAAATACCTAATACGTTACGATATTTGTCCCATATGTTCTGTTTAACACCATATACATTATGTGGCCTAATGATACACCAATCAAGCCCATGCTGTTCACCAGCGACCTTAATATCCATTTCACAGGCATATTTTGCAATACCATACGGATCAACAGGACAAGGTACTTGTTTTTCATCAAATATATCCCCATTACCATGACCATATACTGCCATTGTTGACGTGAACACCAATCTTTTAACATCATGTTTAATACATTCATTTATAACACGTGACGTCGCTACTAAATTGTTTTGGTAATTATAACTTCTAATGAATGGAGATAACCCCTCAGCGGCATATGCTGCCATGTGATAAACGTAATCAAATTGATGTCTTTCAAAACATTCTGAAATGTTACCATTGACCAAATTCATTTGCCACAACTCAACTTTTGAGTTAACATTTTCAATGTATCCACCACTTAAATCGTCAATACCAACAATTTGAACTTCTGGTTTATTTTCAATTATCCAATCAGATAATCTTGATCCGAGTAATCCAGCAACACCTGTAATTAGTATTTTCATATTATTTTAATTATGTACATAAAGAACTTTATTTATTTTTTTTATAGTTCCATGAGGGTATTTTAATAAGTATTCTTCAACAAATAAACCATCAGCGTCCCCTTTAGTAATGTTTATTTTTAATTTATTTGAAAGTTGAGTTCTTGTCATAAAATTACCAATATCTATTGCACCTGCTATTGGTCTTGAATTGATAACTAAATATTGTTGTTGTGTCCAATTATGTACCATATTACAATAAACAAAATGAGTATTGTTATCAACTTCGTTTAAAAAATCTTGAACAAAAATTGGTACATAATAATTATCATCACCTGTCATCACTACCCATTCTTCAGTTGTATTTTGTAATCCATAATTTCTAGCGGTATGTCCCCAATCCATATGTGGACCATTTAATTCTGTAAATTTAATTCTTTCATCATTTTCAAAATAATCTTTTACTTTTTGATATCCATCGTAAAATGCGTCTGCAACAACATGTATTTTCCAATTGGATGATGTTTGGGAAAATATAGAACATATTACACTCATTAATTGATGTGGTCTATTGTATGTTGGTATTACGAATTCTATCTTCATATTTTATTTATTTAAATAGTTTTTAATATAATCACTTATATTTTTAGTTGGTTGCCATCCCAATATTAATTTTGCCAAATAATTTTCACATAAAGTTACTTGAGCCTCCCCTGGTTTATCTTCTGCAAAGATAAACTCACGATTAAACATTAAAGCAATGTCCTTTATTGAAAAGTTTATTCCTCTACCCAATTCAAAAATATGACCCCAAGCATTTTTTTCAAATATTTTTACTAATCCATCAACAATATCGTCTATATGTGTAAAATCTCTTCTTTTTGTACCATCACCATAAATTGTCAATGGTTGGTTATTTTCAATTGATTTCTCCCACGCACCAATTAATGTACAATAGCCACCACTTTTTAAATGATACGGGCCATAGACGTTATAGAATCTTGCAATTGATGATTTTAAATTAAAATGTTCTTGATATAATTGTATTATTTCTTCACCAACATCTTTACTAAACGTATAAGGGTTTTTAAACTTACCACTGTGGTGAGAACTACTACCAGCATAAACCAAAGGGATGTTATTTCTAACACAAAATTCTGCAATATACATTGTACCATTTGAGTTAGTTTTAAAATAATTTATCGGGTCTTTAAACGATGGTTGTATTCTTGCAATTGCAGCAAGATGATATACAATCTCAAAATTATCAAATACAGCCCAATCTCTATAACAAAAACTAATATCTTCATTTAGATATCTAACACCATCAATATGATTACTTCTTAATCCTGTTGAGTAGTTGTCAATTGAAGTTATTTGATGACCTTCAGTTACTAATCTTTTAATTAAATTGGTACCAACAAATCCCGCACCACCTGTTACTAAAATTTTCATGTTAATCTTTATAAATTCTCATCCAATGTTCAATCATTTCATCCATCATACCCTCAAATGTGTACTCTGGTTTCCAACCTAATGTTTCTTTAATTTTTGTATAATCACCTTTCAAATAAGCTAATTCTTCAGGTCTTAAAAATTTAGAATTTTGTACTATGTAGTCTTCGTAATTTAATCCTAATTGACCAAACACATACTTACACATATCACGTACAGATCTACTCTCACCTGTTGCAACAACAAAGTCGTCAGCAACTGTGTGATTCATAATCATATGCATTGCACGTACATAATCTTTAGAATGTCCCCAATCACGATAAGAATCCATATTACCCATTTCCAATTGATTCTGTAATCCTAATTTAATTCTAACCGCACCTTTAACAACTTTATTAGTTACAAAGTTAGAACCACGTCTCGGTGATTCGTGATTAAATAAAATACCATTAGTTGCAAATAAATTAAATGCATTACGATAATTACGAACAATGTTGTAACCAAATACTTTTGTACAACCATAAGGTGACACAGGGTTCATACGAGTAGATTCTCTTTGAAACCCATCCTCATCCACCGCCGAACCAAACATTTCAGATGATGATGCTTGATAGAATCTTGCGTTAGGGCACGATATTTTGTATGCTTCTAAAATATTTAATACACCAACAGCGTTTGATTGTGCAGTAAAAATAGGTATATCGTAACTAATTCTTACGTGTGATTGAGCACCAATGTTATATATTTCATCAGGTTGAATTTCAGTTAACAACTTATGTAAAGTTGAGTAATCAATTAAATCACCGTAATATGTTTTTACCTTATCTTCTAAATGACCGATACGACTTTCTTGATGTTCAGGTGTTGAGTTTCTACGTACAATACCGTGTACCTCATAATCTAAATCTAATAAGTGTTCAGCCAAATAACTTCCATCTTGTCCGGCAATACCAGTGATAAATGCTTTTTTCATTCTATTTTGTATTTTTTAAAAGTTCAATATCATTATTAACCATCCTCTTCACTAATTCAGGGAATGAAGTTTTAGGTCCCCAACCTAATTTTTCTTGTGCTTTAGATGAATCTCCTCTAAGTACGTCAACCTCCGCAGGTCTCATATATCTTTCATCTACCTTTACATAACTTGACCAATCGGTAATCCCAATAATTGCAAACGCCTCATTTAAGAAATCTTCAATACTTCTTGTGACACCCGTAGATAAAACATAATCATCTGGTTCATCTTGTTGTAACATTAACCACATACCTTCCACATAATCAGGAGAATAACCCCAATCACGTGACGCTTTCATATTACCTAATGAAACGCTGTCAGATAAACCTAAATGTATTTTAGCCACAGCATCTGTAATCTTACGAGTTACAAATTGAATACCTCTTCTTTCACTTTCGTGATTAAATAAAATACCACTACAATTAAACATATTATATGATTCTCTGTAATTCTTGGTAATCCAATGTCCATAAAGTTTTGCAACACCATATGGTGAACGTGGATAGAATGATGTAGTTTCTCTTGCCGGATTCTCAATCATTTTACCAAACATTTCAGATGATGATGCTTGATAGAATCGAACATCTTTATCGCCGTACTCTCTAATTGCCTCTAACATTCTTAACACACCTAATCCTGTGGTGTTACCCATTGATTCAGGTGTTGTCCAACTATCCGCAACAAATGATTGTGATGCCAAATTATAAACTTCATGTGGTTGAGATTCTTTAATACATCTAACCAAAGAATTTTGGTCAGTTAAGTCACCCTTCAAAAATGTAATCTTATCAATCAAGTGAGATGTGTTAATTCTATCTTCACTAGACTTCCGTCTCTCCATTCCATATACCTCATACCCTTTCGATAATAGTAAGTCCGCTAAATGTGAACCATCCATTCCGTTGATACCCGTGATAAGTGCTCTTTTTTTCATTAATTAAAAATTTTCATTTCTGTTAGGTCTGGCCAATCTGTAACGACCCATTGTTTCGGTTCTGTCTCAATTGCCTTTGGTAGTTTATTTAAACCATTCTCTGCTGTTTCAGGTGTCATATAATAATGGTAACCGTACGTGTCGATATTTTGGTCTCTCCATGGAATATTTGGTAACCTACCATCATATGACATCTTCTTAATTTGAATTGCAGCTTCTTCATTATCAGTTAACAACATACCACCTCTACCTAACGATAGATGTTTTTGGAATTGAAAACTCAATCCCATAAATGTCCCCGGTATATAACTATCTTTTTTCCAAAGAACCGCAGCATCAATTATGTTGTGTGTAAGATAATAGTAATCAACCCATTGTTCATCTTTCCAAAACAAATCAAGTCCCATCTTATTAGCTAAAAATGGAATTGATAAGTAAGTTCTTTTTGGTACAAGGATTTCTTTTTCACTTGTGTATCTTAATGCCAATTCAATACCGTGGGTACAACTATCCACAGCAATAGCAAAAGGGGACCCAAAAAATTTGGCAATCTCCTTTTCAAAGTTTGTTACTGATTCAAAATTCATCTTTTTCTGTATATATTTATAAATTGTTTTTCCTCAAGTAATTGATAATTATCATATTTTTTCATGTCAAATTTAGAAGAATATCTAGAATCTAATATTAGATAATATGGATTTAAACCAATTACATCTTCATTTATATAATAACCACTACAAGTCACCACAAAAAACTCTTCGTTTTTTGGAAACACGTCAGTCACCTCCTTAATATTAAAATCAAATTTTAAATTTGATTTTTCAATAAAATCCATTTTAATCTTACCAATTTGTGAAAAATCATCATAATTATAACAATTTAAATTTAATTTTGCTAATAACACCGATAATATTCCCGTTCCACAAGCATAATCTAAAATTTTCATATTGTTAAAATTTTTGAGGTTATTACTAATAAAATCAATAATCTCAAAATTTGCCACAAATAACATATTTTGAAAATATGTTATCGCGTTTTGATTATAATCGTTAATTTTAATACCCAACTTATAAGTCCCCGGACTCGAAAAAAATTTAACATTTTTAATATGTAATTTATTATCGAAAATTTCCTTTATATCTACAATAAAGGACTCATCAAAAAAATCTTTATATGTCATAATATTAATATAACTAAAATAATTGAATTAAACAAGTTTAATACACTCAACATTTAAACTTATTAATGTACCATTTTCCTTATCCATGTGTGGTATATATGATTGGGAATGATCATCATAAACACCATGTTCGGTTGTCTTCCAATCATATTTTTCTACATTATTAAATCCCACAGATTCTAAAACTTTTTGAAGTGAATCAAAATCGTAAATTGTTTTATGATAAATTGTTTGTTCACCCATTGGCATCTTACCAAAGATAGGACCCAAGAATGATTCTAATGGGTATCCATAGATTAGATACAATGTAACCATTGATTTGAAATCTGGTACCCCCAATCTTAATATACCATTAGGTTTTAACACCCTTTTCCACTCATTTAAGACACTCAATACTTCTGTTCTGTCAAAGTATTCAAGTACGTGTGATGAGTAGATTAAATCAACACTATTATCCTTAAAAGGTAATATAGTAATGTCGTGGGAATGTAAGTGAGGAAAATCTCCCCCATCAATACTAATCCATTCTGAACCGAAGTCTCTTTTTCCACAACCTAAATGTAATTTCATTATTGTAAAAATGTTTTATCCATCGACTGACCTTCATATGGTCCGGTTTTATATTCGTAAACTAATGTGTTATCTTCCATAATCAGATAGTTGTGACCACCTTCTAATGTGTAACTTGAATCACCAGGATAAAGTATCGGTTCAGCAATGACTGTGTCATCTAAATCGTAAAAGATACACTTAACACTACCCTGAATAACCACCCAACTTTCTTGTGCAATTACATTACGAGTTCTTTCTTTCCAAATGTGTTTATGTGGTTTGAAGGTTTTACCTTTCTCCATATTCAACATTGAACATTGAATAAAATTTTCTTCAGATACAATATCCACACGACCTGGCTTGATTTCTTCTTTACGAACAATCATATGTAATAATTTATCTGGTTGTACTTTTGAATATATTTTTTCCATATTATATTTTAAATTTTGCTCTCACTGATTTTAATGGGTCTTTTGCGTGTGAAATGTAATCCATAATATTGATTGGACAACCAAACGATGAATTTAATCCACCCACTTTCATTTCTTTATTAAAGTTTTTGAAACATGCATCCAATACCCAATTGTCGGCCCACTCTGGTTCCTTATCAAACACTTCACCTGATAAGAAATAATTTAAATAAAACTTACCAAACTCTTTAGTGGTCTCATTAATGTTAATGAATTGAAATCCACTTTCAATCCAATCATTATGTCTTAAAATTACTAACCAATCATGTTTCTTTTGATATTCATAAAATTCATCTGTGAATTCTTGAGTGACATATGAATCACAATCAGCCCAAACCATAACATCTCCAATTTCTAATTTTTCAATTGCTCTTGCAATTGCAACAACCTTTCTAAACCAAAATGGAGAGTTAACCAAGTAATAGTTACGCGACTTATAACAATCTTTAAATGCTGATTCTTTTAAGAACGATTCTAACCAAGGTGAGTCCTCAAATAAATCAATTAACTCTAAATTGATTAAATCCTTCATCTTATCTAAATCAATTGATTCATTGTTATTAGATTGGTCAAATGAATTCTCGTGATATAGAATACATTTATTATTTAAGAATGATTGGGGTACATATCTTGTAAATGTGTTGTCTCTGTGTCTATATAATCTTGCGTTAAGTGATGAAACGAAGACAAAGTTATTAGGTGCTTTCATTAATTAAATTTGTTTGAAATGATATTAGCAATCTCCGCAAAACTACTTGAAGGATGTGCTATGGTTAATGTGGTATGTGCCAATAAAAAGATGTCTTCAACGGCCTCTTGTGCGGATTCTGTTGTGATTGCAAAACTGTTGTGGTCGTTCCACGGTAATGATGTGTCAGTTCTAACAATGTAGTTATCTTTTTTACGAGTAATGAGATTATTAGGATATAACTCCAACATAGTATTTTCAATATCAGGATCTTCAGTTGATAAAAAGAATTTAACATCAGGTTTGTCCTTTAGAATGTCTCTTACTGCGTTAACGTAACTAACAGCACCAACACCGAAGTCTGTACCACGAGCGTGAATACCTAATACGTTTTTATTTAATCCTAATTCACCAACATAGTGGTTAATCTTATCTTGTATCTTTTTAATTGGTTGTAAGTTATGTAAGAACTCGAACGTATCTTCATTACTAACATTACGAGAGAAGTTATTGTGATAGAAGATAATATTATCTTGTTTATCATCATAACTAAATGAATCATAACTACGATATGGATTGTTTTGTGATAACTTCTTTAATGTTGACCTACCGAATTTAGATTCTTCCCTTTCAAATCCGTGACCTGGGCCACCTTCTGTGAGTAATAGACAGTTATTGAGTTGTTCCATATCATTTAATGTAATGATATCTAATTCATTATCAAATAATTCATGCCACGGAGCTAAACAACCATTAGGTGTAATGTTATCCCAGTAAGCCTTTAATTTTCTACCGGATTGTTTTGAAATTGCGTAACAAGATGAAAGAGGTCTTAATCTATTACCTAATCCACTTGTTGAATAGTTTATAATTGTTTTCATATTAATACTTTAAATGTCTTCCTTGGTCCACAAAATATTCATTGTCTTTTTGTTCCCCTTGTAATGTAAATTTATTTGCATAACCTCTTAATTTTTTTATTTTGATGTTTTTTTCCATTCTCCATAAACAAAATGGAAAACTAATTTGGTCTCTAGAACTAAATTTAGTGATTTGTTCCCACCACATTAATTGGAGTTCTTTAACTGCGTGCGTTGTTTTAACAATAAATGTACACATTTCATAAAGACCATATCCATCTGGCATTCCCAATGATTTATATAATGTGAATTGGTTTTGAATATTTTCATGAATATCTAAATTCCATTGAGCACATGCTGTCATCTCTTGATATAAACATTTCCTATCAGGATGTTTAAATAAGAATATATCCACACCATCACCATACTCATCTATAATTAATTGAGGGTCTTTTTTTAATTGGTGATTACCATCTTCCCATATAATGTATTCATATTGAGAAAAAATTAACGACGATAAAATCTTATAAGTTTTAGCATCCCTTCTATTTTTATAATTATCTATAGTTGAGAATTTTAACACGTCTCTTTGTTCCCAAACCTTAACATCGTTTTCTTTTTTATCTACATATGCAATATAATCACAATTTTCAAAAACCATTGGAGGATCAATCAACTTATCTTTTCCGTTAGTGATTGCAGTTAATACTAAGAATTTTTTCATATTTTAAAATTTATATAAGATTAAAACATCGTCACTTCTATTTTTTATATGTCGATTATCAATTATTTCACTGTTGGGGTGTAAATTAATAAAATTTTGTTTTTTTGAATCGATGTCATTCACATCTTCAATGATATAAATTCCATCTGATTTCATTTTGTTCTTTAAAATCCCAAAAGATTTAACTTGGTCATTAAATAAATGACTACCATCATCAATTATTATATCAAATTCATAATTTTTTAATTCTTCTAAAATATTCTCATCGGTAGCATCACCATGTATTATATGTAATAAGTTTGTATTTTCATTAAATGGTACATCATTTTTCAATGTATTAATTGAATCAACACTTACTTCAATACCAACAATGTTAGAATTTATAAAATATTCATTCCACATTCTAATTGAATGACCATATCTAACACCAATTTCTAAAATGGATATACTATCCCTACGACCACTTAATAATTTTTCGTATTCGTCAATGTATGTGTGAGCAGTACCCTTATCTCCATGACCTTCTGGAAATTGATAATTTATGTATATTTCATTTAACGATTTCATATTTTATAATAATTTTCTTTTAAATCGTTTTCATTAACGTATTTTATTTTTTTCATAATTACTTGATAACCAACGTGTAATATTTCAATGTATTTGTAGTAAGAATGGTTGAAAGAATCCACTGCGGTCCTAACCTGTAGATATTTTTCTTGTTCCCATCCACCACCATAGTCATCGAATATAATATAACCATTTTCTTTCAGACAATAAAATGAATTAACAGAATCTTCCAAAACATAATTGGACATGTGATTACCATCAACATATATCAAATCTAAAAATTCCTTTGATTTACCATTATGTTTGAATTGTTTAAAACTATCCGAGGACTCACCTAATAGATATGTTAATTTATCTTTATATGGATTAATATTATTTTCAATAAATTCGTTAGTATTAATATCCATAATATAGTGATGTGAACCTTCTTTTTTACAAAATTCTTCTAATATGTATACAGAAGAGCCACCATATAATGCACCAATTTCTAAAGTAATGTTGGGTTTATCTTTTAATGAACTAAGTATTTCTTCCCATATAGTAATGTGGTCGGTAAAGAACATTCTTTCTTCAGGATATTTAAAATGTTCGGGATATTGATAACTCATAATGTACTATAATAATTATTTTGTTTTTCTTGACGTCCTATTGTCTTATGATGTTGTATACAATATTCTTCATCTAATGGTAAAGATGAAAATTTTTGACCACCTATTATTCTTTCGTGTACTTTACCATACCAACTCATACCTTTACGGAAGACCCTTCCTTGAGCGTCCGGAAAGTTAATCCATCCATTTTCATTAACCCTCCACCCCCACTTGTTTATGTGTTCTTCGGTTAAACCATCTACAGTATTAATACGAGGAACAAATATTAAATCCACATCAGGATTCATTTCTAACATTTGATTAATATTTTTAACCATATATTCACTAATCATTTCATCGGCATCTATTTGATAGATGTAATCACCAGCACAATAATCATTTAATTTGTTTTTCCAATTGGCAAAGTTACCTTCAAAATCAAATCCTCTCCACGTTTGAACATGAGGGAATTTATTGTATGGTAGTAAGAAATCCAATATTTCAGGGTTACCATTCTTTTCATCATATAAAATAACAATCTCATCTTCCTTTCTTTTATGTTCAAATAAAAATGAAACCAATCTTTTTATTTCTTCTAGTTCATTACAAACTGTAATTGCAAAACTTATTTTCATATTATGCTCTTTGTCCTCCGTTATATATGTTTGTTAATCTTCTAATTATATCTCTATCCACTTCTTCTGCTATTTGTACTGACATTAATCTTGTTAATTCGGCTTCCGCATCAATCGTATGTACAGTATTTAAATCATCAATTAATTCCGGTCTCCATTGTGCTCGTAATGTTCTTACAATCCCTTGAATACCTTCAGTTTGAATTGTAATCCCGTGAAAAAATTTGAACTCTCTAACCCCCATTATTATTGTTTTGGTCTAGCATAAAACTTAAATGTTTTACCAGTGGTACTGTCGGTAAAAGTCATTATTGATTGGTTTGTGTTAGGTATTGTAATAACAACTTCAGGTCTTTCTACCGTTTCATCTGCGGTTGCAAAAATCTGAGGTTCATCATTATCAAATTGAACAACCCATTCACATGGCATGTACTTGATAATAGTATTTTCAATTTGAACTTCCCCTTTTTTCTTTTTTGTTGACTTCGCCATTTATTTAACTTTATTTAATTTAGGTAGAATTAGTTTAGTTTGTTGTGGTATAACAATAAATGGTGTTAATATACTTTTAAATTTTTCTGTCATTTTACTTAATGAAAAATTGTTTTTATTTTTTTCTTTTAATATTTTAGATTTAGTTAAAAATTTATTATAATCTTTTTTAACTAATTTTAAAACCTCAACTACTTCATTGTAGTTAGCTGTAAACCATTTAGAACCTTTAATTATAAAAGTATCCACCGCACTATCATCAACCTCAGTTAATTTACCACCAATCATAACCGAATTATCTATAGATAGAAAATCCTTATGACCTGACCAATTGGATGCAATTACGGGTTTACCCGTCATAGTGAACTCTAATAGTGGTCTACCAAATCCTTCACCTTTAGTAATTGATACCATTGATTTAATTTTAGGGTGATTATATAAATCATTCATTTCGTTATTAGTTAAATCACCAAATAATAAATAAATAGAAGGTGGATTTTTTACATCACCAACAATTTCTTTTATTTTTT
>Ga0214919_10006592_pt1 | contig 15911 bp, 21 predicted proteins | sample LL1503_MetaG_FD_177994 | JGI IMG/M metagenome (GOLD analysis project Ga0214919, IMG submission 177994) | Freshwater microbial communities from Lake Lanier, Atlanta, Georgia, United States - LL-1503 | ecosystem: Environmental > Aquatic > Freshwater > Lake | place: USA: Georgia | collected... | reverse complement strand
TTTATGATGAATGAAAAAAAGTTTGAACTTTTGCTGACAAAAGAATTAAAAAAAAGTTCCTCCAACACCATTGTGAGTGATGATGCGGGCTCAAACTATTTTGTGTTTGGCAAATACGACATAACTCAAACTGCCGACGGGTTCTTGGTCAGTGACTGGCACAGCCCTATACATTGTTTTTCCAGCAAACGCATTGCACTCAGCTGGTGTGTGGCAGACAAATATCAACAATACAACTTGTCCAACAACATAATGATACTGGATCGTAGGCAACAGGTGCTCAAAGCAGACATCTATTGCAGCCGAAAAACTGCCGAAGTCAGCGGCCACGAATCGTTTTACGAAATAGTAAATACTAAGATGCAACCCAAGATTGACATGCTTGCATCAGTGACCGCTGAATTAGAAAAATGTATAAATTCGGCTAAATATCTACAGATTAGAGGATTCCATAATGAAACTGCAAGAACTATCGGCTCCTAAGCCATCAAAACAAATTGCCAAAGTATTCGAAAGTTATTTTGGTTCGCGCATCAAATTTGATCGTTTGAACACACATCAAACTCGTGTGATGTTGAACAAAGTGCGTGGCATATTGGGCGAACACCGCAGTACCACTGCACGTCACACCAGCGAGCAGAATCCACACTATTTGAAATTGGTCATGATGGAACAAGCTCTGGTCAGTCGCTTGAGTGAAGAAGTTGTGCCCGGCGGCGGCGGCGGAGCACCCAACAACGGGCCCAATACCACTGGCGCTGCTCCAGGACAAACCATCCAAAATCCTGAACCACAACCAACTGCTGGCAGCCAGCCTGAGACTGCTCAAGATCCAAAAGTGACTGCTGCACTACAGAAAAGTAAATCTGGACAAACACTTTCACCAGCTGAAAAAGCACTGGTAGCCGGTGCTGCCATGGCCATGGCCGAAAGTCGCCTGCGTAGAGAATATCGCATATTGAAAGAATCTGAAATCCAACAGGCCCAAGTGGTATTGGCTGCACAAGACCTAGTGGACAAGATGCAAGACATGGTGGAAGAAGTTTCTGAGCTGCAATTCAAAGACCTGCCTGCTCTAGTTGAAAGTATCAAGAATCAAGTTGGCGTGGATCAAGCCATGCAATTCAACACCGACGCCACTGGCGCATTGGCTGGCCTGTTGCAAAATCTGCAAGGTGCCAAACAACAACTGGAAGCTGCACTGGGCGTGGTAACAGGCACAGGTGGACCAGACATGAGCGCTATTGCCAATGACATTGCTGCCACTGATGATCTAGGTGCTGCTGGCGCCGACATGGGTGCCGCTGCTGACGATATGAGTCTGGCAGCCCCAGCTCCTGAGGAAGAAGAACCACCAGCACCTCCAGCCGGCGCTGCGCTAGGCCGAGCACGTAGATAATGCGTATATTTGAAGTTGACGACTCTGCATCGGCAACTCCAAGTCCAAATCAACTGATGGGACTGGTTTCCTTTTTGGCTGGTCGTTCAGATGACACCAACGCTCGAAAAGAAATCAGTCAAGACGCATTTATAAGTCTGGCACAAAGCCTAGGCATCAACGTTAACAGACAAAATCTCGGCGACTTGATTGCACAACCTCCACTGAGCAACATGCTGGAACCACTGGATCCCAACTCGGGTGTGATCACATTCAAAGGTGGCGAAGAAACTGATCCAGCCATGCCGGTCAATCGAGCACAAGACATAGTGGCCGCTGCTGCCAAGTCGGCCATGAAGAAAAAACGAGTGGGTTAGTCCAGAAGGATTGCTTGTTGTGAGTAAATACCTTATAATATAACATAAGGAAAATGCAATGGCCTATTCAAACAAAGTAATTGATCACTATGAACATCCACGCAATGTGGGCAGTTTTGACAAAAACGAAGACAACATCGGAACTGGTATGGTAGGCGCACCTGCTTGTGGTGACGTGATGAAGTTGCAGATAAAGGTAGTAGATGGAATCATCCAAGATGCCAAGTTTAAAACGTATGGTTGCGGCTCAGCGATTGCGTCAAGTTCGCTTGTTACTGAATGGGTCAAAGGCCGCACACTTGAGCAGGCAGCGGCGATCAAAAATAGCGAAATTGCTACTGAGCTTGCCCTCCCTCCAGTTAAGATTCATTGTTCAATACTTGCGGAAGATGCGATCAAAGCGGCAGTAGCAGATTATCGTAGTAAGCATGATCTCGTTCACTGAAACAGCCAGTAAAAAAATCCAACTGTTATTGAAAAAACGTGGTGGCACAGGTATACGACTGGGCGTAAAAACCACTGGTTGCTCAGGCTTGGCTTATGTGCTAGAATATATTGATGCTTACCCCTCAGACCTTGACAGCATGATCAACTACACACAACCTGGTTTCTCTGTGATAGTGGACAAGAAGCACGAAGTATATCTTGATGGCATGACCATAGATTATGTTCGCCAGGGCCTCAACGAAGGATTTGAATTTCAAAATCCCAATGAACGTGACCGATGTGGTTGCGGCATCAGTTTTAGAGTTTAACTTGTACAATCCACGATTCAATTATCAACCCATTCCCAGAGTCACAATAGAGGGCAAACGATTCTATGCCACACCCGATGGCAACAACTTGCCATCAGTGACCACGATCTTGGACCGGACCAAGAGTGAAGCTAGCAAGGCAGCACTACACAATTGGCGGCGTGCTGTGGGTGCAGAAAAAGCACAACAAATAACCACAGAAGCTGCCAATCGTGGCACCAGGATGCATACCTATCTTGAAGATTATGTTAAAACAGGTGTGATGAAAGAACGTGGATCAAATCCTTATTCTTGGGCCAGCCACGAAATGGCCCAAACTGTAATTGACAAAGGGCTTAAAAATGTCACGGAATTTTGGGGCATTGAAGTACCGCTGTATTTTCCCAGTGTGTATGCAGGCACTACAGACGGTGCTGGTATACACCTAAACGAAGAATCAATCTTGGACTACAAACAGACCAACAAGCCCAAAAAACGCGAATGGATTGATGATTATTTTGTGCAACTGTGTGCTTATGCAGAAGCACATAACGAATTGCACGGCACAAAAATACGCAAGGGTGTGATACTGATGTGTGTGAAACCTGATGTTGATCCCATGCACAACATCATTAGCCCACCTGTGTATCAGGAATTTGTGCTGGAAGGGCAGGAATTTGACCGTTATCGGGACTTGTGGTGGAAAAAGGTGGAACAGTACTATCTGCTAAATATGTAATACCTCAAGGAATCACATCGTGGCAATTGTACAAATTTCAAGAATAACCCAACGAAAAGGTCTAACAATAGACCTACCACAACCGCTGGCCGGCGCAGAACTTGGCTGGGCCACTGACGAACGCCGATTGTTTATTGGTAACGGCACAATTGAAGATGGTGCCCCAGTTGTAGGAAACACCGAAGTATTAACAGAATTTTCTGATATACTGTCTTTTACCACTGCTTACACTTATCAAGGTGCCGCAGCCGGATATACTGTGCAAACTGGAGCTAGTGCTAGTTCACCAGTATCACAGAGCATTCAGGAACGTCTTGACAGCTATGCTGTGGTCACTGATTTTGGCGCCATGGGCGACGGAGTCACAGACGACACCGCCGCTATCAACCGTGCATTGTATCAATTGTACTGTAGAGAATCCAACACAGCTATTCGTCGCAGTTTGTTCTTCCCGGCTGGCACTTACATTGTCACAGATACCATTGCCATTCCACCTTATGCATTGTTGTATGGTGAAGGATCCAATTCCAGCATTATTAAATTTTCTGTGTTACAGTGGACCAGTTCAGTTGCTTATCCAGCAGGAGTGTTGGTCAGCAACTCGGGCAGTTTTTACCGATCTAATTTTGATGTACCAGTAGGCACAAGTCTTGGCAGTACCACTGGAGGCCAATACTATTGGGGCAACATCAATACCGGCGCAGCAACAACATTGCCTACATGTGCAGCAAGCACAGCTGACAGTTTGCAACAGACCGGAGTCAGCGTGGGTTCCAATGGTGCAACCACACCACAGTACATTACCATACGCGACATGTCGTTTGCCACTGACCAGGACAATGATCCGTTCCTTTGGCAAAATGCACAACAATGTTCAGCCACAGGTGTGACCTTCTCAGGTGCAGGAACTACCAGTACCCTTACTGGTACCACAGCCAACACTCATGCTGTGAACTATGCAGGTACATCGCCGGCTTGTAAAAATATCATCATGGACACTTGTAAATTCACTGGCTGCACCTATGGTACTTACACCAGTGCAACTGTGCAAGGCATCACCTACAGCAACAGCACATTTGACACGCTGTATCAAGGATTGTATTTCAGTACCAATGCTTCGGGTGTGCGTGTAGTACAAAACACATTTGACAATATCTATGTAGAAGGCATTGTGTTCAGCGCCTGCTCATTGAATGCCAGCGCATACAATACTTTTTACGATGTAGGAAATCATTTTGCTGGTATAGGTTCTCCGGCCAGCAACATAATTTTGATCTCTGGTGACAACAACATCAGTGTGGGTGACATGTTTACCCGTACCACAGCCAACAGTACCGTGTATGCTCGTATTGCACTGAGCAATACCAACAGCACCGCGATGAGCATGAACAATCGTGGTATCACTTACTATGTAAGCAATGCAGCCAGCAACAGCATAGCCAATCAATTGGCACAAGGAACCTGGGCACGAGACAACGGTATCAACGACACATTGACCAACAACAGTTCAGCCACATTGTTCATAGTAGACACCAGCATCATGAAATCATTTTGTGTGGATTACACCATCACAAGAGATATATTTGCCAGAAACGGACGCATGACTGTGGTATACGGTTCAGGTGGTGGCTTTGGGTACACAGATGATTATATAGAAAATGGTATCACTGGTATCACATTGAGTGCGGCTGAAGCATCAGCTGGCGGAAACATCACTGTAAGTTACTCATCAACCAATTCTGGATATGCCGGCAATATCAAATACAGCGTGACACATTTAAATTGATGTGGTTTCCAACTTTTGCACAGCGGCTTGAAAGTTGGCAGCAACTCAGGCACACTGTTCAATCTCAATCTGCACCCGCTGCTGCGGAAGCTGTGAATCAATGGTGGTTTCGCGCACCTTGGACAGCATATCACTTGCATTGGGATGATCAGTCTGACTGGCCTGATCCTTGGCAACTATTGAGTGACAATGTCTACTGTCCGGTCGCTCGCGGCCTGGGAATACTGTATACTATAGCTATGGTAGATCACCCAGAATTACAAGATGCAGTATTGACCGACACAGGAACTGATAATTTAGTCCTGATCGCCAATGGGAAATATATATTGAATTGGGACCAGTCTCGCGTGTTAAATATTGATCCAGGACTGTACCAAGTCCGACACAGCTTGACTCAGCAGCAAGTACAACAACAAACAAGGTAGCGATGAAAATTACAACAGTACAAAAGCGTGATGGCACGCGAGAGCCATTGGCATTAGAAAAATGGCAAGCACAAATAGCCAAAGTATGCTCAGGCATAGCAGATGTCAGTCAAAGCATGGTGGAAATCAAAGCCCAAATGCACTTTTATGATGGTATCAGCACACGAGAAATCGACGGTGTCACACTCAGAGCCATTGTGGATCTAATAGATGTGGAATCAAATCCCGATGTAGGACACACCAACTATCAATATGTGGCTGGCAAACAACGACTCAGCATGTTGCGTAAAGACGTCTACGGCACTTATCAACCTCCTCACTTGTATGACATTGTGAAGAAGAATGTCACAACCGGTCTTTACACTCCTGAATTACTGGAATGGTATTCAGAAGATGACTGGAATCGCATGCAAGACATGATTGATCACTCGAAAGATGAAAATCTCAGCTATGCGGCAATTGAACAATTGATTGAAAAATATCTGGTGAAGAATCGTGCCACCAAGGAAACTTATGAAACTCCACAAGTTAGATACATGGTTGCAGCAGCGACAGTTTTTCACTCAGAAGAACCCAACAGCGCAAGAATGCGCTACATCAAAGAATACTACAACGCTGCGAGCGACGGACTTTTTACTCTTGCTACTCCTGTATTGGCTGGCCTTGGTACTCCTACTAAACAGTTTAGCTCTTGCGTACTCATTCGTTCGGATGATGATCTAGACAGTATTTTTGCTAGTGGAGAAATGATGGCCAAGTATGCCAGCAAACGTGCCGGCATTGGTCTGGAGATAGGACGTCTTCGCCCACTGGGTAGTCCCATACGTGGTGGAGAAATCATGCACACTGGCATGATTCCTTTTTTAAAGAAATGGTTTGGCGACCTACGTAGTTGCAGCCAAGGAGGTATTAGAAATGCAAGTGCTACTGTTTTTTATCCCATTTGGCATCATCAGTTTGACGATCTCATTGTTCTTAAGAATAACCAGGGTACAGAAGAGACCCGCGTTCGACACATGGACTATGGAGTGGTCCTCTCCGCCTTCTTCTGGCGACGTTTCAAGAATCGAGAAAACATAACATTCTTTGATCCCAACGAAGTGCCAGACTTGTATGAAGCATTTTATAAAAACACTGAACTTTTTGAAGAGCTGTATGTTAAATACGAAAAGCAGAAAGATCTACGTAAAAAGACCATGGCTGCTGAGGAAGTTTTCAAAAGTGGTATTCTCAAAGAACGAACAGACACTGGACGTATATATCTAGTGTTCATCGACAACGTGATGGACCAAGGGCCGTTTGACCCAGACTACCACACCATTTATCAGAGTAACTTGTGCTGTGAAATACTATTACCAACAAAATCATTCAAGAGACTTGACGATACCGAAGGACGAATTGCACTCTGTACGCTGGGTAGTGTCAATTGGGGAGCTTTCCGTAACCCAGAAGATATGCGGCGTGCTTGCCGGATTCTACATCGGAGTCTTAACAATATACTGGATTACCAAGACTTTCTTAGCATCCAGTCTAAATTAAGCAATGACGAAATTCGTCCACTGGGCATTGGTGTAACCAACTTGGCCTATTGGCATGCCAAACGTGGTCTCAAGTACGGCGAAAAAGATGCCCTACACGATGTCAAGAGCTGGGCAGAACACCAAGCATTCTATCTAACAGAGGCGTCGGTAGAGCTGGCCAAAGAACGTGGTGCTTGTTTGGGTAGTGAACACACACGTTATGGTCAAGGCGTGTTTCCTTGGGAACTACGGGCCGACGGTGTAAATGAACTCACTGATTTTGTACCCGAACTAGACTGGGAAACTCTGCGTACAAATATGAAACAATATGGCGTGCGTAATGCCACACAGATGGCAGTGGCACCTGTAGAGTCCAGCAGTGTGGCCATCAACAGCACAAACGGCATTGAAATGCCAATGAGCTTGATCTCAGTAAAGGAAAGCAAAGCAGGATCGTTTGTTCAAGTGGTACCAGAGTATCACAATGCCAGGGTGCGTAAGAACTATCAATTGATGTGGGAACAGAAAGACTGCGATGGCTACTTGAAAACTGCTGCGGTACTAGCAGCCTATGTTGACCAAAGCATCAGTACCAATACTTTTTACAACCCAGCACACTTTACGGATCGCAAAGTACCAATCACATTGATTGCAAAAAATCTCATGCAGGCACATGCTTGGGGTCTTAAAACTTTCTACTACAGTTTGATCAACAAACAAGGTAGTAAAGCTGATGCCGAAATAGCACCCACAATGTTAGAACCAATTGACTTTGATAGCGAAGAAGACTGCGAGGCATGCAAATTATGACAAGAATTTATTGGCAAGGATTTGCAACTGGCATGTTTGTACTTTTCATGTCTTTGAGTTTTTTGAGTTGCATCACGGACCTCTACTATTATTATTTGCAATGGGGTGCAGCCACCACCGACTCCATTGAAGCAGGGCCAATCAAACTCACACTCAGCAACAGCACCGACTGGGGTACAGTATTCAAAATGGTATTGACCATACTGACAACCTATGCCGGTATAAAAATAATTAACAAAGTAATAAAATGAGCCAAGCACAATACAACCTAAACACCAAAACAGATTATCTAAATCGCAAGATGTTTCTGGACCCAGCAGGTCCAGTCACTGTTCAACGATTTGAAGAAGTAAAATATTCCAAGATCTCCAAGTTTGAAGAAACAGCAAGAGGATTCTTTTGGCAACCAGAAGAAATCAGTTTGACAAAGGACGCAACAGATTTCAAAGATGCCAGTGATGCTGTGCGACACATCTTTACCAGCAATCTGCTGAGACAAACTGCATTGGACAGCTTGCAAGGTCGTGGGCCCACACAGGTGTTTACCCCTGTGTGCAGTATTCCTGAATTGGAATCGTTGATGTACAATTGGGGATTCTTTGAGACCAACATACACAGCAAGAGCTACAGCCACATCATACGCAACATCTACAACGTGCCCAAGGATGTGTTCAACACCATCCACGACACACAAGAAATTGTAGACATGGCCAGCAGCGTGGGCACCTACTACGACAAACTGCATGAATTGAATTGTTTCAAAGAAATCAATCCAAAAACTGTGTCGGAAGAAAGCCACATCCGAGCCATATGGATGGCCTTGCATGCCAGCTATGCATTGGAAGCGTTCCGTTTCATGGTGAGTTTTGCCACCAGCTTGGCCATGGTAGAAAACAAGATCTTCATTGGCAATGGCAACATCATCAGTTTGATTCTCCAAGATGAATTGTTGCACAAAGGCTGGACTGCATTTATTATCAATCAGGTGATCAAAGAAGACAGTCGTTTTGCAGCAGCCAAAGCGGAATGTGAAGCTGAAGTCTACGAATTGTACATGGATGTTATTCGTGAAGAAAAAGCCTGGGCTGATTATTTGTTCAACAAAGGACCAGTGATTGGATTGAATGCGGCAGTGCTGAAAGATTTTGTAGATTACACCGCAGTGGCAGCACTGAAAGAAATTGGTATCAAGTATCAAAGCAATGCGCCCAGAAGCACACCTATTCCGTGGTTCAACAAACATGTGGACACCAGCAAGAAACAAACTGCACTGCAAGAGAACGAATCAACTAACTATGTTATTGGAGTCATGAGCGACAGCCTTGACTACGATCAACTGCCCAACTTATAAGGAAACACATGAAAGCTATAGTATGGTCCAAAGACCAATGCCCCTACTGCGATCAAGCCAAAGCATTGTTGAAATCACGCAACATTGAATTTGAAGAACGCAACGTGAGCCATGATTGGACACGTGAACAACTATTAGAAGCAGTACCAAATGCTCGCACCGTACCACAGATCTTCTTGGATGAAGAACTAGTAGGAGGGTTCAATGAGCTCAGAAAACGTCTTACCTGACAGTATCGATTGGTTCAAAGAAAACATTCCTGACTTTGAAACCAAACATTTCTTTACCGCAGATTGGTTTTCAAACGGAGTGGTAAATTTTGAGTTTGTGATAGGTCACATGGAAGCCCCATTGAAATCCATATTGGAAATTGGATCTCATGAAGGCCGCAGCACCTGCTGGATGCTGCAAAACATGTTGGCTGCAGATGGCACCATCACCTGTATAGATCCTTTTGGAAACACTCCATTGAATGCCTACACACGTGATGCATTGCCTGAACAAACAATCATTCAGCAGATACATCAACACAATACCAATCTTGCCAAATTGCCCACACAAACAGTGGAAGTCATGCCCATGATGAGCTATCACGGTCTTGCACAATTGATTGTGGACCGCAGAGAATTTGATCTGGTATACGTGGATGGAAGCCATTGCTCAGACGCTGTGCTGGCTGATGCTGTGATGGCGTTTGGCCTGCTCAAAAGCGATGGTTACATGATATTTGACGATTACTTGTGGAATGAGTCTCCGGACATACTGGATCATCCAAAAATGAGCATTGATGCATTTGTGAACATGTTTCAAAAACACATTCGCATTGGCTTAATAAATTATCAATACGTTATACAGAAAGTTTAAAATGAAATTATCTCTCAGCACAGGTCAAGTTTATACCTTTAAATTAAACTCAGGCGAAGAACTCATTGCCAAAGTGTCTGAAATATCCAATGATGAATGGATCAGCATTGAGCATCCAGTCAGTGTGGCACCTGGGCCACACGGCATGGGACTTGTGCCCAGTTTGTTTACTGCGGATCCTGACGAAAAACTACGGCTAAATACTGCCAGTGTGAGTCTTTATGCACTTACGGATGACCCAGTCAAAATGAAGTACATTGAAGCAACCACTGGTATCAAAGTACCAGATAAAAAAATTATACTAGGATAACATGCCAGCAGTACAACGCATAGGAGACAGTGATTCCGCTGGCGGAGTAGTTACCAGTGGAGTCAATTCTGTGCGGATCAACAATCGTGCTGTGTCAGTGGATGGCAGTCCAGTTAGTCCTCATAGTTCAAGACCAGTACATGTTCCTGTCACAGCCAATGGCATTGCCAGCGTCAGAGCTGGCGGCCGCCCAATCAATGTGACTGGCAATGCAGACACTTGTGGACATGCCAGAGTCGGCGGCAGTGAAAATGTAAATGTTGGTTGAAAATGTCCACTAGCATTTTGACTCCACTGCAACTCACAGCATCAGCAGCCTTGTTGAACAATCAAGGACTAAAAACATTGCCTACTGCATTGGCCTCTGCAATATCGCAATACAATTCGTTTAGTATAATTTCGGCCATCAACAGCGCCATCAACAATGCAGCTGGCACCACTTGGTGTTCAGCTGCTACTCTAACCAGCCTTGAAACCATACGTGGAACAGGAACAGGATGCGCTGCTCTGGGCAACAGCATACCGGCCGCATATACCACATTGACACCAGTGGCCAATCCCTCTGGCATGACTGGGTTGGTTTCACAAACTGCCAATTACTATTTGGGGTATGGCGATAGTGGCAGATTTGCACAAGGTTTCATGGCAGTACAAGCATTCATTTCCAGTACCAACGATTATATCAATACCGCAGTCAATGCCCCAACTTATCTTGGCCCCAGTTTCAGCAGCATGAACAGTTTGACCACTGCAGATATTACCACAGTCAATTCTGACCTGAGCCCGTTTGCAACAGATTTGGCCCGACAAGGGCAATTGACCAATTTGAATAATTTAGAACTGTATGGCACACCAGCCGGACTGCTGCAACAAATCAGTGCTGTGGCCGGCATCTCCAATGCCACAGTACCAGCTATTCAAAATGCATTGACAGCAGTGGGACTGACTGCCAGTGACATTCAGAACCTTGTGAGCAACAATCGAGTGGGTTTGCTCAATCCAGATGGAATCACCAACAATGAATTTGATCAATTGCAATTGCAGGCCTACAATGCCATGACCATGGTATCTGGGGACGACCTTGCACAGATATTGAGCATATTGGATGTGACCACACCCAACATAAATTCATTGAGTGATCTACTAGATCCCAAAAAGACATTTCCTCTAAGTTATCTCACACTTCAAACCCCCAGCCCGACTGGACCAGTTCCAATATTCAATGCCAATGGCAGCGTGAATTCTGCAATTCAACCCATAGTCAACTCTTACTTGCCTACTGCATCAGGCTGTGACGAGTTGGGCAAAATCATACCACCTGGTGATGCAGTGGCCAACAAGGCCATACAAGTGGCATTACAACAAATTCCCAACATAGCAGCCACCAATTTACCGTCATTGTCAGAGGCAGTGAAAGGATCTGTAGATCGACCATGGTCCATAGCCCAACCTTACCTGGCCAATGATCTAGTGGCTGACGGCACACCCATACCAACATTTTATCGAGCACAACAAGATGTTCCTGCTGGTATCAATATCAACAACACCAGCTATTGGTTGCCAACCACACTGGGAGGTCAAAGTACCATGTCAGGATTGACTGACATTACTGCATTGACCACACCAGTGCCGGCCTCGGTGACCACATTCTTTGACACCAGCATAGCCACAGGCACTGGTCCTAATGGTGCCATCACTGTGTGTGATGTGTTGGGAACTGCTATCAACTACAACGGACTTGATACCTATCTCAACACAGCCAGCACAGCATTGACTGCAATTGTGGGATCTGCCAGTTACAACACTTTGTTAGATATCTATCAAAGAATACAGAACGTATGCAACAGCACCTATGGCAATCCTGCAGTGAGTGTGACAGTGCCGCCAGGTGCAGGTGCTGGAACCTATGCCAATGCGTTTCCATATTATGGTGGCGACCTAGCACTGCAAACTTTGATACCACTGGCCAACACAGCCTTGGATTCTGTGATTGCTGCCTGGCCCACTCAGACCACCGCAATGAACACAGCCTGGAACAGTATAGCCAGTTCGTTGAGTTCTGAAAAAGCCTTTCAAACTCGTGCTGGTATAAATTATTTCGATTTGTTGGCTGGCGAACAAACCAGTGTGATGGCATTTGTTCAGGCCTTGCCATCTTATGCTGTGTTGACAGATGCTTGTCAAGCAGCTGAATTTTTAGGAAATATAGCCGATACCACCATTGTGGGAGGACAGGCCATAATTGGTGCCATGCGTGAAGCTCGCAATCAAGTTTCGTATCAATCTGCAGGATTGTTTGGTGCCAATCATATACCAGCAAATCCACCAATTACACCGGTGCCTGCGGTGGTTCCGGTGCAATAAACACCCAAAATCCCAGGAAAATACCTGGGTCTGAGCATATCAGCTTAAATATTATTCTGTGGCAATTGACATTTCTATATCAATCATGCTACAATTAGCTACTTCAAAATTTAAGGAGACTTCATGAAGAAATTAGTAACAGTATTGGCCTTGGCAGTTGCCACTTCGGCCGTTTTAGCACAATCGGCACCGCAAGTCAGCGTGTATGGCAAAGCTCGCATGTACGAAGAATCGTACAAATTGGGCACTGCTGATGCACTGACCCGCTTGACCAACGATACCAGCCGTATCGGAATCAAGGCCACTGCTGATGTAGGCAATGGTTTCACAGCCGCTGCCATTGTTGAAACAGGCGTTGGTGCTGATGCCCCAGGTGCTACCACTTTGGGCGACCGTACCACTTTGTTCAATCTCAGCCACAGTTTAGGTACCGTGGGCTTGGGTCGTGACAAACACGCAGTGACTCGTGCATTGGACAACTTTGACGCCATGGAAAATGCTTATGGCACTTTGACCTCAAGTATCCATAGCTCACAAGGTTCACGTTTGCAAAATGCTATTTTTGTGACCACAGCACCTGTGATGGGCGTGAGTGCAACATACCAACTCAGCAACAGTGAAACAGCAAATGTTTCCAATACACAAGCTGGCAGCATCAACTACAGCAACGGTCCTCTAGCAGCCACAGTGGCCATGTATGATAACGGTACCACCAGCACCAGTACCATTGGTGGTGTAAAGTACACCTTGGCCTCTACCAAGACCACTGTGTATGGTATCTACAGCGATGACAAAGTGTCTGGTGTGAGCACCACAGGCAAGAGCATTGGTGTAAGCCAAGGCGTTGGCGCACAATTGAGTTTGTTGGCCAGCTATGGTGAAAACTCAAATGGTACAACTGGCAAAGCAGTAGGCGCTGCTTATGCAATGAGCAAGGCATTGACTTTGCATGCTCGTTGGAGCGCCGTTGATGTGGCAGGTTCTGCATCCGATGTTACACAATTTGGCGCTGGCGTAGAATACAATTTCTAATCTAGTTTTTCAAATCAAAATAGGCCCTAAAGGGCCTATTTTTATGAGCATCGGCCAGCTAATACTCATATATAATTGCAACACAAGGAGATTGGCATGACAGATCCCAAAGCAACTGCGAGGGAATTGCTCAACGAATGGAATCGTTACAAAGTTGCAAAACCACGAAATCATGCCTTGGATATTCAGTACGAAAAAGATCAGTTATCTAATTGGGCAGAATTACTGCGCCGTAATATGTTGTGGGGCACGGACTTAACTGAAATAACTGAAAACTGCTATCAATTTCAAACTAGATTATCTAAATTCAAAGATAATATAATAATTGAATTACTCACCAATGGCTCAGCCTAAATATTATCTCCGATAATATTCTGATAATATCCGATAATATTCCGATAATATCGAGATAATATCCGATAATATAGTGTGTTGTAAAAAACCCACAGCCCAAGTGTTGTAAAAAAACAACAAAAAACACCACTTTTTTGCGGCAAAAACGGTTGACCAAAATCTCAAGATCGGCTATAATACGTGTATGGAAGCAAAAAAAGCCACTCGTAAAAAGCGTGTTGATCGCACTCATATCGTATATGCTCTGCATATCGGTACAGAGTTCTACATCGGCATCACTGCCAAGACTCAGCGCACAGTGCCTATGAGCCTGCGTAGCCGTGTGAACAAGCATATCTATCGCTCGCGCACTGAAGCCAAATCATGGCGCTTGTACGAAGCAATTCGTGCCGCAGGTGCTGACAATATTGTGTCAACTATTGTTGACATTGTGCGTGGTAAAGATGTTGCACATAAGTTAGAACGTGAACTTATTGCTCAGTATGCACCTGCACTGAACACAGATGTTCGCATCAAGCAGAACGGTTGACCAGAAATCACCGTTCTGCTATAATACACACATACACAGCAAAAAGGAATTGACCATGCAAGATACAATGACCCGCTGGGAAGAACTACACAGCATCTTCTGGGATATGCACAAGGATGCCTACGGCTTTCGCCCACGTGGTATCGATACATCCAACTGGGACGAGGCTACCTTTGAAGCCGAGTTTGACTACCTGCAGGACTTGATTGGCAAGAACGAGCAAGAACGCAAGGTCGAAGAGCAAGAGGCTGCACATGCCTTTGAGATGCGAGTGCAGAGCATCATGGCCTGCGGTGCTCATAATCGTGCTATGGCCCTGCGTTGGATCCACGAGGCAGAAGGTTCAAATGGGGACGACGAGTTCCTGTGCTACTTGATGGGCTTGCCCTATCGTTATTTCAAGTAATAGGAAACTGTATAATGTTTGATACAATCGCAAAAAAGTCGCATGATTATCTACAGATCCAACTGGATGAGTTGAAAGGGTATTGCGACCAAGATCCGTCTGTGGCTGAACTGGTCAAGTATCTGATCGCCTACAGCGATGAAATGGCTTACTCCGGCCGTGATGCCAGTGCCAATGCAGTACTGGGTCGCGACATCTGTCAGATCCTGTGGGAGATCTCAGGTACGAGCCTGGGCAACATTGGTAACCAGTTCCACTTCAATCCTGGCTGGGTAACTGACTTGAACATGTTCATTGGCAACTATTTCTATGATGATGCAGCCTTTGATTTTGATATTGACGAACGCAGTGGCATCATTAGATTCAAGGCCGCAGGAGATACAGGTCGCTGGTTGCAGAACCCATTGATTCTTATTGAGGCTGCAAAGGCCAATCGCATCTATTACGATAACCAGGATCGTTCGACCCTAGAGACTCGCCGGTCTGTGCCTCGGGCGGACACCAGCCGAGTTATTGAGATAGTGACCAATGGTTTGCTGACTAAAAACGGTTGACTGAATATTCCAATCCTGTTATAATACAACTTTAGGAGCAGACAATGGCATCATACATGGACGCAATTGAAGGTAAACACACCAGCCAACCTAACTATGACCCACGGCATGGTGGCCCATATGATCGCGGCAGTGCCGACAGTTACTACAGTCGTGGATACCATCCACACTACTACGAAGGCGATACCGCAGTGACGCCTCGTGTAGAGATGGAGAACATGACTGCCGCTGAGATCACTGCCTACACCGCAGGCTTCAACGACAATGAATCGTTTGGCGACAAGAAGGATTGGGGCTGAAGAATGAACGAACGAATTATAGAACTTGCTGATGAGGCTGTTGAAGACATTTCCTCTGGTCCTTGGAACATTTCCGACG
>Ga0214919_10006591_pt1 | contig 15911 bp, 15 predicted proteins | sample LL1503_MetaG_FD_177994 | JGI IMG/M metagenome (GOLD analysis project Ga0214919, IMG submission 177994) | Freshwater microbial communities from Lake Lanier, Atlanta, Georgia, United States - LL-1503 | ecosystem: Environmental > Aquatic > Freshwater > Lake | place: USA: Georgia | collected... | reverse complement strand
CATAGGCAAAGATAAGCATCAGTAGGCCGCCAGCCCAGCCAAACAGAAATCTATAGCGCATTAGCCGCGTGCGTTCATCATAATCGCCCGTCAATTCGGGCACGAGCGCTATCGAGGGCACCTCGCACATGGAAACCAATGAGCGCGCTAATACGGCCGTGCAGAACAGCCAGATGATCGTTCCCGTTTGCCCCATTTCGGGCGGGTGCCACAGCAACAGCCAGATGATACCAAGCGGAATTGCCGCGGTGTACAGCCACGGCAGGCGCCTGCCCCATTTGCTTTGCGTGCGATCGGACAGTTCGCCGATAATCGGGTCCGCAAAGGCATCAAAAATCAGCGCGGCCATAATGACGGTGCCAACGACGCCCGCGTCAATACCAAGCACTTGATTATAGAAAATCAGCAGGAAGACCGAAAAGCCATTATCCTTGATGCCAAACGCCACGGAGCCAAGGCCGTGCATGACTTTTAACGAACGCGGAAGTGCAACTGCGGGTGCCATCAAGGGTTAAAACATATAACGTGAAAAGGCTTGTTTTCCGGCGAATCGCACGATGTTTCTCTCCTAAGTCCCGCGCTTATGCTAGGCATACTGCCCATCCTGTCAATCGCGATGCAAATGACGTTACGGCATGCATCGCTCACCGATAAAGGCTTGCGTTTCCATGCGTGACCGCCCAAAAATTCATCACGCAATTAACAGGAGAGCGTCATGTCCGACCTTGAAACATTCCGCGCCGAGGCGCGCGCATGGTTAGAAGAAAACTGCCCCGCCGAAATGCGCACACCTGCAAAGGGTGACGACGACGTTTGCTGGGGTGGACGCAATTTCGTTTTCCAATCGGAAGCGCAAAAATTGTGGCTCGAAGCGTGCGTTGCCAAGGGCTACACTGTGCCGGATTGGCCAAAGGCTTATGGTGGCGCTGGCCTGTCCCCGCAGGAAACAAAAATCCTGCGTCAGGAAATGGCAAAGCTTGGCTGCCGCTCGCCGCTCAACAGTTTTGGCATCTGGATGCTTGGCCCTGCGTTGCTCAAGTTCGGCACTGAAGAACAAAAAGTGCGTTATATGGGCCAGATCGCCCGCGGCGAAATCCGCTGGTGTCAGGGCTATTCTGAGCCAGGTTCCGGCAGCGACCTTGTCTCGATGCAAACCTTTGGCGAAGATAAGGGGGACCATTGGGTCGTCAACGGCCAGAAAATATGGACCTCTTATGCAGATAAGGCCGATTGGATTTTCTGCCTCGTCCGCACCGATAAGGCTAATAAATATCACGGCATCAGCTTCTTGTTGTTCGATATGGAAACAGCCGGTGTTTCAACCAAGCCAATCAAGCTAATCTCTGGCAATTCGCCCTTCTGCGAAACCTTCTTCGACAATGTCGTCGTGCCCAAGGATCAACTGGTCGGCGAAATCAATCGGGGCTGGGACGTTGCGAAATATCTGCTCGGCCATGAACGCGAAATGATTTCGGGCATGGGCGGCGATGGCGGCGTGACCTCCATTGGCGCAGCGATGAAAGCCGTTCTGTCTGAAGAGCCAGTGCTGCGCGCGCAAATGGCACTGTTTGATGTCGATAACCTCACCTTCCGCGCCCATGGCGAACGCTTCATGGACGAATGGAAAACCGGCAAGGCACATCCGGCGTATTCGAACCTGATGAAATATGTCGGGACCGAATTGAACAAGAAACGCAATGAACTGGTCATGTCGATTGGCGGTTCTCAGGCGCTTGAGTGGGAAAGCGAGCGGGCCAATGGCGGGTCCAAGGCACGCAATTGGTTGCGCACCAAAGCCAATTCGATCGAGGGCGGCACCAGCGAAGTGATGCTCAATGTTGTATCGAAACGTATTCTCGAAATGCCAGGGGCCTAATCATGGCAATGACCTTAAACGACGACCAGAACATGCTGCGCGACAGCGCGCGGGATTTCATGGCAAGCGAAGCGCCCGTCACCCATTTTCGCAAATTTCGCGATATGGGCTGCAAGGATGGCTTTAGCCACGGCCTGTGGAAGCAATTTGCCGAAATGGGCTTTACCGGCATCCTCATTCCCGAAGCCGATGGCGGCATGGGCATGGGCCAGATTGAGGCGGGAATCGTCCTAGAAGAAATCGGCCGTAATCTGTCGCCATCGCCTTTTTTGACTACGTCAGTCGCGGCGGTTGAGGCGTTGAAGTTGGCGGACAAGGCGATGCGTGACCGCTGGTTCCCCGGCATATTGGCTGGTGAAACCGTTATTGGCATCGCCATTGAAGAAGGCGTCAAGCACCGCCCAGAAAAAATCGCCTGCGTTGCGACACGCAGCGGCAATGGCTTTAAGCTGACAGGGCAAAAGCAATTTGTCGTGCAGGGCGCGTCATCGGACATGCTGATTGTCGCGGCGCGGACCGCGGGTGCGGCTGGAGAGACCGACGGGTTGACGCTGTTCGCTGTCGATAAGGATGCTGGGGGCTTGTCGATGGAGGCCACCCGCTTGGTCGATTCGGCTGTCGCCGCGCATGTGAAACTTGACGGCGTTCAGGTCGACGCCGATGCCATCATTGGCGAAGTCGATGGTGGATGGAGCGTGCTTTCCAAAATGCTTGACGCAGGACGTGTGGGGGCCGCCGCCGAAATGGTGGGCGTTGGCACGGGCGCTATGGATTTGACGTTCGACTATCTCAAAACCCGCAAGCAATTCGACCGTGTCATTGGCGAGTTTCAGGCGCTCCAACATCGCGCCGCGCATCTGTACGGCGAAATGGAAGGCGCACGCTCGATCGTGCTCAAGGCACAATCACTGATGGACGAAGGCCATGCCAAGGCTGAGTTGTATGTTGCGGCGGCAAAGGCGAAAGCGGGCCTTGCCTGCAACCTTGCGGTCCGTGAAGGCGTGCAAATGCATGGTGGCATTGGCATGACGGACGAATATGACATCGGCTTGTATATGAAGCGCGATCGCGGCCTGAACGAATTTTTCGGCGATGCTTATTATCACGCAGACCGCGTGGCGACGATGAACGGTTATTAAAAGGACACCTCAAATGGACATTCAAAGCTTATTCAACCTCAATGGCCGGGTTGCTGTTGTCACGGGCGGCTCGCGCGGCATCGGCAAGATGATTGTCGAGGGTTATCTGAAGGCAGGCGCAGCACGCGTGTACATCAGCGCGCGTAAGGTCGACCAGATTGAGGAAACCGTTGCCGAATTTGGCAGTCAAGTGATTGGCCTGCCATGTGACCTGTCGACCGTTGACGGCTGCCTTTCGCTTGCCGAACAAATCGCGGCGCGTGAGGAAAAAGTCGACATTCTCGTCAACAATGCAGGCGCTGCTTGGGGCGCAGAGTTCGGTCAGTTTCCCGAAACTGGTTGGGACCGGGTCATGGACCTGAACGTCAAATCCTTGTTCTTCCTGACGCAGGCGCTGCACCCGCAGTTAAAGGCCGCGGCAAGCTTTGACCGTCCCGGCAAGGTGATCAACATCGCATCGATCGATGGCCTGCGCATTAACCCGTGGCAAACATACAGCTATCAGGCATCGAAAGCCGCGGTTATCCATTTGACGCGCCGTCTTGCGGCAGAGTTGGTCAAGGATAACATATTGGTGTCGGGTATTGCGCCAGGTGCATTCCAGTCGGACATGAACAAGGCAGCGCGCGACCATGCGGACGCCGTGGGTAAAAACATTCCGTTTCCACGAGTCGGAACGCCTGAGGACATGGCTGGTCTTGCAATCTTCCTTGCCGCACGCGCAGGGGACTATATCGTTGGTGAAACGATCGCCTGCGACGGCGGCATCGTAAATGCATCGCTGCCAAGCAATGGTATCGCGCCTTAAAATATTTACTTTCAAAGACATGACGGGATGAGTTGCAAGTTATGCAATTCACCCCAATCTTTTCGCAATTGCAGCATAGCCGACGCGCTCGTATTAGGGTTGCAACGGCAAGCAATTGCCGAACAAAATTGAACGGGCGGCACCCCCCCTCTCTCCCTCGCCCCCGGACAATTTTTTACGGCCTCCATGCACTGCGTGGGGGCCGTATCTTTTTGGACCGAAATCTTGTCCTCTATTTTGTCCACCGCGAACTGCGCGGCCTGTGGATAACTGGCAAAATTTGGCTTTGCGCGACTCGAAAACCATGACACCTTCAGGTCATCAGGCAGGAACGCTTTGATGCAAATCCGGACCGGAAACGGGAAAGTGGCGTGGAAAAGAGGGAATGCAGGATCGCCAAATCGATAGGCAGCCCGTCGCAAGACAGGAGATGAGATCGGGTGGGAGGGTACAAAGAAAACGAATATCAAGTGCGGCGACACGCAAGTGACGCAACGACGGATAGGATACCCAAAGTACCAAGGTGAACCATAAAGGCCTTCGGGTTGGATTGGGGAACCGGACGTCGGACAGAGGAAAGAATGGCCCTTGTGGTAAGGAACTTCCAAAAATCGGACGCAGTGGGCGCTGGTAGCAATACCAGCGCCCATTTATTTTATGTGGCACAAAAATCGCCGCCTCGCTAAGGCCGTTTCATGTCCGAAATCACGCCCCAAATCGTCGCCGACCATGGTCTAAAGACAGAAGAATATGCGCGTATCTTGCTCGCCATGGGACGCGTGCCCAACATGGTCGAACTTGGCATATTCTCGGTGATGTGGTCTGAGCATTGCTCCTACAAATCCTCGCGTATCCATTTGAAGAAATTGCCGACTGAGGCCCCTTGGGTGATCTGCGGTCCTGGCGAAAATGCGGGCGTCATCGACATTGGCGAAGGTCCGAACGGCAGCAAGCTTGCTGCGATCTTCAAAATGGAATCGCACAACCATCCCTCCTATATCGAGCCCTATCAGGGTGCAGCAACGGGCGTTGGCGGCATCTTGCGCGATGTGTTCACCATGGGCGCGCGGCCAGTGGCGAATATGAACGCACTGCGTTTCGGACGGCCAGACCATCCCAAGATGAAGCATCTGGTGCAGGGCGTGGTTGCCGGCATTGGCGGCTATGGCAATTGCGTAGGCGTACCCACGGTAGGCGGCGAAACCAATTTCCACCCCGCTTATGACGGCAACATCCTTGTGAACGCGATGACCGTTGGCGTTGCGGATCAGGACAAGATTTTTTACTCCGCCGCGACCGGCCTTGGGAACCCCATCGTCTATGTCGGTTCCAAGACGGGCCGTGACGGCATTCATGGCGCGACTATGGCCTCGGCAGATTTTGGCGCCGATATCGAAGAGAAGCGTCCAACGGTACAGGTGGGCGACCCTTTCACCGAAAAGCTTTTGATTGAGGCGTGCCTTGAACTGATGGCGTCCGACGCCATTGTCGCGATTCAGGATATGGGCGCGGCTGGCCTGACCAGCTCAAGCGTCGAAATGGCGACCAATGGCAAGGCAGGCATCATTCTGGACATGGACAAGGTGCCGTGCCGCGAAGAAGGCATGACGCCTTATGAAATGATGCTGTCCGAAAGCCAGGAGCGGATGCTGATGGTGCTTAAGCCCGGACGCGAGGAATTTGCCAAGGCGATCTTTGACAAATGGGAACTTGATTTCGCCGTGATTGGCGAGGTCACCGACACCGGCCATATGGTGCTGACGTGGAAGGGTGAGGTCGTGTGCGACATCCCGCTTGGCCCGCTCGCCGAAGATGCACCTTTATACGACCGGCCCGCTGCGTCGAAGGCAGAGTATAAAGCATGGGCCAATGTGCAGCCGCTGGGCGATGTTCCAGCCAGCACGGACATCGGTGCGGACTTGCTCAAGCTGATGGCCAGCCCTGACCTAGCGTCGCGGGCATGGATTTGGCAGCAATATGATTCCCAAGTCGGCGGCGACACAGCGCAGCTTTCGGGCGGCGATGCAGCGGTTGTGCGTATTCACGGGACCAACCGCGCGCTGGCGATGAGCACTGATTGCACACCGCGTTATTGCTATGCTGACCCCTATGAAGGCGGCAAACAAGCCGTGGCCGAAACCTATCGCAACATTAGCGCAGTCGGCGCAACGCCGCTTGCGATTACCAACTGCCTGAATTTCGCCAACCCGCAACGCCCCGAAATCATGGCGCAGATCGTGGGTTGCCTTGAGGGCATGGGCGACGCCTGCCGTGCGCTTGATTACCCGATCGTGTCGGGCAATGTCTCGCTCTACAATGAAAGTAAGGCAACCGGCGGCGGCAGCGCCATTTTGCCAACACCCGCCATTGGTGGCGTCGGCGTGCTGGAAGATGTCAGCAAAATGGCGACGATTGCGTTTAAGGACGACGGAGATGGCATTTTTGTCATTGGCGACAATGATGGCCATCTGGGCCAGTCTTTATGGCTGCGTGAATTGCATGGCCGCGAAGACGGCACTGCGCCGCCAGTCGATTTGGCGCAGGAACGCGCGCATGCGGAATTCGTCCGTCAACTCATTCAGGACAGTAAAGTCAACGCAGTGCACGATGTTGCAGACGGCGGCTTGCTCGTTGCGCTGACCGAAATGGCGCTCGCCAGTGGCCGCGGTTGCGTTGTCGAAGAAATCGGCGATGCGTTCACTGCTTTTGGTGAGGATCAGGCGCGTTATGTTGTGACCAGCGCAACTGCCGACCGCATTCAGGCGGCGGGCATCCCGATGACTCGCATCGGCACCGTTGGTGGCACTGAGGTCACTGGGCCTGGCTTTGCGGTAGCTTTAACGCAACTGCGCGCCGCACATGAAAGCTTCTTCAAGGACTGGATGGAAAGCTAGGGGTATCCCGTCGGCGCGCGCGGCAGACGGTTTTTATACCCTAGCCTTAAGCAGTCGCAGCCAGCAAATTATAAGGATCGATACCTTCTGACCGCATCGCTGCGTGCGCCGCTTTGTAGGTCACTGGTTCGGCAATACCCAAGCGCTTACGGGCATCGACCAAAGGCTCGCGCAACAAGGCTGCGATATCTTCCTGAACGATGTTCTTTGCCGCTTTGCCGATACGATAGCCTTCGTGCACCGCTTTCATAATCGGCGCCGATTTGGCAACGCGGTACTTCAGTTCTAATCCGCCAGCATAGGCAATGAAACCAACGCCAAGATTGTGGTTTTGCGCATAGGTAAAGCCCAGCACGCATTGTTCACCCAACGCGTCGCGGCCATAGCCCGTGAGGATGTGCAGCATATCATGGGTATCGCGCAAGCGGTCGCCATAGCGTTCAACCACGTCGCCAAACACGGGATATGTTGTCCGGAACTGGGCATACTCCGCCTCAAGACCTGCAGCGCTTAGACCTTCGCGTTCCATGAACTCGACATAGGCGCGGCCAACTGTGCCGGCTGGAAGCTTCTTGATGCTGTCATGGTCATCGAGCATGTCAATCAGGCGCTCATTGCTTTCGAGCAACGCTCGGCCCTTTGGTGTTTCCCAAAATTTACGCGCCATCTTACCGAACTTGCTACCACTTAAGGCCGCAATGATGTGAAAGACCTGCTCTGTGTCTTCTTTGTTGGCAATCAGCTTGCGAAAATGATGCCACGCTTTCCGAGGCTGCATTTTAGCAGGCGGGCGGTCGGGGTGCGAAAAATACAGTTCAGACATGGCGAATCCAAGGTTGTTTCCACGATACGAATAAAAACTACCTACACGAGTGTCAATAATAATTGTTAAACGTACTGGACGGCAAATGTGCGTCCCTGTATTAATTGCATAACACAGGGGTTTTTATGCGGACATCCGAACAAAGGTACATCAGTTTGGATGCTATGCGCGGCTTTGCCGTGATGGGCATATTGGCCATGAACATCATCAGCTTTGCGATGCCCGAATGGGCCTATATCACGCCCGCAGCGTATGGCGGGGACAGCCTTGCCGACCAAATCGCGTGGTTTTTTGCGTTCATTTTCATTGATGGGAAAATGCGCGGCCTATTCTCGTTGTTGTTCGGCGCGAGCATGATGTTGGTCATCGACCGCGCCGTGACAAAGGGGGAAAGCGCCGCGCGGGTCCATTACAGCCGGATGGCCTGGCTTGCTGCGTTTGGGCTCGCGCATTATTTCTTCATCTGGCTTGGCGATATCCTATTCCTGTATGCGATTGTCGGAATGGTCGCCTTTTCCTTCCGCGACTGGCAGCCTGCGAAGCTCATCAAATCTGCGTTTGCTATCTTTGCCATCGGCATGTTGCTGTGGGGTGTGCAATTTGTGGGCCTGCAATATTGGCAGTATTTGGCCACACAGCCAGGCGCGGGCGCCGAAATGGCGCAGACATATCGTGAGATGATGGCGAATCCCTCGTTCGACATGAACCCCGCGCCAGAGATTGCATTGTACCATGGGTCTTACGGCCAAATCGTCGCAGACAAGTTTAACGACTGGGCCGTGCCGATCATGACCCTTCTGCAGTCCATATGCGAGACGCTGCCGCTGATGATGGTTGGCATGGCCATGAACAAAAGCGGCTTCATCACGGGCGGATGGGCCGCGGCCCAATATCGGCGCTGGGCCGTGCGGCTTGTGCCATTGGGGTTGCTGCTGACGGGCGGGCTTGCCGCATGGATGATTATGGCGCGTTATGACCGGATCACCGCGCTCGCGATCTTTTTCTTCTGGGGTGCGATCCCTCGTATGATGTTGACCATTGGCTATGCGGCAGCGCTCATCCTCATCATCCAGCGTTATCACGAGCACCCGATGCTTACCCATGTTGCCGCCGCAGGGCGCGCAGCATTCAGCAACTATCTTGGGACGAGCATTGTCATGACGACCATTTTCTATGGCTATGGCTTTGGCTTGTTTGGGCATGTGGGCCGCGCGGGATTGTGGGTGTTTGTGCTGGGCGCGTGGGCAGTGATGTTGTTCTGGTCAAAGCCATGGCTGATGAAATTCCACTACGGCCCGCTTGAGTGGCTATGGCGCAGCTTGGCCCGCGGCCAGATGCAAACCATGCAGCGTTGACGACGCGGGCATCGTCAGCCCCGCAATTGTTTAGCCATTGTCCGCGAACGGGTTCTTCGACGACCGGAAGTTGATTCGCACCGGCACGGCGCCGAAATCCAAATCGCGTCTGATGCCGTTGAGCAAATAGCGCGCATAGCTCGCGGGCAGCTCATCGGTGCGATTGCCGAAAATGACAAAGGTCGGCGGCCGGTTGCGCGCTTGAGTCATATAGCGCAGCTTAATCCGCTTGCCACCAGGGGCAGGGGGCGGGTTCGCCGAAATCGCTGCCTCAAACCAGCGGTTGAGGATACCCGTTGGCACCCGCTTGTTCCAAGCTTCACGCGCATCGAACGCTGCGGAAATCATCTGATCTAGCCCTTTGCCGGTAAGCGCCGAAACGGCAATCATCGGAACGCCCTTCAATTGCGACAGGCCCTCTTCCAACGCGGCACGAATGCCTCTGAAAAGGCCAGCGCCGTCAACGGCCACATCCCATTTGTTGATCGCGATGATGAGGGCGCGGCCTTCTTGAATGACATGGTCGGCGATCTTCAAATCCTGCACCTCAAGACCCTTGGTCGCATCCAGCAGCAGCACCACCACTTCAGCAAAGTCGATGGCGTGGCGCGCGTCGGCAACGGATAGCTTTTCTAGCTTGTCCTGTACCTTGGCACGCTTGCGCATCCCTGCGGTATCGATCAAGCGCACGCGGCGCTCGGTCAGCATCGGCGGGATGTTGCCCTCTTCGTCGGGCTCGCGTTCCTTGGGACTTGGGTCTGTCCAGATCCAATCGACCGAAATACTGTCGCGGGTAATCCCTGCCTCAGGCCCGGTTATCAGACGGTTTTCACCCAAAATCTTGTTAATCAGCGTCGATTTTCCGGCGTTCGGTCGGCCCACAATCGCCAGCTTTAATATCGCATCTGGCGCTTCGGGGTCAGGCACTTCAAACGCGCCACCGTCAATATGCGGCAGCAGGGATTGAAACAGATCTGCCATGCCTTCGCCATGTTCACCGCTGATCGCGATTGGGTCGCCAAAGCCAAGCGCATAGCTCTCCAGAATGCCGTTATCGCCTTGCTTGCCCTCGGCCTTGTTGACCGCCAGTACCACGGGCGTCGCACTGCTGCGCAGCCAGCGGGCAATTTCTTCGTCAAGCGGGGTTACACCAACGCGGCCATCGATTAGGAACAACGCCACTTGCGCGCCCGCAATCGCCGCTTCGGTCTGCATCCGCATTCTACCCGGCAGGGTCTCGGGATCTTCATCCTCATAGCCCGCAGTGTCGACGATGGTGAATTCCAAGTCGAACAGACGTCCTTCGCCTTCACGGCGGTCACGGGTGACGCCCGGCGTGTCATCGACAAGCGCGAGTTTCTTGCCAACCAGCCGGTTGAACAAAGTGGACTTGCCGACATTGGGCCGACCGATAATGGCTACCGTCGGCAACATGCCGGTACTTCTCCTTTATGGCTTATCCACGAAACGCGGAAATGCGCCCGGAATCATCCAAAATATACAAGATATTGTTGGCCACAATTGGTGCCAGCGAGACATCATTGCCAACGTCAAGAATCTCGGTCGCGGTGCCTTCGTCGGGCGCTACGGACCAAACCGCACCATGCGAATTGGTAATGACCAAGCGGCCACCGGCAAGGACGGGGCCATACCAGCTGATCGGCTTTTTCTTCTTCTTTTCATTCTTGTAGCGCTGCAGCTTCGAAATCCAGCGGATCTTGCCGGTGGACCGCGCGACGCACAACAAACGCGCCTCGTCGGTCATGACGAACACCCATTCGCCAGATGTGACCGGCGTCGAAATCCCCGCGATGTTGATTTCCCAAATGCGCTGGCCGCTCACCAATTCGTAAGACGCCATGCGGCCACCCTTGCCCAGCGCGAATACGCGGCCGCGGTCGATGACGGGGTCAGCATCAATATCCGTTAGTGTCGACACCGATGTCGACATGGCTGTGCGTGACAATGTGTCGCTCCACAGGCTACGGCCATTTTCGTACCGATAAGCAGCAAGCTCGCCGCTGGAATAGCCAGCGATAATCGTGCCTTGCGCCGCAGCAGGGGCGCCAACACCAAAGATGCCCGAAGCGGCAACGGGGCCAGCTTCGTTCCATTGTGCTTCACCATCGCTTTGGCGCAGCGCGTAAATCTGGTTGTCTTGCGTCATCACATAGACATTGCCGTTGGACAGGGTCGGTGCACCGCGCAGGGGACCTGCGGGGCGCTTTTTCCAGACAAGCGCGCCCGTGTCGGCAGCAAGCGACGCGACATCGCCAACGCCATTGGTGGCAAATACGTTCGTGCCGGTTGCGCTGACGCCGCCGCCAAAGCGCGACGGTTTGCCATCCTTTTCGATTTCAAGTGCGTTGGACCAGATTTGCGCGCCCGTGTTCGCATCAAATGCGGTGACGCGGGCAGTCGTGTCGACGACATAGATGCGCCCATCGCTCATCACTGGGCTAGCAGCCAAGCGTGCACGCGGGTTAGCCCCTGTTACTTTTGCCGTCCAGATGCGCGAAAGGCCTTGGCCAAGCTCCACATGGCCGGGCGATTTTGATGCGTTGCCGCCGGGCTGTGCCCAAGCTTCGTTCACGGCCGCTGGCGGGAGAAGAACCGCGACACCTGCCAAGGCAGGATCGACCTCGGTGTCACGCTCGATGCCCAAAATGTCGACGCGGTTGCCGATCGTTGGTGTGTTGCCTTTTTTCCCGGAATCGCCTCGCACACCGTCAATTACGGCGCAGCCACCCAATGTTGTCGTTGCGGCGAGAGCCAGAAGCAATTTTGCTATAGTCTTCATTATCACTCTCCCTTGGAGGCAGTTTCATCCGCCTTCGATGCCGCATTGCGCTTTGCGTCAACCTGAACGGTATCGATGCCAAGCGCGCCCGCCATTTGTTGTGCACGGCTGCGCAATGTCTGCGGTAAGCCCTCCTGCTTTGCAATCTGCGCAAATATTGGGCCTGCAAGATTGTCTTTGCCCATTTTGACATAGGCCAAGGCCGTCAATTCGCCGGCGCTGCCGAACCATGGATGGCCTGGCACGGCCAAGGGCTTAAGCTGAGCAATAACCTGCTGCGGTGCGATGGTATCAAATTCGGCGCTCACCTGGCGGATAAGCGCCAAGTCGCGAAAGGTCTGCGGCAGGGTGTCGTCGCTTGCGATCTTGGTATATAGCGCAATAGCCTTCTTGGTCTGACCTTCTTCGCCTAGCAAATTGGCTTCTACCAATTGCGCCATCGCGCGGTATCCGGGTTGGTCAGCCTTAGCGAGGGTAGCCAGCTGTGCGCGTGCCTCTATGGCTTGGCCAGCACGCAACTTGTCCATAGCGTCGACAAAGGCCTCACTTTGCAAGTCGGCGGCGGCCTGTTGTTGATTATGATAAATGATCCAACCGCCAAAGGCGAGCAGGCCCCCAGCAACTGCGGCCAAAAGCCAGCGGCCATAAAGCTTCCAAAATGTCGTCAGATCGCTTGCGCGGACGGCATCATCCACTTCGCGCAAAAATGCCTCGTCGCTTCCGCTCCTGTCTTGATCAGGGCGCTTTTCTGTGGGTGTCAAAGCCAAAAGGGCCTCCGCATACGGTTAGTCAAAAATGGTTGGGGACGTCCTTAGCTCGACTTGGCGCGATAGGCCAGCCTGCTTTACATAGGCTGGTATAGCTGATCTGGTCCGGGGAAGCTGCGGTCGCGCACGCGGGCGGCATATTCGCGCACCGCTTCTTCAACGCTGACGCCCATATTGCCGAATTTCTTCACAAATTTCGGCACGCGGTCGAACAATCCCAGCATATCTTCGGCCACAAGCACTTGTCCGTCGCATTGTGCCGACGCACCAATACCGATGGTCGGGCAGGCAACTTTTTGTGTTATTTCAATGGCGATAGGTTCAAGCACGCCTTCGATGACCATGGCAAATGCACCAGCGTCGGACATTGCCATGGCGTCCTCAACAATCGATTTGGCTTCTTCGGGGCTTTTGCCGCGCACGCCATAGCCACCAAGAATGTTGACCGCTTGTGGGGTAAGGCCAACATGCGCCATCACCGGAATGCCGCGTGAGGTAAGGAATTCTAATGTCGGAGCCAGCACTTTGCCGCCTTCCACCTTGACTCCAGCAGCGCCCGTTTCCTTCAAAAGCCGGGAGGCGTTAATGAACGCCTGTTCGGGCGAGGCTTCGTAAGATCCGAACGGCATATCGACGATCACCGCCGCGTGATAGCTGCCGCGTACAACCGCTGCGCCATGAGCTGCCATCATTTCCATGGTGACTGCAACCGTATGGGGAAGGCCATAGATAACTTGCCCAAGCGAGTCGCCGACGAGCAGCATGTCGCAATGCGGATCCATCAATTGCGCCATGCGTATCGTATAGGCCGTCAGCATCACCAACGGCTCGCCGCCTTTGCGCTGCCGGATGCGCGGCACGGTAAGGCGCTTCATCGGCGAAGGCGTCGGGTTCGCGCGGCTGGTGGATGTGTCGAAGGTGAGCGTTTTAGGATGTGTAGACATGGGGCAGGGGCTTAGCGGCTAAACGCCGCGGGCAAAAGCAAATTGAGTCGGCCCCTTATTGCCGCGCCGCAACCGCCTCTGCCACATTGTCACTGAAAAAGCCGTCGATGCCGGTCACAAGAAAGGCTTGGATTTCGGATTTCAGGTCGCCGATGCCGCGCGGGTCAATGCCCGATTTTTGAGCCAATGGCAGAAAGTAATTTTCGCGGCGGAAGGTCCATGGGTGGACTGCAAGGCCCACTTTATGCGCGTCGGTAACAAGTGTCGTTGGTGCGCCCAGATTGCCAAGCAAAGTGCGCGGAATGACGAGCGCCTTATTGGGGCCAATGCCATCGGCATAAGTAGCCACGGTTTTCAGACCCGCTGCTGTCGCCATTTGCGGATAAGTCAGGTCGCTCCGGTCCGCCGGACTGCCCTCTTCATCCATCAACTGGATCAGCCGCAATTTGGTTTTGGACCGCAACGCTTTCAGATTTTCGACTTCGAACGACTGAATGAACACAGGTGCGCTTTTTTCGACATGGCCGTATTTGGTCAGCGCCGCCAATAACGGTCCTTCATGCGGCAGGCCAATGCTGGCAAAATAGCTGGGGTGCTTGGTTTCGGGATAGACGCCAATCTTCCGTCCCGTCGCGGCGCTTTGCGCCTTTGCCAGTGCAAGTATCTCGTCAAAGGTCGGGATTTCGAACTGCCCGTCATAGGCCATATTGGCGCTTCGCAATTGCGGCAGGCGTTCCTTGGCGCGCAGTGTTTTTAACTCTGATAGTGTGAAATCCTCGGCAAACCAGCCCGTCTTTTTCTGGCCATCTATGGTCTTGGTGGTTTTGCGGTCGGCAAATTCCGCCTTGTCCGCAATGTTCGTGGTTTCGGAAATCTCATTCTCATGCCGCGCGACCAAAACGCCATCCTTGGTCAGCACAAGGTCCGGCTCAATATAATCTGCACCTTGGTCAATCGCGCGGCTGTAGCTTGCAATGGTGTGTTCGGGCCGTTCACCAGACGCCCCGCGGTGCGCGATGACAATGACGTGGCCTTCGAGCGGTTTTTCCATGGCTTGGCTTTCCGAAATGGAGAAAGGCGACAGAAGGATTGTAGAGATCAGTAGCAGGTGCAAGTGAGTCATAATGGCTCCATGCCCGCGCGACGTTTCACTTCTGCGACAAAAGCGCATCCCATTCTGCTTCTTTAAACCCGACGAGCAAAGTTTGGCCGCCTTCGACCACGGGCCGTTTAATCATTGACGGGTTGGCGACCATCAAGGCGATGGCCTTGGCCGCATAAATGTTGGCCTTGTCAGCATCGGGCAGTTTCTTGAACGTGGTGCCTGCCTTATTCAGCAGCTTTTCCCAACCAACGACTGCGCTCCAGCGTTCCAAATCAGCCGCAATCGCGCCCGCCTTTTTATAGTCATGGAAATGATAGCCAAGGCTGCGGGCATCAAGATAATTGCGCGCTTTCTTGACGGTGTCGCAATTGGGGATGCCGTATACGGTCAGGGTCATGTCTTGGGTCCGTTCATTGCTATAAAGGTCATTTATAATGCTCCCGCCGGTCGCCGAAATCCCGCACGCGCTTGCGCCATGCGCGATAGCTGCCGGGCTTTAACTGTGTGCGCATGATGACTTTTATCTCGTCGGGCGTCACCTTGTGCTGCGCCGATATCTGCGTGAAACTGATATGGTCGGACAGCGCCATTTCGACGATTTCGCTAATCTGTGCGGGCGAAAGGGGGGCAGTCATGCGGACGAAACGCCTATTCCCACTCAATAGTACTTTGTCTAAATTGATGCGTATTCTCAATGATATGCCAAAACTTTGTAACCACTTTGCAACTCCCGGTGTAATCTAGTTTCAGCCCAAGTGACTTAATTTAGTCGATTTCATACCGCAGTTCAACATGGTTCGCGGCATGATTCGCTTACGTCGACCGACAGACGCGCTGTCCAGTTTTCCATTTGATTTGCAGCCAATTGGCTGCTATCTTTAACTAATTAACAACAATTGAGGGTTTTTTTGACGTGCAAAAACTGGGAAAGATAATGTTATTGTGCTCCATGTCTGCAATGACATTGAGCGGCTGCGCCACCGTCGAAGGTATGAAGCTTGCCCAAGCCACCGCAGATGAGGCATTGGCACTTGCCAAGGCAGACAAAACAGCGGCAGAGCAAGCCCAAACCACTGCAAATCAGGGTGTTGCTGCCGCTGAAAAAGCGCAGAACTCGGCAGACCAAGCAGCCGCAGCCGCTAAGGTAGCAGATGACAAAGCGCAAACAGCTGGCGAATTAGCTGCAAATAATGAGAAGATTTTCTGGCAGCATCATGAGACGCATCATCCTCATCGCAAGCCTCGGTAAATATGATAGGGCGGCGATTACCGCCGCCCGTCATGCCGAGGATTGATATGCTCGTGCCACGTCAGCGTCCTATTGTTTTCAATAGGACGCTAAATTTGCAACTTTCTTTGCATATTGCAACCACAAATGCTTGAAAAACCAGAAACTTTGC
>Ga0214919_10006590_pt1 | contig 15913 bp, 19 predicted proteins | sample LL1503_MetaG_FD_177994 | JGI IMG/M metagenome (GOLD analysis project Ga0214919, IMG submission 177994) | Freshwater microbial communities from Lake Lanier, Atlanta, Georgia, United States - LL-1503 | ecosystem: Environmental > Aquatic > Freshwater > Lake | place: USA: Georgia | collected... | reverse complement strand
CTATTATGTGTAATGATTTCACCACTTGTTGCTATCCGCAGGGAGTGCTTAATTTAAGCACTACACGGTAAGGTTTACAACGTAATCACCCCGTTTAAGAAAGATTGTCTTAATCTCATTTGCCTTTTCCTCATCAAGACCATATACTTCGATTGCTTTATCAACGATTTTGCATGCATACGAGTACCAAAGAGTCTCTATAAAGCTAGTGCCAACTTCAAGAGCAGTTGGCATTTGCTTTTATTAGGTTAAAGTTCGAGGCAATTTTATGACGAGGCCTAAACTTTATACCCTATATAAATATAGAATGTCTCATCATAGCGTGAGTTCAACAGATACTGAAATTAAAATGACGAATGAAGAGCACCAGGAGTTTCAGAATTTACCGACTTTGCTCACTCAGTGGAAACGAATTCAGGAGGAGAAAAAGAAGCTTTTGGATACTAAGCGAGTTATCCTAGAGCAGATAAGTGAGCATAATAAGAGATCGAGTGTGATGGAAACGATGATTATGGGAACAATGAAGAAGCATAGTATTGGTGCTTTAGATTTGAAGTCGTCTAATGCACGGGTTCTTTATAAGAAGAGTACGAGAAAGACGGCGATTGCAAAAAAGGAGCTAGCTAAGTTAATGGCTGAGCATTTGAAGTCTGAGACGGCAGCTAAAGAGCTTCAGGCATTTATAGATTCAAAGCGAACAACAACAGTTAAGGAGTCTCTAATCTATGAGAAAAATGAGCCTGTTGATACAGTAGTCTAATGATAGCAATACATGCAGGCACTATATGGTAGAGCATGAGGGCATCGAACTTCCATCTTTGAGTTTTGGGCAGAAATGTCTATTTTAGAAAGTCTAATCATATCTAGATTATCAAGATATGACTTGAGTGACTCTTGCCAGCTATTAATTTCTTGAGTATTATTTTGTAGGCGAGTTGGAAAGAATGTTCCAAGTCGCCTCCATCCACATGCATGGTCTGATATATTTTCTATATTAACCGGTGAACTCATGAATACCTTCCAGACTTGGTCGACCTTACATGCATGTCCATTCGCCCAAGCACCATTTACAATATTATGCGGGCATTCTGATTTTTCACCATCTTTATTACGATGACAATTAGATATAATCCAGTCATTTTCTAATGAGCCATTTGTCCTCTTTACTGTATAGGACTCCTTAGTATAATGGTTAATGTCTGTAAGTGAAACACATGATGATTGAGAAATACCCATTTATGAATATAAAATTGACATAATAGGTCAATTTTATAGGTTCATCTCGCCGGTCTAAAAAAATCATATAATTTACATATAAATGATGCAAGTTCTAGAAAATTATATCAAGAGGGTTTGTATAAAACTAGGTATAGATGAAAGTCATGGTTTAAAACATTCTATACAGACCGTTCGGTATGCTGAGCTGATAATGAAGAGTTACCCCTATATATCTGAAGAAGAGCGGCATATGACTATCTTCGTTGCAGCTCTTCATGACTTATGTGATAGCAAATATACAGATATTGATGTGGCATCTCAGGAAATACGAATGTGGTTGATTGAGGATTTATGGTGGGAAAAGTCTGCTGCAGACGCTCTTATTTCGATTGTGACGTCGATGTCGTATTCCAAGCTAAAAAAATCCGTAGATATGAATGGGAATCCAGTATTTCCGAATCATGGTAAGTGGCAATTAGCCTATGAAATTGGGCGGCACGCCGATCTTCTTGATGCTTATGTTCCTGCAAGATGTATTATTTACAATAGAAATATGTATCCTGAGAAGACTGATGATGAACATTGGGCTCGGGCTTCAGAGTTATTTGAGATTAGGGTATTTAATTACGTAAAAGATGGCTGGATTACTTTACCAGCGGCTCTTAAATTAGTGCCTGATTTGGAAAGGGCTGCGAGGAGGTGCCTAGAAGAGCGATCTGAAGAATGGCCGATGAATTTGAATAACGGCTGCAAAAATTGAGTCGCTAAGCTGCTGACTTGAATGGTGTGTCCCAGTAGCGCAATGGATAACGCGTCAGCCTTCTAAGCTGAAGATTGTGGGTTCGATCCCCACTTGGGATATTTTTTACTTTTTAGATCTCTGCGGATTTTTAAATTGGCGAATTATTTTTAGCTATACATAGATGTTTGACTGTATTCTGCCTATAGGTCAAACATGTAATATTACTTTTTTATTACAAAATGCAAAAATAAAAAAGCAAACTACTTTATTCGAATGGTTTATTTCTCCAACATTAAGAGATATTATAAAAGTACTTATTAAAATCGGAAATGATATGGATGATGATATTATAAAAGAGGGAAAAGACCATGTTTTTTTAGGAGATACCATATATTCAGGTCATTATAAATATGAAGAGTTTAAACTTATTTATAAAAGAAGGAGAAATAGATTACTAGATACAATATTATCTAGTAAGAAAATATTATTTTGTAGATTTGAAGCAAACTCTGTTATTTACACTCAAGAAGATATTGAAAATTTTATTAGCTCGATATTAATGATTAATAGTAATTTAGATGACGTTAAATTAATGCTAATAACTCCCGGTTTAGAATTAGAACACCCTTCTTTAATTAAAGTATTATATGATAAGCATATGTCAGATCCTTATTGTGAAGGTAAAGAAATAAATGATCTCTTTGTAACCTCATTAAAAAATATTGGATATGATATGAAAGATATTATCGAAACGCCTACCGCCAAATGCCAAATTTAAGAACTCTTAATGTCAAGACTCGCTTTGCGAGTCTGACCTATTAAGTGTTATATTTCGGTATTTGGTGGCACCCTTAGGGAGTACTTATATTAAGTACTACACGGTAGTGGTATTAGACAGAATCAAGACCATTGAGATTCGGGTTAAATCCACTCTTAGTACGCCTCGTGTTATTCTTCTTCTTTTTCTTGTAGGTCACATAGGTCCAATTCTCCAAATTATTATCAGTTTGTATGAATCGGAAACGGTGATCGGGAATATTGCTAAAGAATGGAGGTTTGATAGGGTATTCTGATTTACAACAGATTGCCGTGCAGGTCACAGGTGCATTACGATACATGCGCTTGTAATCATTCTGAGATGACATGATGGGATTATATAGTTTCTAGATGTAGAGTCACAGCTCAATTTTACAGCCTGTCTATGGGTGAATGAAGGCCACGAATATCATGAGTCCGAGAATTTGGAAGATTGACTTGGCCGGGCGTGCAAATTCAAATAGAGGTACTACACTGTAGTTCCAGAGCCAAAGACCAATAAATGATACAATAATTAATGATATAATGAGAGCTAGAATTGCAGCGAGAGCCTCAGAATACGCAGGAGGAGGCTTGTATGCCTCAGTACCTCCTGGATTCGTATATCCCTCAACTAATGCACTTACCATTTTATTCAAGAGTCCCATTTCTATGAATGGTTCAGATTTTATTTTTATTAAATTAATAAGTATTCTCGTATTATATCTGATATATTATCTGACAATTTACAAATGGCAGAACCATCGCTATCACCACTCCTTAGTTTTTCTATATATCCCATACTTTTAACTTCATATCCGCTATTCCAATCGATAATAACTTCAAGAAAATCAATCGGTAGCCCATTACAGATTGCATAATTATATGCATATGTTGAAAGATATAATTCTTCAGTCGCATATTTAAGTTGAAGATGTAGATTTGAAGAATCAAGATCTGATAAATCTTCTACAAGCATTCTAGCGACCTCATATGGCCATATTTGACCAGACCATTGTGCGCCTCTTAGATATTTGAATTGCCGATTCTTAATCAATTTATGAAATTCTAGATCGGAATCACCACCAAATCCGTATTGCCACCCAAAAGACCCGACTGATTTCAGATACTCTGCACATTTACCTAGATGTGACACATCTATTTCTTGAATGTGCGCATAGCACTTATTAGGTTCTATCTTGACTTCATGTGATATCAGTGATACTTTTGATATAGTTGGTACAATAAACTCTCTAAAAAAAGCAGAACCTGATGATAGTGTCATTACATTTGTTGAAGATACATTTACTAAAGAGAATTTCAAGGCTTGATTAATTGCCATAAGAAGTAATCTTGACGGGCGTGCTGTTTGAATCGTATCACGAACAAGCCAGGCCCAAGATGGTAATGAATTCTCGTCTATGGGTTGCTCATTATTGTAATGAACTACCCATAAGAACTTACCCTTTACATATTTTGCAAGATTATTGGCCATGTATTCGACCATTTCTGGTCGTTGATGCACCAAGCTTACAATTATCAAATCATAGTGACCAAAGGGTAAATAATCCCTATAGATTCTGCTATAATTAGTAAACTGGATTGGCATCTTTAATATAATTAATATATAGTATTTAAATGGAGATACTTAAATATTCAATTATTGTATCTTATAATGGTACATATTGTTGTATCAAAATATAATGAAGATATAGAATGGGTTAAGAAAATAAATCATAAAGTAACTATATACGATAAGAGTAATAATCCTGTTGAAGGAAGTATTAAATTAAAAAATGTAGGCAGGGAAGGAGAAACTTTCCTATATCATATAGTTAATAATTATAATAATTTAGATGATGTAACGGTCTTTTTACAAGGGAACCCTTTCGAACATCTACAACTATTAGTTGGTTGGAGAGCAAAATTAACAGATGATGAAATTAATACTGTTATCAATAAAATGAATACAGAAATAAATGATAAATCTGATTTTTCCACATTTTATCAAGTCCTATATAATGACCCGAATTCAACAAATGGAGTAAATACAAAAGATGCCTGTATTAAATATTATGGAAAAAGTTATGACCATTTTACTGTATCTCCAGGTGCACAATATATAGTTCCAAAAGAATACATCTTATCACGGCCATTTAAGTTTTGGAAAATTCTGCATTTAGCTATGTATTATGAAGAATTGAATGGTTATTGTCAAGAACAGCTGTGGTATCTAGCTTATAAACATGAAATGAATATGAATGTGGGTAATCATGATGAAGAAAAGGATAGGTGTATTAAGTCAACACCTAATTTTAATAATACACCATATACTTATTCATTTTTTAATAGTAGTATTATTAATAGTATAAATTCTACTTAATAATATTGCTATTATAATATAAACTAAGAGGTTAAAGATTAAAGTTATAATTAAATAATATGAAAATTGCACTTGTCTTCTCTGGTCAACCACGTTTTATTGATGGTATTTCATATAATAGTATCAAAGAATTCATTCTTAATAAATATGATTGTGATGTATATGCCCATTTTTGGTTTTCCCAAGATACATCTACAAGCTATGAAACTGCGCCCTGGAGCACATTAGGAAATATATCATTTCCGAGTGATACATTAGACACATTTAATGAACTTTATAACCCTGTAAAATTATCATTTGATGAACCCTTAGTCCACGATGATAAATATAAAAAATATACAAACTCACATTCACATTCTGGATATTTAATACATTCTATGTATACTTCTATGCAAAAAGCATATAAATTGATTGATAATATTAATCAATATGATTTTATTATTAAAATGAGACCAGATCTTATATTTGATATAAAGTTAGATTTGAACTTTATTGATACTAATTCAATTCATGCTATACAAATAAGAGATTATCCTGATATTCTATACTGTGAAACTTTTGCAATTGTACCACCTAATATTTCTAATTATTTTTTTAATATTATTGATTATGTTGATACATATTACAATTCTGGTGTACTATGTAATGGTGAAGAAATGTTTACAACTCACCTTATATCATCTAAATATAAAATTATTCCTATAGACATGTCAAAATTTAGATTTGCTTATATACGTAAGGATGAAAGAATACTTTGGCATAATTAGACAATATCAATGCAGTTAATTTTGGTAGTTGGTGGTAGATTTAAAATGATTGCACACAAAATCTGGATCCTTTCTTAGCAAATACTACATCTATTTGCGCTAATACTTTATATATATTATGCATATCTATAATATCAATTAATATAAACCCTCTATTATCCATAAATTGTAATACCTCCAATATTAAAGGGGATTGTTTGTTATATTCATGTAAATTAACTTCCAATAATATAATTTCAGCATTTTCCATAGCATTCTTGGCACCTTCTAATATTAATAATTCAGAACCTTGTGTATCTATTTTTATAAAGTTTGGTAAAGGTAAATTATTCACCGCTATAATTGTATCCAATGTTACCATCTTTCTTTTTTCAGTATAAAAATTATCTCCAGTATAATGATAACTATTCTCTTTAAATATAGAATTACCAGTAGTAAACTGTGTTTTTATTTTATAATATTCTACTAATTTATCATCTTTATTTCCCAATACTTCAAAAAAGCTTAATCCATTTGGTAAATATGGCATCTTATCTGTATCAGCTTCAAATTGTATATACGCGGCTTGAGGAAATACACTTTTACATTCCTTTGTCCAGGCACCTTCATGTGCTCCAATATCATATATTATATCAGGATTAAAATTAAAATTATCTCGTAAATTAGATATTCTAGACCACGCAGCTTGATTCATTCTATTTTAATAGAATATATGAGGGTTTAAACCGTTAAGTGCCGAATTAACTAGTAATATTATAGATTTAAACATAATAAAATATTAATATGTATATGAATAAACCAAAATGCGCACTATTTTTGAATGGTTGTATAAGAGATTCAATTGAAAATTACTGTAAGTGTATTACTAATATGCTAGAAATTTTTTCTGGAGAATACGATATAGATATATATTTTCATACATGGAAATCATTTGATAAAACGGATATATCTAAACATGAACATGCATATAATGAAAATGATTTAATAACTGAATTAAAGAGATTTCCATCATTAAAAGAGGTATTAATAAAAGAACCGTTTACTGAAGAGTATTACGATGATAATTTTTTTCCATATAATATATTTACATCATTGCATAAAAATAAAGATAGTAAGCCTACGCGAACTTCAATATATAATTGCAGCATTGCATATAATCATATAATAGATGCAATTGAAGCATCTAATATTCAATATGAGTATTTTATACACTGCCGAAATGATCTTGTATTAGAAATTAGTGATATTCAATTATTACTCAATAAGGTAAAAGATGATTTTTTATGTATGCCACCAAATCTATGGTGTGGTGATAAATATATCAATGATCACTTTTTAATTGGTAAATATATATATCTAAAAAATGCCCTATATTATAATAATATAGATGAATTACAATCAATTGTATGCTCTTCTTGGAATCAAGAAGAGGTTGCATATAACTTTATTAAACGGGCAAATTGTCAACTATTTATATTTGATGTAAATAAATATGCTCTATTAGGAAATAGACATAAACCATTCAAATAGTGTCACGTTGAATGGTAGATTGCTCACCTTCATAATTAGTCATCTGTATAAAATAACTAGGTTCTGACCAATAATGTTTATATGATTTATTACTTTCAAGATATCTACATATATAATGATCCATTGGTTCAGAATAATCATCATTTATTGTAAAATACAATAATATTTCTTCTATACCCCTTTTTGTAAATAGTAAGGAATCAGTGCATCGTGTAGTATATCGTCTTTCAAAACGAATATTTGATTCACTAGTTGTAAAATCTTCAATATATCCAGATTTCCACATCTGATCTTCCCCTCCATATCCTAAATGAATCATATCCCATTCATCTTTATTTTTTAATAGAGTATCAATTGCTTGAGATATATCGAATACATTATCTTTTTGTCTAATATCACTTTCAAATATAAAAAATATACCGTCCAAATGATTTCTATCTATATCTTTAAGATTTGATATGAAATTTAAGAATAAAGAGAGTTCAGCTCGTTTTAATAACCTATTTACACCAGGTATTAGATAATTCATTGGTGTCCGCACGTATTTATAAAATGTATCATCAGTTATTGTATGTTTATATGTTGGACAACAGAATTTAGTTTTATCTTTATCTATTTTTAAGTCAGATATCATTTTATCTAAACGCTCATATCGAATAGGCTCAAACTCTTTATTGCATATAATATGTATCTTACTTATATCTTTAAAAATACCAGATGTATTTAATATTGCTCTACAGTCGGCCGCTATTGTATCTATATTTCTCCACAACCCTTCAGATAGAATTGGTTTAGAAATAATAGCATTCCATTCTGAATCATTATTAAAACATGATTGTATTTTATCTATTAGAATTGGGATATCATCAAATGTTTCAATATTAATAAACCGTTCTGGATTAAAATAATCTCCTACCCTTTTACTCCCCCAATAGATAGGAACTGTATCTGCCAATAATCCATGACATATTTTTTCTGTTATATATGTATCTTCTCTTGAATTCTCCATAGCTAAAATGAATTTAAATTGAGATACATATTCTAAAAACTCCCTTGTATTATAATAGTCTTTTAATTGATTCCCAATATTGTTTTTATAATTACCTGCATATACAATTTCAATCTCATTTGATTCAAGTATGTCTAGTATTTTATTGCGTATATCACCATTGGGATTCGATATTATGGCTAGAACTTTATTCTTAGCAATTCTTGAATTTGATTCTGAACTTTGCAATCTTGATATAAAATTATTACAATATATATATGGAATAAATAGAGGGCAATTTACTATATTATTATGATTACGTTGCCCATATAGCACAATATTATATTCTTGAGTATTAGAATATATACGTGATTCTCCAGAAAATAAAACACTATATTTCCATTTTTTCATGTATAGCGCTGATTTATCAAATATTGATTCTACTAGTATATCGCTATCATCTAATGAACCAATACTACATTCTTCTTTAAAGATCCTATTACATAGCTCTAAAAAAAATCCTACGTGAATTGCATTAGTCTTTTCAAAAAAACCAGACCAAAATCCATTAAAGTATATTTTCATTCTATTTAAAGTAATAATATGAATTTAAGTAGAATGAAGATTGCATTTTTATCTAATAAGCTTACATTGCGTGGAACAGAAGTATCACTATATGATTACGCTGATTTTAATGAGACATATCTAAAAAATAATTCAGTAATAATAACAAGGGATTATACAAAATTAGGTTCAGCTAAAGATATTCATCCTGATGCATATAAAAAGTTTAATTCAAGATTCCCTGTATTTTATTATGAGTCAGTAGCCGATATTGAACATATAATAGAACAAGAAGGTATAAATGTTTTATTTATTGAAAAAGCAGGATCATATGATGGATTATTAGCGAAAAATTGCTTTAATATAATACACTGTGTATTTGGTACAACAGATCCACATGGACATGTCTATTGTGCTTTGCATGAATTTTTAAATGATATATGTAAAACAAATGTACCAGTGATACCATATATGGTAAGGGTTGTAGAATCTAATGACAATTTGAGAAGTGAATTAAATATTCCAGATGATGCGATTGTATTTGGTACATATTCTGGAGCTGATTGTTTTGATATTGACTATATATGTAAAACAGTTGAAGATATAGGACATAATCCTAATTATTCAAATATTTATTTTATATTTCTAAATATATACAGTTTTGGAAGACAATCTGATAGAATAAAATTTTTACCTGGAACAAGTGATCTTTTATATAAGCGTAAGTTTATTAATACATGTGATGCAATGTTATATGGACGTTCTGGTGGAGAAACATTTGGATTATCTGTAGGTGAATTTTCAGTGTGTAATAAGCCTGTTATTGGAAGGGAAAATGAACACAGTCGTGCTCATTTAATGATATTGGGAGATGATATGATAAAACATAATAATTATAACGAATTATATGAAATTTTAACTAATTGGAATAAATATAATAAGGATGTTAGTAACAATGGCTACAAAAAATATACACCAACATATGTTATGGATATTTTTAAAAGCCTATTGCCAGAATAATATGCCTAAATAGAAATAATAATAATATTATTATATGAAATTCCTTCAAGTGGGAGGGTCACACCCCAGAAACTCTGAGTTTATGAGGCGTGCCTGTAATAAATATAATATTGAATATAGCGAAGTAGGTGGTCCTGGATTTTCAGATGCTGGATATGATATAATATGGTCTCCAGGTACATGGATAAATCCTGATTCATATCCCAACTCTAAATTTATATTCGGCCCTCAATTCTGGGTATTTCCAACAGCATCTGATCCATTTTTTACAGAGTCTAAACCAGAACATTCTTCCAGGTGCATTTATACTTGTCTGAGTAACTGGATAATAGGAGTATTTAATGAGTTTATAGATATCTCAAAATCAAATATACCATTTTTACCTCTACCCTTTGGTCTAGATATACAGCCAATTAAAAAAGAAATAATTGAATATGACTGTCTAGTATATTATAAAGCTAGACACCCATCTTTACTTAATTTTATAGAGTTGGCACTTAATAGTGTGTCTTTAAAATATAAAATATATAAATATGGTTCTTATAATAGGTCTGAATATATAGAGACATTAGGTAAATCTCGGTTTGCCATTTGGCTAGGATCGCATGAATCTCAGGGATTCGGATTTCAAGAATGCCTTGCTACTGAAACACCCATCTTCGTATATGATGTCAAATCATTAAAGGATGAGTGCTCTACAAATGGTCATTTTAATTACACAGAGTATTCTCAGGTATTAACTGCAACTACCGCATCCTACTGGGATTCAAGATGTGGAATGAAAGTATATTCCAATGAAGAATTCATAGAAGCGCTGCCTGAATTTATTTCAAAATTAGACTCATTTCGTCCATCAGAGTATGTTAAAGAAACATTATCTGATGAAGTGTGTTTTAAACGGTTTCTAGATGCTCTGCATATTACTTTGCCCATATCATCCCCCAATCAACCTTATTAACTGAATAGTCAAGAAATACCTTACATTCGTTTGCTGATAATTCATAGTTTATAGGGGTATAATTATACCTATCTTCTTTCTGCACATGAAATTGAGAGAATCCTAGATTCGTTAAATGGTCTATTGCCAGCTTTAAACTATCTTTCCATTCCGCTGCCCATTCAAAAAGTAGAACCGGTACTTTTTTAGATAAAGATTTAATAACAAATTCTTCTGCACCTTCTACATCAATCTTTAGCATATCTGGTAGTCCATATATCTCTATAAGTTTGTCTACCGATATAGTCTTTACTTGAATTGGATTAAATCTACCGTGATGATTTCCAAATCTTGACTCATTTGATGTAAGCCAATTGATATCAAGAGTTGATAAAGTGTCAGAATCACAGTCAAAGAATGTAACATATTCATTGGCAGTATTAGATACTGCATATTCTAAAGTTGTCACATTTGGATATTTGGACATATTATTTTTAAGAATACTATACATTTTTGGCGACGCTTCAACACTAATTATAGTATTATTAGAATTTATTGCATATACCTCACTATACTTACCCCTATTTGCTCCTATATCAAATATTAGCATTCTAATATAAATAGTTAATAATCTTTAGACTCTAACATATAAAGCGTCACCCCATCCTGCATCCGTCATATTTATCTTAATTCTCAAAAATCCCCGTTCAATAAGAAAGGCATCCAACTCATCTAATATGCAACACCCTTTATAAACTTCCTGTGTATTTACTTCACAATATATCGCATCTGCATATACTAGAAACTCCTCGCCACTACGCAAAACATCTAACTCTTTACCTTGAATATCCAGATTCCAGAAATTAATCCCCTCCATATTGCTAATATTCTTTTCAAGAAAGTTTTTTAAAGTCTGTGTCTTAACCTCCCTAGACTCTGTAACATGTATATGGGGATATGACTCCTTATGTGTTCCTAAATCTAAAAGACTTGATGATTCACCATTATTTGTTATATGGAATTGTACAGTGGCCTCTTTATTATCCAAAGCTGCGCAAAAGACATTCGGAATACCTTTCTCAATCATTGCATCAACCTTTTCCTGAATTGCATCAATCCAATACATCTTCTCTGGACTTATACCGTGATCCATATAATACCATAATTCTTCACATGCATGTGCACCAATATGAAGAACACCTGTAAGTGTTTTTCCATATCCCTTTAAAATCGCACAACAATCACTAAATGGTATTAACATCTAATATTATTTTAAGACTTATGTTTAGATAGGGCGATGACATTTCTTCCCTACTTATTTGCTCTATACCTCGCAGGCATTGATGCGATTATGATGCCACTGTTGAAGGCAAAAAAGTTAGGGATGCTTACGGGCACATGGATGTTGCCTTTAGCATCTATTATTTACGCAATGCAGCCTCTCGTATTCTTTCAATCGCTCTCACTCGAATCAATGACAATTATGAATATTTTGTGGGATGTTATGAGTGATTTACTTGTTGCAATTATCGGTATCTATGTATTCGGTGAATCATTATCAAAAATACAGGTAATTGGCCTTATATTATCATTATCCGGTATAACTTTACTTGGATTTAAGGAGGATAACTACTCGTCATAGAATGTGTGACGGCCTGAATACTCTGGGACTGCATCAGTCTGACGAGCCCGGTTGTAGCTACGCAGCGTAGAGGCATATGTGTCCTCACGGCTTAGCTCACCATTGTCGAGATTCTCCAGAGCTGCACCAATGAGCTCACAGACATGCTCCCGATAGTAGAGATCAGACATACTGGATGCATCTAGCAGAATGCGAGGCATCGCCGGCACATCAACCTGAATCTGACTAAATCCCTGCACATCCAGATACTGGTTCTTCAAGAGCAGGTAGACGTGTCTCAGAACACGCTCGTGGCCCATGCCCATCAAGAGGTGCATCACTGGAGCATGCGCCTTAGTTGAGACGCCGTCATTCACGTCCTTGTAACGAACATCAAAGTCGCCCGTTGTCAAGTTCTTGCGAACGGTTAGAGTGTCATCCGTGTTGGGCTTTCCCTCACTGTTGTTGCGGATGAATCGGATGGTGATAGAAAGGCGGGAATACATGGACATCTTATTGGCTATACTCACCTACACTGGGACTAGCCATTCAATTTTTGTTCGAAAAATAGTGTGCACGAAGCGCTTCTGGATCCTGTTTTTTTGATGCATTATATGCAGATACACTATGTATGCGATGAAGAGTCAAGGTATCGTCCAAATTATAGAATCTGTGACCCTCCAATGCAAGTCTGCACCATAAATCATAGTCGTCTAAATAAAATCGGTCAGTGAAATTTATCAGTTCTTTCCTCATAAGAATTGACGAATTTATCATTGGATTACACTTCTTAAAATCATCCAGAGTGATTTCGCCGACTGGAATCTGTGGAGATCCCTTCATCAGACCAAAATATCTGCAATATGTCCCTATTACGTCCAAGTGAGGATACAAATCTCTTATATGGATTTGCTTGAGGAGCTTAGTTTCTAGCCACATGTCATCCACATCTAAGAAAGCTACCCAAGCAGCCTTAGCATCTTCAGCAAGAAGATTCATCACCTCAGCTCCTCCATTCGCATAAGGATAATTTATTACACGAATCTGATCCTTATATCTATTTTGCTTTACGATCTCATTCGCTTTTTTATGCACATCATTTCCATCTGGACCGTGACCATTCACACCTATGAGAAGTTCCCAGTCATCATATGATTGTTGGCATACTGAGGCCAAAGATTCATGCAGAAATTCTATTCCGTTGTATAAGCGTATAAGGACACTCACAGAAGGGTTCATTACATATATTAAGTGATTTGTCTTTAATATGCAAACATTGTGGTACCTCGACCACCATAGATTCTTAAGATATTATATGTTTCAGCAAATACTCTGACTAAGAAACGTTCAACATAGACATCTGTAGGGTCGCCGGTTTTGCCGTGAAATCCTAGCGACAGAGTTAGACGTTTAATCTTATCTAGATTCGCCTCGCCAAGCGGTGTTGAAAATGGATTCAGACCATTCTGCAATCCGAGAGGCATATTGTAGTAGTAACGATTAATCCAAGGGGCCTTTCTCTGTTCTATAGATGGAAATAACGATCTGAATACTGCAACATTCTCAGTTGAATATCGGGTAAGCGTCTCATTGTAGTTCAAGGCCAACCAGCGAATTGGCTCTGAGCCACTTCTTGAGAATCCTGGTCTGAGATTTCCATACAATCGTGCATCTAGCCCTGACGCATCTGGCCACCAGAGTGCATATGGTTTATTGACACCCTTATAGAGGTCTTTTGTCGCTAAAAAGTGTGCATTGAGTGATGGGGCCTCATACCTCTGACAAAAGAAAAAGAGATCTCGTGTTGGATTCGGTATATCTAGATAGAGTCTGGCGTAAGTTGTACCTTGCGTATCTTGTGGATTTAATATATAGTGTTGAACAATAGGGACTTGTATATCTGCTATACGCAATCTATTTGCTTCGGCCTTGTCTAGATAGATATATTCTACTATTAAATACGACTCCTGTATGGCCAGATTAGATGTCATATTTAGCTTGGGAAATGCTAACAAAGGATTATTAATAGGCCTGTTCGGCTCAATATTGGGCATCAGATTGCCTGAAGAGTCTTCGTAATAGAAGGGCGAATTTGCCATAGGTTGAAGAGACCCACCTTCAACTCCTAGAACTGGTGTCGCTGCACGAGAATCTGTATAATAAAGACTGGTGACTGGCTTGAAATTTACTGTCAGACGGACTTCATCGACATTGAGTGCGTCAATTGGTAAAGCGCATCCTGGATCGCCTCTACTGAACCAGAAAGGTAGATGAGTTGTCACAGTCTGATTTACGTTACTGTATCCGTATGTAGTCTGAGTAAAGCCATTATCAGACCTACACAGTTGCCGATTCTTCTCATTGACCTTTTCTAGAGGTGTCTGGAATTCGTCTATGACCTCCATGAGTTGTCCAGATAATGTCTCAACTAGATTACCGCCTATTGTCAAGCTAGTCGTATCTACGATGCTGTGACCCAAGTTATTTGTCCAGCCGAAATGCGGTCCCACTAAATCAGTATTGAACACTGGCTTTTCTGGAGATATTTTATTGAGTGTAATTGTTACGGGTGTTGTTGTATTATAATATGTTCCGAAGGTGAGCCATTGTGTTCTCTGGGTTGCTGTAAACGTTAGCGTTGTATTTTGATTCTGCATATATTGTGATCCAGTTCCGTATATTGGGTTTCTCAACCACGATAATCGGTAATTACCTGGAGAAGATGGTTCTGGATACACAGATAACGTGGGATCAAATGTCTGGGGATTCGTGTATGGCAGAGAGCGTTTTGTAACGACTGCATTTATTCTTGTTATATCAGAGTTTGTAGTATATGACCATGTAATACCATCTTCTGACCTCATAACGAGACCCAGTCCGGTTCCTGTAGTCACTGTAGACCCAGTTGCAATAAATATGGTTCCGTTCCATGTAATTGAATATAGAATTGCATCACCGTATATATCACCTACAGGGTTTATTGCATTTGACCATACCAGACCGTCAGTTGATGTTGAAATTATTAGATTATTGGAATCATTGTCTATCCATTGTCCAACTGCGACCCAGATATATCCATTCCATGCAATATCTCTTGCAGTAGATTGACTTATATTTAGTGTATTTGGTGGAGATGTAGGTTGTGTCCAGTTGATTCCATCAGTTGATGTAGTTATTGTTGCAGTATCTTCTCCTAAAGACCATTTTCCTACAACGACCCATAGATAACCATTCCATGCAACTCCGTATCCAGTATTTTCTAGTTGTGCATCATTTTGTGCAGTTATACTTGCAATCTCTCTTATTGTCCAATCTATACCATTCGGTGAAGTGATGATTTGTCCGATT
>Ga0214919_10006589_pt1 | contig 15915 bp, 13 predicted proteins | sample LL1503_MetaG_FD_177994 | JGI IMG/M metagenome (GOLD analysis project Ga0214919, IMG submission 177994) | Freshwater microbial communities from Lake Lanier, Atlanta, Georgia, United States - LL-1503 | ecosystem: Environmental > Aquatic > Freshwater > Lake | place: USA: Georgia | collected... | reverse complement strand
GTATCCAGAAATTGCAAAGCGTTATTCGCAAGCTGGCATTTCATGGTGTGCAATTGGCGATCAAAACTACGGTGAAGGTTCATCACGCGAACACGCTGCAATGGAACCACGCTTCCGCGGTGGCGTAGTTATTTTCGCTCGCTCGTTTGCTCGTATTCACGAAACAAACTTGAAGAAGCAAGGTCTTGTTCCACTCACATTTTCTGACCCTGCAACATACGAACTCATCGGCGAAGACGATCGCATCAGCGTGATGGGTCTTCCACCAGTTCCCGACAAGCCCATCACATGTCGCATCACAAAGGCCGATGGCTCCACTGTTGACTTCGAAGCAAAGCACACCTTTAGCCCCGAGCAAGTGGAATGGTTCAAAGCTGGTTCTGCGCTCAACATCGTGCGTAAAAACCTCGCCAAGAAATAAACCTCACCCGGTATATGGGAGAGGCCTCACGCGGGGGGCGTGAGGCCTCTCAACCAAGGAACCCGATGGTGGGGGACCATCGATGGGTTCTTCACGAATCGGTCTTGGGGGAAGTCCGATTCGCTTGTTGGATATATCTTGCCTCATTTCTGGGTATTACTCAAGGCGAACGGCAAGATACTTGGTATCTTTTTTTGTGATGGAACTTCGTCAGCTCACCAGCCTCCTCGCGATTGCCGACCACGGCTCGTTTTCCGCCGCAGCAAAGTCACTTGGCACCGTGCAGTCCAACGTTTCTGCCCATATTTCGCGGCTAGAAAAGGACTTAGGTACCACCCTCATCGACCGTCATAGTGGCCAACTCACCGATGAAGGGCTCGCTGTTGCCGAACGCGCCCGGCGCATCGTGCATGAAATGGACGACATCGCTTCCGACATCAAGGCCCGTGACGAAGAAATTGTGGGCGAAACCCGCCTCGGAGTGCTCGGCACCACCGCCCGTTGGTTCATGCCACGGCTCCTCACCTCGCTCTCGCACTCGCAGCCTGGCATTCGCACCATTGTGCATGAGGGCAGCACATCGTCGCTCTTACCGCGTCTTGCCAATGGCACCATCGACGCAGCCATTGTTCACTTGCCTGTTGATGACCCTGAGCTCATGACGCAACCACTCTTTGCCGAAGACATGTTGCTTCTCGCCCACTCCAAGCATGCACTTGCCTCATACGACACCATCTCGCTCACAGAACTCGCTGCCTATCCGCTGCTATTGCCACCGCGCAGTACAGCATTTCGCCGCATCGTCGACCGTGCAGCAGCGAATAAAGGAGTGGCATTACAAGCTCAGGCAGAAATCGATGGCGTACGACTACTCGCTTCACTCGCCTTTGAAGGATTCGGTGCGGCCATTGTGCCCGCAAGCGCAATTCCCGGTTGGCTGAAAGGCGACTTCGTGCGCATCGCGGTTCCCGAACTTCCGCGTCGCGTGGTGGGCTGGGCCCAACGTCGACGCCCGCAACCCAACCGCGCCACGCGTGCCACGCTTTTAGAAGCACAATTGGTCATTGAGAAATACGGCACACGCCAACCTGGTGTTTATGTCGGCAAGGGCGCATTCCCGCTTGCAAGAAACACCGAGCCGCGCGCCTAGTGTTGAACATGTCATGACACTTGCGAACGAATTTGCACCTTCCATCGACCTCGTGAAGTCGGTGCGTGGAGCTGCACAAGCAGATATTCGCGTGCTCAATACTTTCGACCCCAACTCCCCTCGTCGCGTGGTGTGGATCAACATTGAAGAAGAAGTGCGCCGTGGTGCATTGTCTGCCGATGCGTGTTTAGTTATTGAAACTGCAGCAACCGTTGCATGCGACAAGCGCTACCCGCTCGTCATGAGCCTTGGTTCATCTGGTGCCGACATTGTTGAAGGCATTGCAGCACTGCATGGTTGGGGCTCTGCAGCACGCGCACTCGCTCGTTGCTCTGGCATTGTTCCCACCATTCATGTTGTTACGGGACCAGCAGTATCGGGGCCGGCACTGCTCATTGGCCTCGCCGACTTTGTGGTGATGACCGAAGATGCATACGCATTTGTTTCTGGGCCCACCATGGTTGCGGAATTCACTGGCGAAACCGTGAGCAATGACGAACTTGGCGGAGCAACAATTCATGCGCGTGCAAGCGGTGTTGCATCGCTCGTTGTTCCCAATGTTGAAGCAGCACATTTGGCAGTGGAACAAATATTGAGTTACTTGCCCAATAGCGTTGACGAACTTCCTGAAATGCTGGAAACCGACGACCCCTTCGACAGGTCCACCCCCGAAGCTGGCGACTTCATTCCTGCGTCATCTACTGGTTCATATGACGTACGTAAGGTCATTTCATCGCTCGTTGACGATGGCGAATTCTTTGAACTCCGCGCCCGCTGGGCTGCCAACGTCGTCACAACTTTTGCTCGCATCGATGGTCGCGTTATTGGCATTGTTGCCAACCAGCCCATCGTGCTTGCCGGCACGCTCGACATTCCTGCATCGCAAAAGGCTGCTCGGTTTGTTGCATTTTGCGATGCCTTCAACATTCCCCTCATTACCTTGGTCGACACGCCTGGCTTCTACCCCGGTAAAGACCTGGAGTGGCGCGGCATGATTCGTCATGGTGCACAACTGGTGTTTGCCTACGCTCGCGCCTCGGTGCCACGTATCTCCATCATTTTGCGCAAGTCATATGGTGGCGCCTACATCGTGATGGACTCGAAGAACATGGGCAACGACGTGTGCCTGGCCTGGCCATGGGCCGAATTAGCCGTGATGGGCGCGGGTCAAGCCGCCGCCATCTTGCAACGTCGTGCGACCCCAGAAGAACGCGCTGCATTTGAAGCCGACTATTCAGAACGTCTCCTCAACCCCTACATCGCAGCCGAGCGCGGACTTGTTGACGGGGTCATTGAGCCTGCCGACACACGCCGCGAAATTGCATCAGCTCTCCGTGCCCTCGAGCACAAGCGCGAGCGCCTCCAGGCCCGCAAACACGACAACACCCCCTTGTAATTTTCTACAGAAGGCTTCTCCCATTGTGAGACAAGGGGTCTTGTGTTCTATTCTTTCCCACGGGGAGGAAGCCCCCAATACCTAACTGAAGGAGTTTACAGATGGCCGACACCATAACGCTCATCGATGATCGCACTGGAAAAAAAGTCACAGTTGCAATCAATGACGGAGTATTCAACTCGTCAGCTCTTCGCGAGCTCGACCCCGACCTAAGAATGTACGACCCCGCATTTCTCAGCACTGCTGCATGCTCGTCGTCCATTACCTACCTTGATGGTGAAGCCGGTATTTTGCGTTACCGCGGATACCCCATTGAGCAGTTGGCTGAAAAAAGCACATTCCTCGAAGTTGCTTATTTGTTATTGAATGGCGAACTTCCTACTGCAGATGAACTGAACGATTGGACCTTTGACGTCACACATCACACGTTCATTCATGAAAATATGCGCAAGCGTTTCGTTGATGGTTTCCACTACGACGCGCACCCCATGGGCATGTTCGTTTCGTCGCTCGCGGCTCTTGGCACTTTTTATCCCGATGCCAAAGACATCTTCAACAAACAATCTCTCGATCGCCAAACACTACGACTCATCGCCAAAGTGCCCACGTTGGCCGCTATGGCATACCGCTTCAGCATGGGGCTCCCCTTTGTTTATCCAGATAACTCGCTGTCTTACAGCGAGAACTTCTTGAACATGATGTTCAAGGTGGGTGACGATTACAAGGTAGATCCAGTTCTTGCACGCGCAATGGACCTTCTCTTCATTTTGCACGCCGACCACGAGCAAAACTGTGGAACCACCGCAATGCGCGTAGTCGCATCGTCTCAGTCAGACCCATATTCCGCCGCTGCAGGAGCCGCATCGGCTCTCTACGGTCCGCTCCACGGTGGCGCCAATGAAGCTGTACTTCATATGCTCCGTGAGATTGGCACCATCGAGAACGTTCCGGCGTTCGTGCAGTCGGTCAAAGATGGCAATGGCAAGCTCATGGGCTTCGGGCACCGCGTGTACAAGAACTACGACCCACGCGCCACCATCATTAAAAAAGCCGCTTACGACGTTTTTGAAGTAACGGGCAAGAACCCTTTACTCGACATTGCACTCAAACTCGAGCAGACCGCAGTTGAAGATGAATACTTCATCTCTCGCAAGTTGTATCCAAACGTCGACTTCTACTCAGGGCTCATCTATGAAGCACTTGGTTTCCCTGCAGAGATGTTCACCGTATTGTTCGCCATCCCAAGAACTGTGGGTTGGCTCACACATTACGCCGAACTGTTGTCAGACAAAGAGCAAAAGATCAGCCGCCCGCGCCAGCGCTACACCGGTGCAGCAGAACGTCAATTCGTTCCAATAACTGGTCGCTAACGCGAGATATCAATCACAATTTTTCCGGCATTGGCATTTTTTGCCATGTGCTCATGCGCAATTGCGATGTCGGAGAATTCATAACGTGAGTCGATGACTGGCTTCAGTGCGCCTGTTGCAAACAGCGGCAGCATTTCAGTTGCGAAGCGCTGGCTAATGGCTATTTTCTCATCGAGAGGCCGCGCCCGCAGCACTGTTCCTACAAGCCGCGCACGCTTAAACATGAGCCCACCCAAGTTCATGGCTGGTGGTGGGCCCGCCATGGTTCCTACTTGAACAATGCAACCCTTCACTGCAAGCGACGCAATATTGCGGTCGACATAGTCGCCGCCAATGACGTCGAGAATGGTGTCGACACCTTTGCCACCAGTGAACTTCTTTACTTCTTCCACGAAATCTTGTGTGGAGTAATCGATAACAAGATCGGCGCCAAGGTTTTTGCAGGCTTGCACTTTTCCGGTGGAACAGGTCCCCACCACACGCGCACCTATTGCTTTACAAATTTGAATTCCGGCTGTGCCAACGCCCGATGCACCTGCATGCACCAATGCAATACGGCCGCTGGTGAGACCACCTTGAACCACAAGTGCATCCCAAGCAGTGATAAAGACTTCGGGTATTGCCGCAGCATCGTTCACTGAAATGTTCGACGGCACACGCATTGCCTGGCGTTCATGCACTACTAAATACTCGGCGTATCCACCTCCACTCACAATGCCCATGACGGCATCGCCAACGGCGTGTTCACGAACGCGACTTCCAATAGCTGTAACCACGCCAGCAAATTCGAGGCCAGGAACATCGTGTTCTACTGGGCTCGGGTTCGGGTAAAGCCCCATGCGCTGCATGAGGTCGGCCCTGTTTAACGCCGTTGCCCGTACCGCAACCATCACTTCTTCAGCATCGGGTTGCGGTACGGGAATATCGGCAAAGCGCAGTACTTCTGGCCCGCCAAACTCGGTGAGCACAACTGCGCGCATAACGATTAGGCCATCTTCTTTTGCAAACGTGTATCGAGTGCTTCCAAGAAACCTTCAGTGGTGAGCCATGGAGCATCTTTCGAGATGAGAATGGACAAGTCTTTTGTCATCTCGCCAGCTTCGATTGCTTCCACACACACTTCTTCGAGCTTCGTTGCGAAGTCGATGAGTTTCGGGTTGTTGTCGAGCTTGCCACGATGCACCAAACCACGTGTCCAGGCAAAAATTGATGCAACTGGGTTAGTTGATGTCTTGTTGCCCTTCTGGTGTTCGCGGTAGTGACGTGTGACGGTGCCGTGAGCAGCTTCTGCTTCCACGGTGCGGCCATCTGGGGTGTAGAGAACCGAGGTCATGAGACCAAGTGAACCAAAGCCCTGTGCAACGGTGTCGCTTTGTACGTCGCCGTCGTAGTTCTTACATGCCCATACGTAGCCACCCTCCCACTTCATGACGCATGCAACCATGTCGTCGATGAGGCGATGCTCGTAGGTAATGCCAGCCTTGTCGAAGTCGGCCTTGAACTCATTCACGAAGACTTCTTCAAAGAGGTCTTTGAACTGACCGTCATACGCCTTCAAGATGGTGTTCTTGGTGCTCATGTACACGGGGTACTTGCGGTCGAGACCATAACGCAACGAAGCGCGTGCGAAGTCGCGAATGCTGTCGTTGAAGTTGTACATCCCCATTGCAACGCCACCGTCTTTGCCAAACTTGGCAACTTCAAGTTCCATTGGCGCACTGCCATCTTCTGGCGTGTAGGTCATGGTGACTGTTCCTGCACCAGGCACTTTGAAGTCGGTTGCTTTGTACTGGTCGCCGTGTGCGTGACGGCCAATGACGATGGGCTTGGTCCAACCAGGAACAAGGCGGGGAATGTTGTTGCAAATAATTGGCTCGCGGAAAACAACGCCACCAAGAATGTTGCGAATGGTGCCGTTTGGCGACTTCCACATTTTCTTCAATTTGAATTCTTCAACGCGTGCTTCGTCTGGCGTAATGGTTGCGCACTTCACGCCCACGCCGTGCTTCAAAATGGCGCGTGCAGAATCGATGGTGACCTGGTCGTCAGTTTGGTCGCGGTATTCCATACCGAGGTCGTAGTACTCAAGCTCAATGTCGAGGTACGGCAAGATGAGGCGATCTTTGATGAACTGCCAAATAATGCGTGTCATTTCGTCGCCGTCGAGTTCGACGACGGGGTTGTCCACCTTGATCTTTGCCATTGGGGGCCTTTCTCTTCCCGCCACCCACCAGACGGGCAACGGTCACTTGTACGGTACTTGTACACATTAGCCGCTCGAGGCCCCCGGGCGTCCTCTGAGCCCCACTATGGCTGGGCTCGTCTCGTCGCTTACCATTCATCCATGGAATTCGCCTGGACCCCCGAACAAGAGGCACTTCGCGCCCATGCCCGCGCCATTGCCGTCGACGCCGTTGCCCGTTATGGCCGCTTCAACGACTCATGGATGAATGGGTATTCCAAAGAATTCTCGAAGGAACTTGGCGAGCTCGGCTTCATTGGCATGACATGGCCCAAAGAGTTCGGTGGCGGCGGACGCCCACCAATTGATCGTCTCATTGTTGGCGAAGAACTCATTTCTGCAGGTGCCCCTATTGCCGCTTCATGGTTTGGCGACCGTCAAATGGGCCCAGCGTTCATGGCGTACGGAACGCCCGAACAACAAAAAGCTTTTCTTCCTGGCATCTTGTCGGGCGAAGACACCTGGTGCATAGGCATGAGTGAACCCGATGCAGGCAGCGACCTTGCATCGTTAAAAACAAGTGCAGTTCTCGATGGCGATGAATGGGTCATTAACGGACAAAAAATCTGGACCTCATTCGGAGCCGTTGCGCAGTACTGCTATCTCATTTGTCGCACCAGCAACGACGGCCCACCACACGCAGGTATTAGCGAAATTGTTGTACCCATGAATACGCCCGGCATTGAAGCACGCGAAATTCAAGACATGACCACCAACCGCCACTTTTGCGAAGTGTTCTACACCAATGTGCGTGTACCCAAAGCAAACTTGGTGGGCGAACAAGGTGGCGCATTCAAACAAACAATGCGTCAGCTTGAACACGAGCGCGGCGGCATTGACCGTTTGGTATCGAACCATGCGTTGTATCTCAAGGCCCGTGAACGTGCCGATACTTCCGACCCACGTGTACGCCAAACCATCGCGCAACTCGAGATGTACTACCGCATTGGCCGCATCTTGGTAGTACGTGAAGTATTGAAGCAAGCTCCTGCCGGTTTTTCTGCAGCAACAAAATGCTTCTGTACCGAACACGAATGGCGTGTTGGCCAATTTGTTGCTGAAACATTTGGCGCCGACGCCATGTTGTGGGACGACGTCACTTCGGGGCTGATGTACGGCCCTGGCTACACCATCATGGGCGGCACCTCAAACGTGATGCGCAACATTTTGGGTGAACGCGTGCTCGGGCTTCCTAAAGAACCATCAGCAGTTAAAAAATAGGAAACGCACATGGCCGACCTTCTTGCACTCTCACGTCACATCATCGACACAGGTGTTGTTGACTCCGGAACCGGCCCCACCAACCGCCTCAGCAATGAACTGTCGGAAATTGCCGACGACCTTGCCATTGTCGAAAGTTTCAGCCACTGCGTGGCGTGGAAAACTTCTGAAGGGCTTGCCTGTTTCGATGCTTCTGGCGTCATCACCGGCCCGCTCGTTGTTGAAGCTTTGAACAAGTGGACCTCAACTCCAGTAAGCCATCTCATTTACACACACGGCCATGCCGACCACATAGGTGGCAGCCCTGCATTTGCCGCTGCCGCTGCAGCAAAAGGCGTACCCAACCCCCGTGTGATTGGTCATGAAAACATTGCGCCACGCGTACAGCGCTACCGCGACACCGATGGTTGGAACAGGTTCATTAACGCCAAACAATTTGGTGGCATTCGCGTTGAGCATCAATACAGCTTGGGCGGCAACAAGAACCACTTCATTCCGCCCGACGTTTTAGAAGTACAAGAATCTTTCCGCGAGCAATACGTTCTCAACATTGGCGACCATTCAGTAGAACTCAACCACGCCATCGGCGAAACCGACGACCACTTGTGGGCATGGGTCCCCGACAAGAAATGGATCATGGCGGGCGACTTCCTCATTTGGAACTTCCCTAATGCTGGCAACCCACAAAAAGTGCAGCGCTACCCACTCGAATGGGCCAAAGCATTGCGCGACATGGCCGCAAAGAAACCAGAGCTTCTTCTCCCCGCACATGGCTTACCCATTGACGGCAAAGAGCGCATTGAAATAGTGCTCACCGACATTGCAAGTGCACTCGAAACATTGGTGTCGGAAGTTCTGGTGATGATGAACGACGGCGCCACGCTCGACAGCATCATTCATAGCGTGTCGGTACCACAAGATGTTCTCAACAAACCCTATTTGCGCCCCATGTACGACGAACCCGAGTTTGTGGTGCACAACATTTGGCGCCTCTATGGCGGCTGGTGGGACGGAGCACCATCACGACTCAAGCCATCACCCGACGCACAACTCGGCGCAGTGATTGCTGAACTATCTGGTGGCGTCAACACACTTGTTGCACGCGCTCAACACGAACTTGCCCAAGGCGACTTCCGCATGGCTTGCCATCTCATCGACTTTGCCGCATGGGCCGAACCGGAAAACGGCCACGTACACGAAGCACGCTCAGACATTTACGAACAGCGTCGCTCCAAAGAACTCAGCCTCATGAGCAAAGGAATTTTTAAAGCAGCTGCTCGCGAATCGCGTGCTGTTATCCAGCGCTCACAAGAACCAAAGCCATAAGCGCACACCCCACACCCACCCACTGAGCTTTATGTAAATGCTCTTTGTCAACGGTGGTAGCAAGCAGCAATGTGCTCACCGGGTACAACGATGAGATAACAGCAACAACCGACAACAAACCGTGTCGTGCCGCAAACAAGTACGAACCATTTGCTAGCGAATCGAGCAGACCACTCAACAATGCAAATTTCAATGAGACCCCATGCAGCACCAGCGGCTTTTTCGTACTGAGCACCACCACCAAAATGAGCGGCACACTCACCGAACGCAGCGCAAGCAATGGCCATAACCCAGCGTCGGGTGATGTGTGGTCGAGTGCAATAAAAATAACGGCAAAACACAAACCACCCGTGACCGCCATGGCCACAATTGAGAGCGGTGTTTTCACATTGTGAATACCAAACGCATCGGTTACTAATGCAACCGCAAGAACTGCAACTGCCATTCCGAAATATGCAACAACTCCAGGGCGTTCGCCACTTGCCAAACCCCAAGCAACAGGAACAACTGTGCCCACCAGCGCAGTGATAGGCGCAACCACGGTCATTGAACCTGATGACATTGCCTTGTAGAAAGCCAGCAACCCCAGCGAACCTGCAATGCCGCCCACTGCACTCAGCAATAAATCGTGCGTGCTTGCAATGGGGTCACCCAAAATGGCAACAAGGCAAATGATGACGGCAAAGCTCAGGCTCTGCCCTACCAGTGTCACACTGGCCGACGAAGCGGTGCGCGAAGCGCGTCCTCCCGAGTAGTCGGCGATGCCATAAACCACAGCAGTGAAGAGTGCGAGGATGACAGCCACAGTCAACGAGGCTACGGTACATAGCCATGGAACATGTGAGATTTGGCAAAACAGGAATGCAAGTGTCGAAATTGTGCCTCGGCACAATGACATTCGGATATCAGTGCAATGAGGAACAATCAGTTGCCATCTTGAATGCAGCCAAAGACCACGGCTTCACCTTCATCGACACCGCCGACGTCTACCCCATTGGCGACATGACCAGCGGTTACGGTGCAACCGAAGAGATTCTGGGTCGCTGGCTCACGGGCCAACGCGACAATTTCATTCTGGCCACCAAGTGCTACGCGCCCACAGGCCCCAACAAATGGGATCAAGGCAACTCGCGTAAAAACATCATTCGCGCCGCAGAAGAGTCGTTACGTCGTTTAAAGACCGACTACATCGACGTTTACCAATTGCACTTCTACGACGACCGCGTGAGCCACGATGAATCGCTCAGCGCGTTAGACGACCTCGTACGTTCCGGCAAAGTGCGTTACATCGGCTGCTCGAACTATTTGGCATATCAACTTGCCACCGCCCTTGGCCGCAGCGATGTGAACAAGTGGGAACGCTTTGCCAGCGTGCAACCGCGCTACAACATGTTGTTTCGCGAAAATGAGCGTGAACTTCTTCCACTCTGCGCCGAACAGGGCCTCGCAGTTATTCCATACAACCCACTCGCCGGCGGCTTCCTCACAGGCAAACACCAAAAGGGCGCCCCTACAGCCGACACTCGCTTCACCATCGGTGGCGGCACTGCAGAGCGTTACCAAGAGCGCTACTGGCAAGACCAGATGTTTGCCACCCTCGACGCCCTACGTGGCATTGCGGCCGAAGCCGACATGACCGTGGCCCAACTTGCCATCGCCTGGCAGTTCACTCGCCCCACCATCACCTCGCCCATCATTGGCGCAAGTAAGCCAGAGCAGCTTGTTGATGCAGTCAATGCGGTTCGTACGCCACTGAGCGCTGAACTCACACAGCGTCTCGATGTCTTGACTCACGAATATCGCTACGGCGACAGCGCACGCTGATACACACAACTAGTGGGCACGACGGGACTCGAACCCGGGACCTCTACCATGTCAAGGTAGCGCTCTAACCAACTGAGCTACGCGCCCTAAGGCATTGAAATTCTAGCGCGTTTTAGAAAAATAACGTGCTCAGAAATTCAAGCCTCTACCGGGCTCGCAGCGATGTTCAGCTGGTGATGATTTTGGTTAGACGAGAGCAGGGTTCGATATTAAAAAGCCCGAATCGGACGCACGATGAAAGCGTAGGAATTAGCGCCACCGTACTGAATCCCGCCATAGAAACTCTTATTCCACGCGTTGCCCCACGAGTCCCATTCTGAAGAACTCCAATGGTTTTGGATGGAAAAACCACCATTCCAGGCAGAGCTCAATGCGTTCCTATTGTCATGCAACTGTGCCAGTTCATCTCTCGAGGGCAAGAACCATTCACCTGCGGCAGCCGTACTTGTGAAGTATTTATTGGCGACATCAGCAGCAATACCAGGCGTTGGGCACTTTGCAACGATCTTTGAAGTGTTGGCTTTTCCACTACCGATTTCGACGCCAGTTCCAACATTGGAACAGGTCCACGGTGCGGCAGTATCTGGTCTCCAAGTAGAAGGTGCCGTTCCGTTAGCCATTGCTGCTTCGAGGTACAAACATTTTGTGCTGCATGCCGATCCAGTTGAAGTGAAGGCAGACGTTGCTACATAGAACACTTTGCCGCCACCAGGACCAACGTCGCCCACCTTGCACGTTCCACCTTTTGCACATGTTGCAGAGATTGTGTTGATGACCGTTGTAGTCACTGTCGTTGGTGAAGCGATTGTGGTCTGAGGCGCGTAAGCCGTTGTTGGTGAAGCGATGGTGGTCTGAGGCGCGTAAGCCGTTGTTGGTGAAGCGATGGTGGTCTTAGGCGCGTAAGCCGTTGAGTTCACTATCGTGCCAATCGTGGTCGGCGTGTAAGCCGTTGTTGGTGAAGGAATTGTGGACTTAGCAACGGCCGTTGTTGCCGAGAAGTACGTTGTTGGCGTGGCCATTGTTGGTGAAGTGATTGCGGTCTTAGGTACGGTTGATGGCGGTGTCGTTGCTTCTTCAATCACTTGCACTTGAGTGACAGTCTTGTCATCTGGGATCTTGGGATCCGCCAAAACTACGTTGTCAGCAGCAGCCTGCACTTGAGTCGAGTCAAGCGCAGGATTTGATTGAGATGCACCGGGTTCGATACCCGTGGTGGATGCGAGAACAGCAGCCGGTAGTGGCTGCGTTGCCTGCCAAAGTTTCTTCGACTTCACAACACCACAGGCCCAGACAATGTTTGACTTCTTGCGAATCATTCCGGGCGATTTACATGTCTGGGCCTTGCCCTTAGCTTTCATGGTGGCGTACCAGAGTGGTCCTATGTTCGTCTTTGCGCACACAACTGACTGCTTGGACACCTTGGTGACTTGGCCAGGTTTTACGCAAGCTGTTCCCTGAACACCCAGAGAATTACGGTCGCGTGAAGCGTCATCGCTACCACACGCCACAACCGCCGCCATCAAAATAAAAGCGGCTAAACCTGTCTTACAAACATGAGCAAATCGATTCACAACGATGCCTTTCAGTTAAATCTGGCTAATTCAAAACTAATCGTCAATAACCTAATCTAAATTCAGTTTGTTTACCAGTCATGTCCATCTCAACGCCGGGCTGATTAGAGGCACAACTCTATTTTCAGCTTCTAAGCGGGCGGAGCCCAGAAATCCACTGTGGAAAAGACCCCATCGGCCTACTGCGATTGGACTGGCGCTCGTACTTGAGCCGTTCCTTTCAATCAGGACGATATTCACCCAAGTCCAGCACAGTCATTTGTACGGCTTGCGCCACTTACATGAGTTTGGTTAACAACGATCTAAATTTTGCCATGTCGACTCCTAATGCAACGGAAATAAGTGGTCCTGACGTATCTCCCTCTTGCTTGAAATCACAAAGAGTTCTCGCATAGTTCTCGTCGCTATCAGTGCATACATTTATGTGTGCACTTTCAAAGGAAAGAATAGATTCATCAATCAAAATTGAAACGGCAAGAGCATCGTGCATTGGCCAACCATTGGAATTGATATCTAAGTAGCCACGAACCATCTGTGCAATGGCTGATCCCCACTCTGAATTTCTTGACCAGCGATCGAGTTCTTCTTCGTTGACGGTTGCTTGTCGGGTCACATCTAAGCCCACCATACTTGTGGGGCATGACACATTATCAAAAACATACTTTGCAGAAAATGGGTCGGCCCAGATGTTGAACTCGCTGACTGGCGTAATATTTCCGTTGGAAGTGGTACCGCCCATCACGATGAGCCGGTCTATCTTGTTAACCAGATCAGGATAGGTCTTCATAAACATAGCGAAATTCGTCAAAGGGCCCACGACGGCAAGGGAGACACTTTTTGCCGGTTCCGCCTCCAATAATTCAGCGAAAACTTCAACGGCATGACGCTGATCTACTAACTGCTCAGATGCGGGAAGTTCAACTTCACCTATGCCATTTAGGCCATGTATTTTCGAATAATTCTCTAGCAATATGGTGAACGCGGGTCGAGCGACACCTTTTGCAACTGGAATACTCTGAGCATTGAGCAAACTCAATACATCTAAAGCATTCCGAGTCGTCTTTTCTATAGAGACATTTCCAGTATTCGTTGTAACTGCTAAAAGTTCAATCTTTTCGGATTGGACCAATAAAGCTAATGCGACTGCATCATCGATTCCGACGTCGCAATCAAGTATCACCTTTCGCCGTGTCAACGATCTGGCCGAAGGAGACATTAACGGTTTTGCAAAGTTTCGAGAATTAGTCTTCGCGACGGCATGCCATCACGGGCCCCAACACGGGTAACCGATAGTGATGCTGCTACCACTGCAACTTTTACGGCTTCACTGAGCATCGCTCCTTGAGCCAGCCACGTAGCTAGTACACCATTAAAAGTGTCGCCGGCACCAGTTGTATCGCGTGCAATAACTTTCTGCGATGGCACCACTTCATAATTTTCTGCATCTTGCAAAATCAAGGCACCTTCGACACCCAACGTCGTGACAACGGAGTTACCGCTCACTGCGTTGATGATCTGCGCACCCTCAATTGCACTGTTGCCAGCGGAATGACCAAGCCGCGAAACCAATTCAGTCAGCTCACCACCATTTGGAGTCAAAATTGGACCAGCAGAAAGCACGTCCAAGACGACAGGAAGCACAGGGGCAGGGTTCAAAATGCACCGAACTCCCCTATCGGCAGCAGTTCTTACAGCGTAAGCGATGACATCTTCAGGAATCTCGGTACTCACAAGGACACAGCCAGCATTTTCGAGCAGCGCATTGAAAGATCGCTCTACATGTTCAATGGACAGAGCTGCATTCGCTCCGAGACCTACCGCTATTTGATTCTCACCCGCATCGTCAACAACAATGAGCGCTACGCCAGTTGCTTCATCTTCCAAAACCAAAATGTAGGAAGTATCTATTCCTTCGCTTTTCAAATTTTCAATGCTGGAAACACCATGAGCATCTTTTCCCACAGCACCCACGAGCGCGACCTCGGCACCAGCTCTAGCAGCCGCAACTGCCGCATTGGCTCCCTTACCACCGCCAAAGGTTTTCAATCCACTACCGGTAACTGTCTCTCCCGGTCCCGGAAGTGTTGCAGCAGCTACAACTAAATCAACATTTATTGCACCAAGTACAACTACACGTGAACCATTCGCTGATTGGTTCATTCGCAACTATTTCGCCTTCGAAGGAGGGCAAACAGAATCTCTAATGACCACTTCAACTGGCACCAGCGTTTGGCTTGGAAGTTTTTCGACACCTTCTTCCCCACGAGCCACTTTGATCATATTGATGAGCAAAGTTGCGGCTTGAAAGCCCATCTCTTCTGCCGGCTGCCGAACTGTACTTAAACGTGGGGTGAGCAGACCCGCGATCGGAATATCGTCGAACCCGACAATACTGACGTCTTCGGGCACACTCAAGCCGGCGGATTTGCAATACTCAATAGCACCAATGGCCATGAGGTCGTTTGCGCAGAGCAAAGCGGTTGGCCTTTTTGCCTTGCTTACACTCAGAAGTTTTTCTGCGATAATTGCCCCAGAGTGCATTCGATAATCTCCCGCTACAACTTTCAGCTTGTCTGGGTCTAGACCTGCTCCTGCACAGGCCTCCCGGTAGCCAGCAAGGCGTTGTTCAGAGGTCCATAAAGCAGTGGGGCCACTGATGACCGCAACGTTCTTGTGCCCGTTGTCGAAGACATGACTGGCGATTTCACGTGCTCCCCGCCGTGCTTCTGACAAAACACTGGGAAGATTAATACCCGGAACTCTTTCATCGACCAATACAACAGGACCGATCTTGGTCAACTCGATAAGTGATGCAGGCGATTCATCAAAACCTGAGAGATAAACCACTCCGTCAACGCGTTGGCTTCGCAGGAGTCGAGCATTGCTTAATTCAGCTTCTTCGCTTGTCTCAGGGTTGCACAAGACAACAAGCACGTCTTGTTGCGATGCCGCACGTTCCACGCCCTTAGCCAGCAACGCAAAAAATTGGTTTCCAAGGTCAGGTACAACAAGACCTATAGCTGAAGCTGAGCGGCGCTTTAAATTACGCGCAGATTCATTGGGCTCATAATTCAGAACCCTCATTGATTCAAGGATGCGAGCACGACGATCGTCGGCAACTGGCCCATTATTATTGAGGACGTAGCTCACCGTACTCACAGATACTTTGGCGTGCTTCGCCACATCTTTCATTGTGGGACGGCGATTTTGACTCATGGTGGGTTAAAACTATAACGATTCGGCAGAACCTGCCCAATTGACAATGGACGACCAGAGCGAGGGGTAATGGCTCCATTCCAGGAACTCTCTCGGTGCCCAATGCGGCGCAAGATCAGATGCAAATGCAACGGTACGCCCGCGACCAAAATGGCCAACTACAAGGATGGGGTCTTCT
>Ga0214919_10006588_pt1 | contig 15916 bp, 12 predicted proteins | sample LL1503_MetaG_FD_177994 | JGI IMG/M metagenome (GOLD analysis project Ga0214919, IMG submission 177994) | Freshwater microbial communities from Lake Lanier, Atlanta, Georgia, United States - LL-1503 | ecosystem: Environmental > Aquatic > Freshwater > Lake | place: USA: Georgia | collected... | reverse complement strand
ACCTTTCCTGCTACTACCTCATCGCCATTGCGCGGTGTGTCGATGCGGCTTGAAGCAAGCATTGGCCCCTGTTCTGACCAACCACGCTGCAACCAATATGCTTGGAAATCTTCCCAAGTAGTGAGTTCCATATCTGTTACCCACTTTGTTGCAGAAACATAACCAAACAAACCAGGAACAATCATGCGAATGGGAAAGCCATGTTCGGCGGTGAGTGGTTCACCATTCATCGACATCGCGAGCATTGCGGGCCTGCCATCGAGAACTGCATCAACCGGCGTACCACATGTCCAGCCATCGATGCTGGTGCTTGCAAGTTGTGTTGCTGCTTTTTGCACTCCAGCTAGTGCCAATACATCGGCAAGCAACACTCCACCCCAACGTGCATTGCCAACTAGGTCGCCGCCTACTTCGTTAGAAACACAACCGAGCGTGATGACGTGCTCCACCTGCGGCAACGCCATGATGTCTTTCATATTCAACGTCACTTCTTTGTCGACTAGACCGTGAATGCGCAGTTTCCAATCGGCGGCAGCAAGCTGTGGTGTAGAACCAATTGCAGTATCGATACGAAAGAATTTTGACTGCGGAGTAATGAACGGAGCAATCTCTCCGGCAGCAGCAACGGGAGCATCGGGAATGACCAACGTGTTATTCGCCAGCGATGCAATAGTGTCGCCACTTTGCAACAGTTGCTTTGAGCCCCCACAGGCCGACCACACAACGCCGCCTACAGCAATACCCAATGCTTGAGTCACAAAACGCCGGCGGTCCATAGGACTATTGAAGCACCATTAGCGAACGGAAACTAAGCGTGCTTGGTGAAACCTGTTATTTCACCTTCACGGTCTTCCAAGGAGAAGGGTTGCCCGCGCGGTCGATAACCCGCACCTGGAGTGTCTTCGCCTTGGTATTCACAGTTAATGTTTGCGACTTCGCCTTCGGGTTTGCATATTTAATGCTCGTGGTCGCTTTACTGGCCCCAGAACGCATCTCTACTGAACCAATCCCAGAGTTTGCGTCAACCGCTTTCACTGTAATTTTTGCACCATTCTTTTTAGCAGCACGAATAGAAGCAACACTCACCGCAGCGGCGGGAGCGGTGGTAGCGACTGCTGTAGCGGTGCTCAAAATAGGAGCCGTGGTGTCAAGGATGATGTCGTCTGAAGATGGCGTACTCGATGTTGTACCGAAACGCGAGATGTACTTCACATAAACGATTTTTGGCAAGCGCTCATCGCGACTGGCCACCAAGGTCCAATTGATATCGGCAGAGGCATCAACCAAGTCAAAGGTCTCAGAACTCTTGAAGCCACCGTCATTCGACAAAATTGCTTTCACGGAACCAGATGGCCCAGTAACCGACACCACAACAGTTTTTTTATTCGTGAATTCGGCAGCGTCGTTGATGGATACTCCAATAGGGCGCCCGGTAGTGAATGAACGGATATCACCTTTTGTGGTTCCATGCACGTTTTTGGCCACTGCTTGGAAGTAGTACGTAGTGGCCTCGAGAAGTGTTCCTGTTTTTTGCGACACTTCTTCTGACGTGTTGCCCGTTAACACTTTTGACTCAACAATTGACGCACCCACAAGCGTGGGGCTAGTGCCAACAAGAAAGCTAACGGTTGCTTCTGCTCCGTTGGGGTTCACCACACCATTCAATACCGCACTGGTCGCAGCAATAGACGTGGCCGATGAAGTAGTGACCGTTGGCGGCAATGCCGACTCGACGGTAAAACTCTGCGATGCCGACCCTGCAGAGTAAAAACCAGAGGAAGCTACTTCAGCAACAACAGTGCACGTGCCAGGTGCAATCAGCGTGACTGTGGAGCCGCTGACCGTGCAGATAGATGTAGTTGAGCTGCTGTACGTTGGCGTTGCACCTGAAGCAACAGTTGCAGAAACACTGAACGGCGCCGATGTCATCGACTTAGAGCTCAGTGCCGCAAGCGAAACGCCTGGGTTCGCTGCTGCAGATACGAGGCGCGGCGTGGTTGCCGACAACAACGCACCATTACCAATTTGCCCTGAAGTTCCTTTTCCCCAGCAATACACAGTGTCTGAAGTGGTGAGAGCGCACGTACTGTTAGCGCCCGCTGAAACAGCGGCAACGTTGGTGAGGGCATTCACCGCTACTGGGTAGTTGAGGTTAGGAGTGGTGGTGTTGTTTCCCACACGACCGTCAACACTCTGACCCCAACACTTCACGGTTGCTCCCGTTACCAGAGCACACGAGTGCTCATCTCCCAAAGAAACTGAAACAGCACCAGAAAATGACGAAGCCCCTTGACCGGCGATAGCTAACACCGGTAACGCCCATGGCGTTCCGCCTCCCGTGCCAACATTTGAATTGTCGAGAGACCCTGTTGTGGAGTTCCCCATTTTCCCGTAGCTATCCGTACCCCAGCAATAAATTCCACTAGTGCTTCTCAGCACGCAAGTATTACCGGAACCTCCAGATACGGAAACTGCGTCAGTTACATATGCAGGCGCTCCGCCAGAGGAAACCCGAACACGAACTGGTAATTCAGAAAAATTTGAAGTGAGGTTACCCAAGTATCCCACTAGCGAACCTTGAGTTGCTGTACCCCAGCACCACACATTGCCATCGGTTTTCACTGCGCACGCATGTGACACACCAGCAGCGATGGAATCAACACCAGTACGAAGTCCATCTACAAGTTGGGGCTCATGCCTATGCCCACCGGTGGTGCCAATGGTGACACCCAATTGGCCTCGAGTGGATGCACCCCAACATACGGCACCATTCGATGTGGAAATCGCACAACTAAAGTCAGTTCCCGAAGTAATTGCAGTGGCATCGGTGAGTTGACCAACTTCTACTGGACCATTGAGACTCGAATCGGCATTTCCCAGCTGGAACTCAGCGTTTGAGCCCCAGCATGAAACGTGACCGTTAGCGAGCACAGCACACGCATGATTGTCCCCTGCAGCCACACTGATAGCAGTGGAGATGCCCGCAATTTTCACTGCAGTGCTCTTATTCACTCCGTCGACCACGCCCAGTTGACCGCCGTCATTTTCACCCCAGCAATACACCGAGCCCGACATCACCACACAGGCAAATCCGCCACCCACACTGATGCGTCCTGCTGCACTTTGACCAGCGGTATTGCTGGCCGGAACTTCACCGCTTTCCGCTTGCACCTGTAGCGGCACAAAACACGAAGCAAATACAGCGGTAGCAACTACGAAAACTCGACGAAAACTGCGCATTATTTGACCTTAACCGTCTTCCACGGAGAAGGGTTACCTGCACGGTCAATTACTCGAACCTGCAATGTTTTCGCCTTGGTATTCACAGTTAATGTTTGCGACTTCGCCTTCGGGTTTGCATAGGTCACGCTTGTGGCCTTCTTGCTAGCACCAGAACGCATCTCTACTGAACCAATCCCAGAGTTTGCGTCAACCGCTTTCACAGTAATTTTCGCACCATTCTTTTTTGCTGCACGAATAGAAGCAACACTCACCGCAGTGGTGGGAGCGGTGGTAGCGACTGCTGTTGCATCACTTAAAACAGGAGCAGTGGTATCGAGAATGATGTCGTCTTGATAGTTCGATGATTGCGTACCAAAACGTGAAACGAACTTGACATACACCTGTTTCGGCAAACGCTCATCTCGACTAGACACAAGTGTCCAGTTAATTTCAGCAGAGCCATCAACAAGTGTGAAGGTTTCTGCCGACCCAAACCCACCATCGTTCGACACAATTGCCGACACTGAACCCGAGGCACCAGTAACCGACAACACAACTGTCTTCTTATTTGTGAACTCAGCAGCACTATTGATTGTCACGCCCACCGGTCGTGCCGTGGTGAAAGATTTGATTTCTCCTGTTGCAGTACCAAAAGAGTTTGTTGCTTCCACTCGGTAGTAGTACGTCACCATCTCTACAAGACTGCTAATGGAAACGGGAACTGATTCATCAGCGAAATCTGTGATAGTACGACCCTCATACACCGTGGCCTCACCCGTGAGGTCAGGCGACTTACCAACGCGATACTTCACCACCGTAGAAACACCGTTGGCATTCACCGACGCGTTGAGTGTGGCCTTGTTGGCGGAAACGCCCGATGCAATTGCCGTCGTTGCAGAAGGCTTTCCACCAAGTGTTGTGAAGCTCTTTATTACTGATGCAGTCGTACTGCCTGCGCTATTCGTCGCCGATGCACGGAAATAATATTTAGTGCCTGGAGTTAAATCCGTCACTGCAATTCCACGCGCAGTGTCGGTTGAGCCAGTGACTGCGGTTCCACTGGCCGTTGTTGAGCCAACAAGCGTTGCGCTTGTTCCGTACTCAACACTCACTGCAGTTGAGATATACCGAGCATTCACTGTTGCGTTCAGCGTCGCAGTAGAGACGCCAACACTTGTGGCATCGCTTGTTGCGACAGTTGGGGCTACACCGGAAATAGTAAATTCCAATGAATCAGACACTGCCCTAAAGAATCCGTATGATCCGGCGTCTATTTGGACCTTGCATCTTCCTGCTCCGATTACTGATACTGATGTTCCCGAGACATTGCAAACACCTTCGTTTCCGGTGATGTTGGAATAGATAACCGAAACGCCGCTGTCTGAAGTAGCTACACCTGCGAGCGAAATCGTCGTGTCGTTCACTGTCTTTGCAGAAATGCTCGACGCGGTGATGGATTGCTCCACCTTTTTCGCCACGGATACAGGAGTAGCACTTGTCCCGGTGGAAACTCCGTCGCCCAGAATTCCATTACTTCCGTTTCCCCAACACTTCACGTCATTTGTTCCGATGAACGCGCATGTGTGGCCAGCACCAGCGCTCACTGCGGTCGCCCCAGCAATACCCGAAACAACAGTTGGATTCGCTGATGAATCAGCTACGGCTCTTCCAGTTTGATAGTAACCATTGTTGCCCCAACATTTTGCCGTTCCATTGCTCAGTACGGCGCACGAATGTTGCGATCCCGTCGATATTCCAATCGCCGTAGATATTCCTGCGACATCAACAGGAGATACTGAATCGCCGCCCACATTGTTGCCGTCACCTAACTGCCCATAAAAATTTGCACCCCAACATTTCACATGTCCATCTTGAAGCAACACACATGAGTGATAACCGTTCACTGAAATGCCAATCGCATTACTCAGGCCCGCCACTCCTACTGGCCTATCGGTATACGAGCCCATCGATGAAGTTCCATCGCCAAGTTGTCCGTAGTCATCAGCACCCCAGCACTGCACATTGCCGTCCTGAATTACTGCACATGTATGGCTTGGCCCAACCGATACTGCAACAACGCCAATGGGAATGACTTGCACTGCAGCAATGCGATCAGTTGTAGTTGTATCACCCACTTGTCCGCTTCCGTTTTCGCCCCAGCACCACAAAGCAGTTGAAGTAGTGATGTAACAGCCAGTATCGGTACCAGTGGTGCTTCCGCCCACATCCACATACGCAGCATCATTTACCACTGTTGTCGAGAGACCAACTGTTTTTTGAATTTTGTTTGGTGCCCCAATTGGATTTGGATTCTCATAACCACCCCTATTTCCCCAACACAGCAGCAAGCCATCGGACTGCACAGCACACGACTGGCCACCTCCTGCCGCAATTGAAATGGGGGAAGATAAACCACTGACTATTTGCGGCGCATTCGCACTTGCTCCACTTCCTGTCACTTGGAAATATGTATTGAGGCCCCAGCAATAGACATTGCTGTTTTTGGAGAAGCACGTGTGGTTTGACCCACCAGACAAACTTCCAGCAACCGCGCGACCCGCCGTCAGTGATTCACCAGCATCGGCATGCACCGCAGGAGACGTCGAAACGAAACTCAAGAGGCCAACAACAAGAATGAACGCAGCGCCTAAGCGCCCTAAAAAAGGTTTCACATTTAACATTAAACCTAGTTTTATACAGAAACGCCGGCACCACAAGGCACCGGCGTTTCACGGAGTATTTATAGGTGTCTAAGCCCGAACGTAGATGGTCTCATCGGTGGTCACATTGCTAAACGAGCATGTGGCGGAGAACCCACCGCCGGCCTGAGAAGCCTTCACCCAACTGCCCGCGTTTCCACAGCGCACATCGAAGGTAGACGCCACGCCCGACATTTTAAACTGCAGGGTTGTGGTGCTGGTCGTTCCCGTTGCAGGGTCGGTGCCACTGGCCAACACATCGGTTGCTGCACCTTCGAGGCAACCCACCGAGTCGCAACTAATGCCATCTTGAATAGCTCCTGTTGACCCGGTGAGGTTGGCACTGAAGCCCGACGACGCTGGGTCGCTGGCTGCGAGGCTCCACCCGTCAACATTCACGTCAACACGTACCGAGGCACGAGCTACTTTCGCCGTTGTTGTTGCGGTTTGTGGTGCTGTTGTAGCTGTTGGCTTCAACGTGCTCGACGTTGTCTTCTTTGCTGTTGTCGTTGGGCCACCAGCGACTGAAGTAGTGGTGGTGGTTGCTGCAGTGCCGGCATCGAGTGCACGGCTAGCTGCATCGGGCAATCCGCCCTTCACTGCAGGTGCCTTGAGTGCATCGGGAAGTGGGTTTTCTACCTTGGTGCTCGCGAGTTGACCATCTTCAGTTTTGATGGTCTCTTTACCGTTGGTGCCCACAACTTTGCGTTCTACCTGCGTGTCGGAAGTTTGTGTGACTACTTCGTAGTTGGTGTTTGCATCAACACCGTCACGGCCTGGAGTACGCACCTCAACTGCTGCAGCATCGGCGTTTACATCGACCGTTACTGGAGTTCCGTTTGCGCCATCAACAACAATTTGCACGGCCTCACCAGAAGAGGTGACCGAGTTGTTATCGCCGTTTGACGAACCCACCAAGTTGCCATCGGCAAGCGTGAGTACTACTTCTGGGTTGGTTGTTGACACAGCATCGCTTGAAAGGCTCACTGTGGTGTCGGCAGACCCTGGTGTTTCAATTTGTACTGCGACCTTTGAGGTGATTCCCGAGATGCGCGTTGCCGAAGGCAAGGTGAACTTCGCGGGCTTGTCATCGGGAATGGAAACGATGTAGTCAGTAGGCGCGTCGGTTGCGGGGCCAGCAGCAGAAGAACGCAATGGGCGCACGCTGCTATTGCCGATTTCATTTGAGCCCGGTGTGAGCACGCCATCGGCAGTTTCAATTTTCCAGTTTGGCAATGCGGAACGCACAACCAAAAGCGACTTTTGCACTGCACTCTTATCGCCGCAGAAGGGGCAAGTAGCCGACGCACGAGTGTCCATTGAAGTGATGTCAATATCTTTCGACTTTCCCTTCCATGCATTCGGGTCGTTGTTTGGGTCGGCCCCAGCAAATGAAAACTCCCACGTGCCTGCAGCAAGGTCTACCTTGACGAAACGATTTTGGCCAGGCCAGTTGGAGTCATAAATTTTGATCTTCGCTAAATCGGCAGTTTCGTATTCAATGGCGTACGGCAATACTGCGTGCCCGCCTTCATCGGTGTACACACCAAGGCTGTAACCAACAATCTTCTTGGCGAACGATGCTTCAAGTGCAGCAACTTTTTCTTTTATCGATTTCTTTGCCCACTGGTTTGTTTCGTCTTGTGTTTCTTTCAAGAACTGAGTAGCAAATGCGCGCATAATGCCGTGCGTTACATCACCTTGATTCAACAACTCCACCGAGTTCGGCTTCACAGCTTGCGAGAAACGCGCAGCAGCCAACACAGCAAAACCTTCACAGTGACCCGCAACGCGCGCATCGTTCACCATGCGGGCCCATGCAGCAGCTTCGGCTGTTGGCTTACATGGGTCGGCTACACCGTCAACACAAATGTCGGGAGTGGCACCAAACATCGAGACAAGATCTGTTTCGCCAAAAACTTCAGGGCTTCCTGCAGAACCAAAGTTAGGGAATGCAAAACCGTTGGGGTTCGGAGCAAGGCCCGTGTCTTGAGATGTGCCTGTTGCTTCGGGAACCGTCACTTCGGGGCCTGCTGTTGAAGCACCGCCACCTCCGCCGCCACATGCAGCTAGAACGACAACGACAGATGCTGTGGCAATCACCTTTAAATTGAGTTTCATTTTCATACCATAGATCAGGAAGAGGCTGTGCGCAGGTCGCATAGCGCCTGGAGGTTCACTTCCCCCCAGGCCGCAACGGGAGTACGCCGCTCGGAATGGCCGAAGTGGCAGAGGTCTCGGCCAAAGGCATCGGCCATGTGCACACCGGCTTCTTGGCAAATCAGGAGGGAAGCCAAATAGTCCCAGACCCCGTGCGTGTCGCAATCGAGGTACCCATCGAGGGCTCCTTCGGCCACCAAACACAAGTCGAGTGCGGCCGAACCTAAGGCCCGAAATTGCCACCACGGACGTTGCGCAGGAGGCGGACCCGAGACACCAATCACCGACTCGGCCATGGGGCGCTCGCTGCGAGGAGTGAGTGCTCGCCCGTTACGCCACGCACCTTTGCCACGAATGGCGACGTACTCAACATGAGGCGCACACAATTGCGCAACAACCGCTACGCGCGGGCCGTACTGGTCGACTGCACACAATGCCGTTGCATACCAAGGAATGCCGCGGCTCGCATTGGTGCTCCCGTCAATGGGGTCAACCACAATCACTAAGCCCTCGCCCAGTTCACTGGGGCTCGTGGGCACCGTGCCGGTCGCCCCGCTTTCTTCAGACAGCACGCCACAACCAAACCCGCTGAAGGCACCGAGCACCGCATCGTTCACCGAGAGGTCGGCACGATATTGGCCACTGACGGCACCCGAAAAAGACCAATCGGTAATGGTGCTTGCCACCGCCTGAGCTATTCCCGCGCCCTGGCGCAACGCGAAGAGAATCTGCTCGTCGGAAGATGACGACTTAAGTACGGAAGTGAGTTCGGCCACAAGGTAACGGTAGTGTCACGGCGTGGCAGTTATTGACGTTGCAGGCTTTGTTTCCGACCTGAAAAGCCATGCCGTCGACCATGGTTTCCATGTACACGATGAGCGCCATTTCGTGGAGACCTATTCATTGCGCCAAATGTGGGAAGTTGACCTTCACCCTGAGGAAGCTTGCAGTGGACCAATCGACCTGCACATGTCACTTGAAGTTGACCCGCGCGTTTTACTTGGCTTTGAAGACGTAGTGGTGAAACTCGACGACCCCGACGATGAGCCACCGGGTGATTTTCAATTTCAACTCATCTTCACCTGGACCCTTCCTCCACTCACACGTCCTCCAGACCTTTTGGTACTTGCCACAGAACTCGCTGGAGTGGGTGGAATGGAACTACCCATTGAGGTGTCGGCTATCGACTCTTTTGCTTCGGTCACCGATGCTCCCGAACGTTCACTGAGTTTGGTGTCACGTGTGCCCGTTCTTCTTGCCGATGTTTATGCAGTACGCGACGAGGGGTTCTGCAAAATTCTCGATAAATGTCGTGAAGTGAGCCTCGATCTTCTTGCACGCGCTCCTCAATGGATCGACATCGATTAGTTCAAGCAGCAAATGATGGCTCGTCAACAACGCACAAAGAAAAGTGCGCTTCTCCTCAGCGCAGTACTGCTGCTTGCAGCTGCGTCATGGGGTCTTGGGCAATGGAAGCCATTCGCCTACAACTGGCCCAGTAAATGGGAAGTGCGCCTCGCTCCACTTGCTTCGTATGTAGAGAAGCAAACGGGTTATACATATCAGCATCCCGTTCGTGCACGATTTTTGAATGACAAAGAGTTCAACAAACTTGTGGTGAATGATGCAGCCGATCTTTCTTCCGATGACAAGCAGTACTACACCGACCTCAGCGCTCTATTACGCACACTCGGATTAGCAAACGGAACATTCGATGCGTTTACTGCGCTCAATGACCTCAGCTCGGGCAACACACTTGCGTACTATTCGCCATCTGATCGCGAAATGGTGATTCGTAGTGATTCTGCTGCATTGAAAGGTGGAAAGCTCTCCGCATCGCTTCGAGCTGTTGTGGTACATGAACTCACACATGCGCTTCAAGACCAAGAATTTGGACTCGCGCGCATTAACCGACGCCACACCACTTCCGAAGAATCAGTTGCCATGACAGCCGTTCTTGAAGGCCATGCCAATGCTGCTGAAGACATGTACGTCGAAGAAAACTTTGACGACAAGGAACTTGAGCAATATCAAAAAGACACCACTGCATCATCTGACCCGAAGGTGGCTGCAATTCCCGAGGTGCTCAGCGCACAACAATCGGCCCCATATATTTTTGGACCCACGTTCATTGCTGCTTTAAAGAAAAAGGGCCGGCAAGCAATCACCGATGCGTTCCTAAAAAAACCACCACATTCACTTGCACAAATCATTTTGCCATCGAAATACTTTGCCGGCATAGCACCCCCTGAAATAGAGGCGCCCTCTGTTCCGCACAAAAACGACTATGCGCTCGGTGACCAACTGAACCAACTCGACGTCTATTTCATTTTGGCACGAACACTGGGCGCGCCTCAAGCGCTCAAATTGAGCGATATGTGGGGCAATGGCTACTACACGGCTTACCGCGCACACGACAAAAACGGGAAAGGAAGATTCTGCGTTTCCATCAATGTTGCTGGCATCACCGATGCTGACACACAAAACATTTCTGCAGCTTTTTCAACGTGGGCAAAAAATCCGACGCTGATTGACGCAAAGGTAGATGAAGTCGATCACCACGTTGCTATTTCAGCATGTGACCCAGGGGCAAAAGCGAAACACTCGCTCCCCACTGCCGATGACACTTCACAGATTTTCTGGCGATCAAGCGATATGGCATTTATCATGCGTTCCGAGGAAAACACCGATGCAGAATGTGTAGCAACAGCGCTATATACCGAATTCACTGTTAAAGAAATATCTACGAGTGAAAAAATCGTGACGCGCTATGGAGAACTTCTCGATGAGTGTTCGCTGAAGTAGCTACTTAGCTTGCACCGATTTGCGTAACGACACCGAAGCAACAAGCCCTGTTGGTTTATTTTGCGAAAGTTCCACTGTTCCGCCACTTGCTGCAGCAAGTTGAGCAACGATTGACAAGCCAAGACCACTACCGCCTGGACGATTTTGGCTTTCTGCTCCGCGCCAGAAACGGTCGAATGCATGCTGCCGAGCTTCTTCTGACATGCCTGGCCCTTCATCAGCCAGCGAAAGTTTTACTTCGCGCTCAGATACTTCTACTTGTAGAGAAATAGAGGAATGCTCAGGTGCGTAGTCCAGAGCATTGTCAATGTAGTTGTCGAGAATCTGTTCCAAACTGCCATCAATTACCTTCACGGATATTTTCTCTGGAACGGCGAATTGCAGAGTCACATTGCGTTCTTCTGCAAGGCTGTTCCACATTTCGAGTCGCCCCTGAACAACAGCAGCCACATCGACATCAACGAGCACATTCTTTTTTTCTGTTCGCGCAAGAGCGAGGAGCTGTTCTACGAGTCGTTGGAGCCGCTCAATTTCCCCGGCAGCTGCTTCAAGATCTTCGTTGAGAACTTCAACTCGAACATCAGGTTGCGCTGCACTGATTTGCGCCTGCTCTATGCGTAGCCGTAGCGCTGTGAGCGGTGTGCGTAATTGATGCGATGCATCAGCCGCGAAGCCACGTTGTTCGGCGAGCATCTTCTCCACTCGCGCCGCCATTTCATTAAACGACTCTGCAAGTTCTTTAATTTCAGGAGGACCTTCAACCTCTGCACGCGCCGACAAGTCGCCATCGGCAATATTGTCTGCACGTTCTTTTAAGCGCTGCAAGGGGCGCACAGCACTGGATGCAATAATGAGCGCGGCTACAAATGCCATGAGTAGCGAGATGATCGCCACAAGCAAGATGCCCTTCAATCGCGAAGCAACACGTGCATCAACAACCGATTTGGGATACGTGAGTCGCACAGCACCAATGACCGAGTCACTGGTGAGCACCGGTACAGCGGCATACACCAAGTCAGCATTCAACGTTTCAGAACGCCGAACACCAACGGTGGAGTTGCCCAATAGCGCGGAAGCAATTTCTGGGCGATTGAGAAATGAGGTACCGACAACAATGGTGGCATCAGATGCCATTTCTACGGCCCCTTCTCCACTCACAATGAGCACATCTGCAGTACTCATTGACTTGTAATCATTCACAAGGCTCGACAAACTCACACCATTGGGAGTTGCTTCAGTACTCGGTGATTCGCTGGCCAGCAGCTGCTGTGACTTTGCAGCCAAAGTAAATGCGTCACGCTCTAAGGCAGTGATCACGCGATCTTGCTCGACACGCTTTAAATGACTGCGCAACGGCACATCGTGCACTACAAGAATGATGGCAACCAGACCAACAACGGCAAGAACTAAACGACGCCTCACTTTGTGGGGTCTTTCAACCGAAAGCCCACCCCACGCACTGCTTCAATCCACTCTTGATTTCCCAGTTTTTTGCGTAGAGCCGCAACGTGCGCGTCTAGCGTTTTGGTGGGCCCATACCATTCTGTATCCCACACATGTTCCAAAATATCGTTACGACGATGGACAACATCGGGGTCAGCAGCTAGGTATGCGAGCAGATCAAATTCTTTGGGCGTGAGTGCCAACTCTTTGCCATCAATCACCGCACGTCGTGTTTTTTCATCAATGCTGAGCGCGCCAACCGCAATTGCCGTGTCGTGATTTCCGTGTTCAATTCCACCACGACGCAGCACCGCGCGAATGCGGGCAACCAATTCACGCATGCCAAATGGCTTCACCACGTAATCATCAGCGCCGAGCTCCAAACCAACTACGCGATCAAACTCATCACTACGCGCAGTGAGAATGATGATGGGCACTTGCGATTTCACACGTATGGCTTTACATACATCGAAGCCATCCATATCGGGCAGTCCCAAGTCGAGCAAAACGAAGTCATAACCTTGCGCAGCAATTGCATCTTTCCCGTTGCCTACGTGCTCTACTCCAAAGCCCGCATCGCCAAGACCACGACTAACGACGGAAGCAATTGAGGGATCATCTTCAACAAGAAGGACTTTCACGAAGCCATTGTCGCCTACCTGAGGGCAAATCCTCGGTTTTTCTCACTCAGGGACAAAATCTTGGATGTTTCTTGGATATTCCCTCGCCGTCCATGAGAAATCACTTCCCTATGGTGAGTTACATGAAATCAGGACTTGCCACTTCACTTTCCCTCGCAGGTGTACTTCTTGCCGGCGGCTCCGCCCTCGCGCTGAACTCTTCAGTGCTACAAAACTCTTCCACTGTTCGTGGAACCCCAGCACTTGCTGCAACGGTTTCCGCCACTGGTGCCGACACCGCAAATGGTGGCATCACAGCACTTGGCAACACCGACGCTGCGGTAGCTGCTCAAACTCCATCTGTTCAGGCCAAAAGTGTCGCCGACGTCATCGTCGACCCCACCACCACCGTTACCGACACTCCAAGTACCTCAGTTGCACCCACAACATCGGTTGTCGCACCAACACCTCAGCCAAGTGTTCCTTCTTCTACGGTTGCTAGCCCCCCAGCAACTGTAGAAAAGGCTTTCCAAGTTGAAGACATCGCTGTCATTACATTGAACCTCAATGGGCGCACACTCACGGTGAAGAGTGTTGCAGTTACCCCTGGGTCGCCCTACAAAGTAACCAACACCTATAGCCACGACGGCGACGATGTACGCATCACATTGGCCTCACCAACACGCACCATCGAATTCTCAGCTCGCGTCATCAATGGCCAAGTAGTTGCAGCTATCAGCAACCCAACTAGTGGAAACCTTCCACCGCGGCCACCTCATGATGATGACGACGAAGAAGACGACGATCACGACGAGCGACCAGCTCCTCCACGACGTACTGAAGATCGCAATAACAACGAAAGGGAAAACGACGATGACTAATCGCCCACTCATTCGGCGCAAGCGCCACGTAGCCCAATCAGCTCGCATCTTGTCGACCGGCATTACAGCAACCGCAATTCTTGCCATGACTGCCGCTTATGCAGCAGCCGAGCAAAGCCCTACTCAAGCAGTTAGCGCACCAATAGCAACTGAGCAAAACGTGTCTCAAATGCAAACAGTTGCGCTGGTGACCCCAACACCAGAATTGACACCTCTGGGAGGCACAACTGCTCCGGTGGTTGCTGCTCACACTGCGAAGGCTGTGGCCGCAGCGGTGAAGCAGGCAAGCAACACCAGTACTCCAGCAGTTGTTGCCCCTGTTGTTACTCCGGCTACAACTACTGCACCCGCTGTGGTCGCAGTCGATGTAGTAGCCCCAGTGGCAACTGCAGCTCCAGCACCGGTTGCCACTATTGCTCCAGCCCCAGCACCTACTCCAGTGCAGTTGCAAGCACCACAAAGCAAGACTGTTAGCAACAGCGGTGGATCAAAGTAACGTTTCCCACCCAACACGCACGACAGTATTCCCCGCCATGGGAAACACCGCTCGTGTCATTGTTGTGGCAGAAAGCGAAGAAGAACTCAGTCATCTCATTGGGGTTGCGCAAGCTCGTCTCGCTCAACTTGAAGCACGTTGGAGTCGGTTCATCTCGACGAGTGAAGTGTCGCAGCTCAACACTGCACTTCATTCCATGTGGACTCCGGTTTCCGACGACACCGCCCTGCTCCTCCATTACTTGGTAGAAGCATTTCGCGCCACCAATGGCGCCTTCAACCCGTTTCTCTTGCCAGCACTCATTGATGCGGGTTATTCACATTCGCTCACCAACAACGCAACGGTGTCGCTTCCACATTCTGCGAGTTGGCATGCCACTTCTGCAGATCTCGAAGTACAACACACTTCAACGGGTTGGCAAGCACGTTTGCTCAATGGCGCAACAGTCGACCCAGGCGGAATTGGTAAAGGGCTCGCTGCCGACATTGTTGCTGAGCAACTCATGGCGCTCAATGCGCTCGGAGCATCGGTGAGCGTTGGAGGAGACCTCAGGTGCATCGGCTCTCCTGGCGATGCAGAAGTATGGCCGGTTCATATTGAAGACGCCGAAAGCCCGCAGCACATTGCGGCATCTGTCGCCATACCTTCTGGTGGTGTTGCCACTTCGTCAACACATGCGAAACGTTGGCACGTAGGTTCAGATGTGCGACACCACGTCATCAGTCCAACGTCGGGAAAGCCTCTTGAGCAAAGCACACCAGATGCGCTGCACACCACAACCGTTATTGCATCAAGCGCAGCTTGGGCTGAAGTTTTTGCCACAGCTTTACTCGTCAGCGGCACAAAAGCAGGTACGAAGCTCATCGAAGCATTTCACCTCGCTTCACGTGCCACGCGCACCGATGGCTCTAGTGTGGAGAGCGCGGGCTGGGCCCAATACGCCACCAGCACTCACTCGTATAGGGAAACCGTAAATATATGAACTCACATTTTTGGTGGTATCTCTCGAGGTCTGCGGGCACGGTTGCTTGGTTCCTTGTTTTGGCATCATGCGCCTGGGGCATTTTGCTCGTGACGCGGTTGTTTCGTGGATACGACCGGCCGGCATGGTTGCTCGATTTACATAAATGGTTTGGAACGTTGCTCCTCGCCGCCACCGTTTTACATCTCGTCGCACTTGTTGGAGACAACTACTCGCATTTCGGCCCCAAAGAATTATTGATTCCATTTTCTTCGTCATGGCACCCGCGCGGCGTTGCACTCGGCGTGCTTGCGATGTACATGATTGCCGCCATACAAATCACTTCATGGGCCATGAAGAAACTCCCGAAAAAATTCTGGAGAGCAGTTCATCTCTCAAGCTACGTTGCTTTCATATTGGTGACCTGGCATGCCATCACTACAGGAACCGATATGACCTCACGCCTCTATGGCGCACTGACCATCATGATGGTGACTCTCGCTGCGGCCCTTGGTGCCGCTCGCCTCGTTACTTTACGCACACCCACAAAGTCTCCCCGTCTCACACAAATACCTACCCCTAGCACCACGAAAGAAGAAGACATTGTTAGCAATTGATCAGATTTTTGG
>Ga0214919_10006587_pt1 | contig 15918 bp, 11 predicted proteins | sample LL1503_MetaG_FD_177994 | JGI IMG/M metagenome (GOLD analysis project Ga0214919, IMG submission 177994) | Freshwater microbial communities from Lake Lanier, Atlanta, Georgia, United States - LL-1503 | ecosystem: Environmental > Aquatic > Freshwater > Lake | place: USA: Georgia | collected... | reverse complement strand
CTCTTTTAAGAGAGAGTTTCAAAAGTTTAGTCTTTTAGTCTTTTTAGTCTTTTTAGTCTTTTAGTCTTTTTAGTCTTTTATAAAATGTATAAAAAATACAATTATATATTGTGTATTAAATAAAATATTCATTGATATAAATATAAAATTAATAATAAAAAATATGAAAAAAATTGAAAAAAATATGAAAAATTAATTTTTTGTGTATTTTTAATAAAATGTGTGAAAATCAAATTATAAATATATATTTATTACAAGAAAGAGAATTTGTAAAAACAAAAGAAAATATGTTCAAAGTAGGTGTGACTACTAAATTAAATCAAAAAAGATTTAATCAATATCCAAAATATTAGGTGAATAGTCAAAAATCAAAAAATAAAATATATATACTTGAAAATCAATTAATCAAATATTAAATTAAAATACATACGAAAATCTACATAAAAAAAGTGTAAATGGAAAAAAAATCTGGATATTGTAAGGTATAAAAGAGAAATAGTAGTAATAAACCTAGTTTTTTACCAACTTTTTTTGTCTTTATGGAGGTGAGTTTAAGAAGGGGTGAATCTAGGTCGCAAAAACGACTGTTTTTGCTAAAATAGTATTTGTGCTGAGTATGTTTATAAAAAAATATAAATTTTAAAATATTTTTATAAAAAATGATTTAAAAAAAATAAAGTTTATCTAAGATAAAAATAAATTTACAAATAAGTATAATAAGTTGATGTAAAAAAATAAAATATAAAGTCGAGTTAGCACAAAGTCCGGGTTTTAGTGCAGTCTGTCTTTATATTTAATTTTTAAAAAGAATAGAATGGATTTAGATTTCTTTAACAGAAATCTTTTAAATTAGATATTCTTTTAGTTATATTTTTAATAGATTTTACAGTTTTTTCTTGAGAAATTAAAATACATTTTTTTTTAGAACGAGTAATAGCAGTATATATCAAATTAATTGTATTTAACATAGGAGCTTCATCTAATAATATAATAACATAATCAGCTTCAGATCCTTGACTTTTATGAATAGTAATAATATAAGCTAATTCAATATCTTCTAATTCATTTAATGAAAAAGTATCTCTAGGTTTATCTTCACCATCAAATAAAATATTTAAACCATAATATTTTATATTATTTTCATCAATACTAATACTAATACTAATAATTTTACCAATCATACCATTCATTAAGTTTTTTTCATAATTATTTTTTTTAATCATAATTTTATCATCAACATGAAAAATAATATTATTAAATTTAATAAAATCTTTGTTGATATGATCAATATTATATTTATCTTTAATAATATTTTGGTATTCATTAACAACTTTATTTGTTGAAGTAATAATTAATGGCAATTCTTCAAAATCATTTAATACATTTTTAATGCATTCAATATTAGAAGGATTTTCTTTAATCCATACAAAAGATCCATCATTAACATCAATATTATCCAAAGGAATATTATTTAAAATATTATTTTGAACTGTCAATAAACTTTTAGAATCACTTCTAAAAATTTGAATTAATTTAACGGTATTAAAAGCTTGAGATAAAACTAAATTATTTAAAACATCTCCAAAATCGATAGATGGTAATTGATTATAGTCTCCTAATAATAATAATACACAATTATGAAGATTATTAATTTTTTTAATAAATGTATGAAATACATTTAAACTTACCATAGACATTTCATCTATAACAATTATACAATATTCATTTTTTTTAATTTGATCAAAATCATCTATTTCCTTTTTTAACTCATTATCATCATCATAATAATTATATTTATGAATAGTATATGCTGATTTATTAATACCTTTATCTTTAAATCCTTTTGTTAATCTATGACAAGCTTTTCCAGTAGGAGTTAAAAATAATATAGAAACAGAATTATATTCTTCAATAAATTTGCATAATCGTGTCAATATTTCAGATTTACCGGTACCAGCTGGTCCGATAGTAATATTAATATTTGATTTGAAAATGCTTAAAAAAGATTCTTTTTGTTCATAATTTAAATTTTGTCCATTGTATTGTTCTAAAAAAACTTCAGCTCCTTCTAATAAATCTTCTAAATAAGGTTCATCATTATTAATATTTTTTAAATAGTTACCAATTTTAATTTCATAATCTAATATATTGGAATCATATAAATATTCTTTATAGGGTGTTATATATTTATTATTAATTAATTCATCAATAACTTTATCAATAAATTCCATATTTAATGATTTAGAAAGTGTATTATTTTTTTGTTTAAAAATATTTTTTTTTAATTCATTATGTAGAATACATGTATCACCATTAGGAGAATATTTTAGATCTTTCATGATAAATAATTTAATTTTTTCTTCTTCAGAATGATTTAATTTTTCAGCAATACTAATTAAAGTATTAATAGAAATACTATTAACAGATAATAATTCAATTAAATTATTATTTATTATATGTATAATTACATTAGAAGTTTGATATTTTTCAATTAAATTATCAATTTGATTATTTTTTAATTTAATATTACAATTATCTAAAAAATCTTTTAATTTTACTTTATCATCTTTATATCCTAATTCAATAAAATTATTATAAATATTATTAATTTTATCTTCTTTTATATTACCTACATTTAATTTTTTATTATTTATTAAATTCCAAATATCTTTATTATTTTCTACTAAAAATATTGCTTCATTTTTTGTTAATAATTTATCTGACAACTTTATAATTTTATTGAAAATTAAATCTTTTTTAATAGGTAATTCAATATTAATTGATGAACATACATAAATACCATCACTATAAATTTTATCTGTTTTTTTAGCTATAATATAATCATTAATTGAAGGATAAGGATTTATTTTCATAGAACCTTTTATTTTAAATGTTATATTTTCTTGGTCTAAATCTTTAATAACTAGTCCTACTTCTAAATAATCGTTACTTCTAGGAGTAATTTTATCCCATAATATTTTATAAATATGTCCTTTTATCATTTTTAATTGAGTCTTTATAAATTTTTTGTATAATTAAATTTTATAAAATAATTTTAAATCAATTTTTTTTATATTTTTAATAAAAGTAAGAAACCTAGGTTTCATTTCCAACTTTCCTTTTCTTTAAAAGAATAATTTTAAGAAGGTAGAATATTTATCGCAAAACAAAATGTTTTGCTACAATAGTGTATGTGCTTAATTTGAATTTATAAAGATAAATATAAAAACGATTATATAATAAATTAATAAAAATTATATAAATTTATGTTAAAATATTTTTTATAAGATCAAGTTAGCACATAATCCGGGCATTTTAAGACCATTTGAAAAAATGATTTAAATACAATAAAAGTAATAATGAATAAATAAATGAATAAATAAATAAATAAATGTTTGTTTGTAAAAATGTTTTTAACAACTATTTATATTAATTCAAACGCAATTTTTTGAAGAAACATTTCCTAAAAAATATAAGGGAGAGTTAAATGTATTTAATAAAATTTTATTTATAAAAAAATCATATTTATAACAATTCTTGCTTCGCAAGAATGCGGCTTCATACACATCCAATTTATCAAATTCCAAAAAAAATAAAAAAAAGATTAGAAAGGGTCATTGTATAATTTAAACCAACTAATATATTTATCATCTTCTTTAAAATGAATATTATCATAAATTCTTCTAAAATCTTTAGCATGGATATTACAAATGCAAACCCGTTCTTTTTTATTGCAAAGGTAATCTGTTTTTTGATAGATATGTTTATCAGGATGTTTAAGCTTATGCTGATTAGCCAGGAACAAAAAAAACTTAAAAACAGTATGGAAAAAAATCTTGCTAAAATTTATCGTACTCCTTCAGATGTTTCGATCAAAGACAATTATTATGAGGAATGTTATCCTAATCTAGAAGACAAAATCAATTCGTATAGAACAATTGTGTATAATCACATTAACGTAGGTGAACTACTTAGTAGGTAAACTATTAAGTTTGTAAATTATAATATAAAAATAGGAGTAGTATTAAATTCACATAATAAAAAAAAGATTTAGCGGTATTAAAGTCAGATCATTCTTTATCACATTTAAGAGACATTATTTATAGTTTCTTAATATATCTATTTCATAAAAATACTTTGTAGTTTATTGTTTATTGTTTATTATATATTATTATAAGATATATTAAAAATTTAAATTTGTTGAATCGTATTTAAAAAGTTCTCCACTTCGTTACGAACTGCGGCTTGGTCATTGATAGATTTTAATGATATTGGTGTGTAAAAATATTAAAAATACTGTTGTAAAAAAATATTAAAAAATTAAATTTGTTGAATCGTATTTAAAAAGTTCTCCACTTCGTTACGAACTGCGGCTTGGTCATTTACAGGTTTTATGGATATGTTATTTATAATAAGTAATTAAATTTTAATAAAAATTTTATTATTAAAAACTTTAACATTATTATTAAAGTAAAAATGAAAAGTTTTATTAATAATTTGCATTTTTAATTTAAAATCTTTTTTTTCAAGGTAGGTTTGGAATCCATGTGAATCAATAATAAGATTAATATTACCATTTTTAATTAAATGGAATAACATATCTTCAGAATATAATATTTTTAAAGATTTATAAGGATCGATACCTTTATATTTTTTATTAAAACGAATAATATCAAAAGCAGAATCAAAAATATATTGAGCTTCAGTACCAACACCAGGCCATGGAACATAAATAATAAAAATATGATATTTAAATAATTCTTTTTGAATAAATTTCATATTTGTCTTAAAAGCTTTAATATCAAAATTAGGAGTAGTATTAAATCCACAATTTTTATAAAAAGATTTAGCGGTATTAAAGTCAGACCATTCTTTATCACATTTAAGAGACATTATATATATATATTATATATATAAATTATAAAAAATCTCTAATAAATCTATAATGAAAATAAAAAGAATAACAGAGAATCCAAGTCCGAAAGGATTGGGGTATGATGCACATTTAGAAAGAGTTGGTACGTTAATGATAGGTAAGGATGGTAAATTATGGATAGTAAAAGAATACAATAAAAAGAAGAGATGGATAATATCAGATTATTATAAGGAGTATAAAAAATCAGAGAAGAAACTAATAAAATTAATGGAAAAGAGTATAATAAAATTCAATTATGTATCCTATGAAGATGTAATAAAAAGAGAGAAGAACTATTTTGAAAAGCTATATAAAAATAACGAGGATATACACATACCGGAAAATAATATAGAGATAGGTATACCATCAAAAATAGCATTTTTAGTAAGTCATGAATTTAACAGATTATGCTGTATATCAGGATATTATAAATACGTAATAAATACAGGTAGTGATTATTTAATAAACAATAAAAAAGTAGAATATGGATCATATTTTTACAAATTAAATATAGAGGGGAAAGAATGGAAGGATTATAAGAAGGAATGTAAAAGATATGAAAGAGAGTCAAAAGAAGAAGTTAAAAGGAAGAAGGATATAATAGAAGAATTAGAGGAGAAAGAGAAGAGATATATATTAAAGAATTATACGTAACGTTGAAGGTAAATGAAAATCTTAAAAATTTATAAACATTCTCGCAATCGCTCGAATGTGCGACCAGGTCATTAAGAAGCGTATTTAAAAATCATACAATGCAATAAATTACTAATTTACAATTTATTAATATAATAAAAATAAATAATTGAAACTGCCAAAAATTTTAAAATCTGCCAGAAAACACCTGTTTTTCAGTTTATATATAGAATAATATAATATATATATATAAAATTGAAAAATGCCATAAAAATGGCAGATTTGTCAGATTTTAATAAAAAAGTATAAACAATGAATTTAAAATATAAAAAATAAGTATTGAAAAACGAATAATAAAATCGTATTTATAACAATTCTTGCTTCGCAAGAATGCAGGCTAGTTCGTGAGTCAGAATTGGCAAATTTAGTAATTTATTAAAAGAATCTAATTTATTAAAAGAATCTCGAATTTATTAAAAGAATCTAATTTATTAAAAGAATCTCGAATTTATTAAAAGAATCTCGAATTTATTAAAAGAATCTCGAATTTATTAAAAGAATCTCGAATTTATTAAAAGAATCTCGAATTTATTAAAAGAATCTCGAATTTATTAAAAGAATAATAAATATAAAAGAAAAATAGTAAAATAATAAAAAGATGGACATAGAATTCATAATACATATATCAGATATCCATATAAGATTACAATCAAGGAAGGAAGAATATGAAGAAGTATTTAAAAAATTATATAAAAGAATAGACAGATATGAAAATAAGAATGGTCTAATAGTAATAACAGGAGATATATTTCATGATAAAACGAATTTATCACCAGAAGCCATTAAATTGTCCTTAGATTTATTTGAGGAATTATCCAGACGTTATTGTACAATACTCATTCAGGGGAATCACGACGGGATCAACATAGAACAGAGAATGGATAATATAAGTGGTGTATTATTTAAAAAGGAAATAAAGAATCTACATTATTTAAAAAAGAGTGGTATATACCAATTTAATAATATATTATTTGGATTAAGCTCATTATATGATAATAAATTAGTAAAATCAGAGGAATTAGATGAATATATAATAGAGAATAATTTAAAGAACGTAATAAAAATAGGATTATACCATGGGATGGTAGGTACGATAGAATTAGAAGGTTTATATAAAATGAATGGGAAATATAGTGTAAGAGATTTTGAAGGATATAATCTATGTTTATTGGGAGACGTGCATAAATACCAATATTTAAATTCAGATAAAACAATAGGTTATGCATCGTCATTAATATCACAGAATTTTTCAGAGACGGATGAATATCATGGATATCTCTATTGGGATTTAAAAGATTATACATCCCATTATGAAATAATAAAGAATGATTATAGATATAAAATATGTAATTTAAAAAATGGTAAATTAACAATAGATAAAAAAGAATTTAATATAAAAGATGAAGGAGAGTTAATACAATTAGGGGATTCAATACCAGAATTAGGACAAGTGAAAATAATAATAGAAGAAGATGAGAATAATGAGAATTTAAAATATTTGAAAAGTAAATTTAAAAAAGTAAGATGGACAGAAAGTTATCAAAATATAATAAAAAACAAAAAGGAAAATAGTAGAATAATAGAGAATTTAAATATAGATTTAAAAGAATTAATAGATGATTGTATCTATAAAAATCATAATATACATATAGAAGAAGAAAAAATAAATTTTATTTATAATGATATAATAACAAAAATAAAGAATAAGGATAAGAATTTTCAAACATGGAATTTAGAAAAGATAAAATTCAAAAATTTATGTATCTATGGAGGAGAAGAAGAGATAGATTTAACAGAATTAAGAAGGAATGAAATAATATTAATAAGTGGTAATAACAATGTAGGGAAGTCAACAATAATAGATATAATATGTTTTATATTGTATAATAAAATGGCTCGTGAGATGAATATAGGTAAAAAGATAGCACAGGAGATAATAAATATAAATAAGAAGGAAGGATATGGAGAAATATATATATTTTACGGTGATAAAAGATATATATTTCGAAAAGAATTTACACGTAATAATGTAAATAAAATAACAGTAAAACCATATATATATGAACAAAGAGGGGATGAAAAGATATTATTATTAAACAGTTCAGATAAAGTAAATGAAATGATAGAGAATATATTTGGTAAATTTGAAGATTTCATATTTATGAATATAATGTTACAATTTGATAATATTCCATTTCGAAGTATGAAACAGATGGAACGTAAAGATTTATTAAATAGATTATTAGATTTGGAAAAATATGAGAAATTAGAAGATACAATAAAACCAATTTATAAAAAGATAGAAGAAGAGTACAATAATATAAATAATATAATGAAAGATATAAATCCCCAAATTTTAGAGGAGGAAATAAAAGATAATAATATACTATTAAAAAACGTAAAGGAGAAATTAGAAAATATAAATAAAAACAAAATATTAGAACAAATAGATGAATTGAATAAAAGATATATAAATATAAACGATGAAAAAGAAGAGAATAATAAAAGAATAATAGAAAATAAAATAAAGAATGATCAATCAGAATTAGAATTAATAAAATTAAAAAAATATAAGAATATTGAGGAGAGAAATCATTTATTTATAACGGAAGATAAAAAAATTGAAATTTATAAAGAATTAGAAATATTAAATTTAAAAAAGAGATCAAAATATGAAATTAAAAAGAATGTAAGCATAGAAATATTAAAAAATAAATTAATAAAAATAGATGAAAAAGAGCAATCCTATAATGAAATAAAAAAAAAATATGAAGAGATCCAAGAAGAATTTATAAAGTGTGAAGAAGAATATAAAAGATTGAATAAATTAAAAAAGAGGGATATATTAAAACTAGAAAGTAAAAAATATTATGAAGGAAAAGAAGAAGAATTAAGAAGGGATTTATTAAATAAACAATTAGAATATGAAGAAATAAAAAGTAAATTAGTAGAAATAAAGGCATATATTTTAAAAGAGAAAGAAGAGGATATTGAAAAAAAGATAGAAAATCATATAAAAGACAAAAAGGAACAAGAACGATTAAAAGAAGAATATGATAATAATGAAAGAATTTATAAAGAGTATGAGAATCATGAATTTAATCCCTCTTGTAATCAATGTATGAAGAATCCAATAACAATAGAATTATTAAGAATAAAAAATAATATAAATGATATAACCATAAAGATAGAAAAGATAAAATTAGAAGAAGAGATGAATAACAGAATGGGAACATATGAAGAAAAGAAAGAAGAATCAAATTTATTGAGTGTCTATATTAATAAATTAATGGAGGAAATAATAAAAATAAATAATGAAATAAATGAAAAGAATGAAATAATAAAAGAATATATTTTAGAGGATGATATTAAAAACGTGAATAATAAATTAACTATAATAAGGGAGGAGAAAGAGAAAGTCAATCAAAAAAAAATAGAATTTGAAAATTTAAATGAGAATAGGATGGATATAGAATATCAATTAGAACTTATAGAAAAGAATAATGAAATAGAGGTTCACAATAAGGAATTAGATATAAAAATAAAAGAATTAAAGGAGAAAGAAAATCAATATGAGAAATATAGGAAAGTATGTAATGAAATAATGAAGAATGATATAGATATAAAAGATATTGAGAATTCATTAATAATAAATAGGAATGAATTAGAAAAAATAAAAAAGAATGAAAATTGTAAAGAATTAAATAATAATATATTAAATGAAATAGGAAAATTAAAATTAGAATATAAAATATTAGAAAAAGAGAATATAGAATTAGAAAAAGAGAAATACAAGATAGAAAATAATAATGAATTAATACAAAGTAAATTAGAATTATACAATCAAAAGAAAGAAGAATATAATAATATAAAAAAGGATAGAGATATATATTATTATTATATGGAATTATTACATAAAAATGGATTAAGTTTAAGTATAATAAAGAAGTATTTAGAATTTATTGAAGTAGGAGTGAATAATATAATAGAATATTTTATAGAAAAGAGAGTAAAATTAAGTATAGATAATAATAATATAAATTTAAATATATGTGTGGAGGATGAGAAAGAGAATAGTTGTAATATATTGATGTTAGGTGGGAGAGAAACATTTATATTTGATATAGCATTTAAAATAGTATTATCAAAAATAGGTGAATTACCAAGATCGAATTTTTTATTTATAGATGAGGGGATAAGTGTATTTGATACAAATAATTTAAATGGGATAGGAGAATTATTTAATTATTTAAATTTAAATTATGAACATGTATTTTTAATAAGTCATTTAGAACAGGTGAAAGATATGGTAAATAAAATAATATATATAAAAAATGATGGTATAGGTAGTAAAATAGAAATGAATATTTAGTTTTGTTTATGTAAATAATCGATAAACGAATAACTAGAAGGATTGAACTAAATGAATTTCATTATTATTTTCAATTTTAGTACAAAAAACGTTATTACTATATTGTGTATTATCATAATCATCAATATAGGTAGATTTTAAGAATCAATCAGTATGTTGTAAATGATTATTTTTATTATAGATTTTATATAATAAAAATATATTATAAATTAGATTTATGAATCGTATTTTAAAAGTTCTCCACTTCGTTACGAACTGCGGCTTAGTCATTGACAGGTTTTATGGATATGTTATTTAAAAATATTAAAAATACTATTATAAAAATATATAATCTATATTAGTAATAATAAAAAAATATAATTAATTTATATAAATGAGACGATGGTATGGTGAAGTAATATTTAAAAAAGAATCTATATTATATCATACAAGTGATGAACCATTTACAAATATAAATAATCAAATAAAACCTTTATTGTTTTGTACGTTACATCCATCTGAATATGGATCAAATAATAGTGATACTTATGTGCATTTTATTAAATTAAAAAAAGATATTAATTTATTATTTATGATTGAAAATATAAAAAAAAATTTAATATTTTCATCACTTCATTTATTTACAAAAAATAAAAGAGGGAATTTATCAAAAATGAATAATAGTAAATTATTGATATTTTCAGAAAAATTAAAAAATGATAATTTTGACGGTTGGATAAGTTCGATTAATAATAAAACAAATATCGAAATAACTTTGTTAAACAATAAAAATGTATATAGTTTATATAAAAGTGAAAAATTAAATGAAAATTGGATAAATTCAAATTACATTAATAATAAATTAATTTCAAAGAATTGGGGAAAAAATTATCCAATATGTACCATAAAATATCCTGTTATTTTTATAATTAATGAAAGATTTAAAAAAGAAATAGAAGATTATCAAAAATTAGAAATTAATTCTAATTATGTATTTCAAATTGTATTAAATAATGCTGAAATATATTATATAAAAGGAGATTATGAGAATTTTAACTGGAATATAAAATAATAAAATAATAATTAATATAATGATAGAAAGTTATGGGGAAGTAATAATAAAAAAAGGATCCATATTATATCATACAACAAATGAAATATTTACATATAAATCTTTAGAAAGTAATCCGATGTTATTTTGTACTTTTCATCCATCCGAATGGTATTATGGAGAAGAATATATAACTTTTATTTCACTTAAAAAAGATATATCTTTATTTTTTATGATTGATTTTAATGAAAAATCAAAATCCTCTTCTTATTTATCTAAATTTACAAAAAATAAAATAGATTTATTAAAAATAACTCATACAAATAATCAATTATTATATTATTATAATGAATTAAAAAATAATAATTTTGACGGATGGTTTAACGCTAATGCTATAGATAAAGCTTTTATAGAAGTAGGTTTATTAAATGATAAATCTATATTTGAAGTATTAAAAATAGAAAAATTAAAAAAAGATTGGACAAGACAAAATAATGCAAATAATAAAGTTACTTTTAAGAATTGGGGTATTCATTATGCTATTTCTAAAGAAGTAATATTTAAATTAAATGAAAGATATAAAAAATATATCGAAAAATATATAGAAAATACAATAAAGGATAAATTTTATGTAAGATATACATTTCAAATACTTTTATTAAATTCTAAAATTAATTATCATAAGGGAGAATGGAAAGAAATAGAATGGAATGTATATAATTTTATTTAGAAGAGTTCATTTATATTATTTATAACTGAATCTGTAATAATGAGTGTTATAAAAATTTGTAATGAATATTCTAGTTTTATAAAAATATATTATAAATAGATATTTAAGAATCGTATTTTAAAAGTTCTCCACTTCGTTACGAACTGCGGCTCGGTCATTGACAGTTTTTATTGATATTCTATTTAATAATATTAAAAATACTGTTATAAAAATAATGTTATAAATTTAGATTTAGGGATCGTATTTAAAAAGTTCTCCACTTCGTTACGAATTGCGGCTTGGTCATTTACAAGTTTAATTGATATTAGTGTAAAAATAAAAAAATTGAAATATTTAATTAATCACAATTATTAATTAAATATATATGGATAAATAAAGATATAATAATAATAATATAAAAATGGAAAAAACATTTGATGAAATAGATAAAGATATGTATACAATAATAAAAGTAGATGATATAGATAATTATAAATGTGTATTATGTGATTTTTATACAGTATATAAAAATTCATTAATGCGACATTTTAATAAAAAAAATTTATGTTATAAATCCAAAGAATTTAAATGTTTAACGTGTAATAAAATTTTTGATAAAAAACAACATTTAGATAATCATTTGAATAAAAAGAATAAATGTAATATAAATATTGAAAATGAGAAAAAAACATATTCAGAAAATAGTAATGATTCTGAAAAAGATAAAATATTATTAGAAAATGATATTTTAAAAAAAGATTTAATACATTTAAAAAATGAAAATGAAAGATTAAAAAAATTCATAGAAGAAAAAGATATGGATGATGTACAAAAATATAAAGATTTTTATCATTCAATGGCGGATAATATTATTGAAATAATGGAAAGTAAGAAATCTCCAATGGCATTAAGAAAGGGAATATATTTAAATAAGATAGAATATATAATTTTACATGGATCATTAACAAGACATCAATATAATGAAATAAATAATGAAAATAGAGATAACATAAAAAGAAAAGTATTTGCTTTAATGGAGATAATTAGTGATTCTTTTCTCAATCAATTTATGGAAGATGTTAAAAATAATTATAAAGATTTAATACCGTTTATTCGAGAATTTCAAGATTATTTAAAAACATTAGATAATAAAAAAAAAATAAATGGTATGAATCCATTATCCTATTATGATATTATAAATATTAAATTAGGTATTTAAAAACTAATGTTTTCATTTTTTTAGTATTGTGTGGTAAAGATGACATTTATAAAAAACAGATTTAGTTTATTATATAGAATTTATAAAAATATATTTTAAGATAGTATTTATAATAGTTCTCCACTTCGTTCCGAACGCGGGCCTTATGCAAATGATCAAACTTATTTTATTAGATATTATAAAAAAAAATTGAAATATTTAATTAAATAAATGTGATTAATTAAATATATGGATAAATAAAGATATTATAATTTAAAAATGGAAAATACATCTGATGAAATAGATAAAGATAGGTATACTATTATAAAAATAGATGATGTAGATAATTATAAATGTGTATTATGTGATTTTTATACAGTATATAAAAATTCATTATTACGACATTTAAAAAAAAAGAATTTATGTTATAAATCAAAAGAATATAAATGTATAACTTGTAATAAAATATTTGATCAAAAACAAAATTTGATCAATCATTTGAATAAAAAAAATAAATGTAAATTAAATATTGAAAATTCTAGTAATGAAAAAATGGATGATAATAAAAAATTAGATGATAATATATTATTATTAAATCATTATTCATCATTATTATTGGAAAAATATAATATAGATAAAATTTATCAACTTGATTCTTACAAATATAAATTAGAATTTGAAATATTATATAATTCATTATTTGTATATAAAATTTTAGATAATAATATACAAAGTAAATTTAATTTATTAATGGATATTACAAATTTTGATAGATTAGAATTTATATTAAATAAAATTATAACATATAAAAATGAATATATAAATTTTATTATTAATTATTATAAAATTCTATTTAATAGAATAGATTTAATTATTTATGATAAACTAAAAAGTGAATATCTATTAAAGTTAAAATTATTTTTTGATAATGAAAAAATAGATATTGAAAATAATACAGCAGATAATAATATTGAAAATAATATTGATAATAATATTGAAAATAATATTGATAATAATATCGAAAATAATATTGATAATAATATCGAAAATAATATTGATAATAATATTGAAAATAATATTGAAAATAATATTGAAAATAATATTGATAATAATATTGATAATAATATTGATAATAATATTGATAATAATATTGATAATAATATTGATAATAATATTGATAATAATATAATTATTGACAAAAAATATAAAACTATAAATCCTATTATTGAAATTAAAAAACAATTTGTTAATTCAAGACCATATCAAACAAATTTAAGAAATAATTGTTTATTAAAATTTAATGCTAAATGTATTATTTCTGGAAGAGATGAATTAAGATTATTACAAGCATGTCATATAAAACCTGATAATATATGCAGTTATGAAGAAAAAATAGATATTAATAATATTATTTTATTATGGATTGATTTGCATATATTTCTTGATGATTATTTAATTACAATAGATTCTATTACTAATAAAGTAAAAATTAATGATAAAGAAACAGATACTAATTTTATAAGAGAATATAATAATAAATATATTGAAAATATTAATAATGGTATGATTAAATATTTGGATTGGCATAATAAAAAATATGATGAAGTTTATAATAATTACAAAATATAATGTTCACTAAATTTTTATTTTTTTAACCTGAAATTGCAAAATCTATTTTATAATTAATTATCATAAAATAATTCAACAACATGAATTATTTTTTCACTTTTATTACTCGGATTTATCCAATATTTTATCTCATTTTTTAATACATCCAATCTATCATTCCATTCATTCATATTTTTAATTTTTATTAAACCTTTTCTTTCAGTAGTTGTCCAACAAGATTGTATTCTTATTCCATCTTTTATATAACTATCCGGATTAAACCTAATAAATATAATTGATCTATGATTAACATCTTGTGATAAAAGCATTAATCTTTTATTTTCACAAGTCGTATTATAATCAATATGTTGATTCTCATCTGTTTCTATAATTATTATTTGATAACCTAAATCTAAAAATAAATCTGGTCTTTTTAAAGAACATCCTTCATATATTTTTTTATCATATATCCATGAAAAATCATTAAAATTATTTTGAACAAAATCCAATACATATTGTTGTTTGGTTTTATAATTTGTACATTTATCTGGATATAAATTTGAAAAACAATATAAACAATATCCTTCGTATTTATTAGTAACAATAATATCGCACATATCAGTTTTACAACGTTTTGAAACAACATTTATCATATTAACTAATCTATGATTATAACAATAAATACCTTTATTTTCATTCTTATAATTAAATATTGGAGATCTATAACAATCTTCAAATATACATTTTTTATAACTAAAATTTATCATACCATCTAATTTGTGCAAAGAACATAAATGTTTTGTTATTTTATTAACATAATTATAACTACCTATATTTTTACAATCTTTATAAAAACATTTCTTAAATTGGTTTTTATGAAAATTCTTTTTTAAAAATATGTTTAAATTTATTTTATATTTTTTATAGGATTCAATATAATTACAATATTCTTTATCTTCTTCATTTATATTATTTTCATTTTCAGATTTTATGTCCATTTTATATACAGTATTATATAAAGTTTGATTTTAAATATTTAGATAATTAATAAAAACTTTTTTTATAAGTTTGAATTTTTAAAATAATTAAAATATTATTTATATCTATTCAATATATTATTTTTTAACACATTTACTAGTAAATTGTGCTAATTTTAACATTTTTAGACTTAAAAATAAAATTAGTACATTTTTGTTTTATCAATTAATAAAAACTTTTTTTTATTTTTATTCAATACATTATTCTAATTCATATATTATTTTTTTGCACATTTACTAGTAAATTGTGCTAATTTTAACATTTTTAGACTTAAAAATAAAATTAGTACATTTTTGTTTTATCAATTAATAAAAACTTTTTTTTATTTTTATTCAATACATTATTCTAATTCATA
>Ga0214919_10006586_pt1 | contig 15918 bp, 13 predicted proteins | sample LL1503_MetaG_FD_177994 | JGI IMG/M metagenome (GOLD analysis project Ga0214919, IMG submission 177994) | Freshwater microbial communities from Lake Lanier, Atlanta, Georgia, United States - LL-1503 | ecosystem: Environmental > Aquatic > Freshwater > Lake | place: USA: Georgia | collected... | reverse complement strand
CGCGCATCTGCTAATGATATTGTAAGTTATCCCTGTATCTCACTCGCAATTTTTGCAATTGCCTTCCGCAGGATAGAACGTGCATTCACTTCAATAAGCGTTGATTTTTGTGTCTCTGCCGTAGACGTCGACCGAGAATCACGTGGAATTACTCTCACACCTAATGGACGCAGGCGCGTGGTTATAGCAAGAAATTTCGCCTCCTCTTCAGCACCCTTGCGCCCCATGGAGCGCATATTGAGGACAAAACTTAAGGAACTTCGGATAGAGGTCAATTCGATAAGAGCGGTTACTTGCTCTAAGCGATGCAGACCCAATACATCGGGGCGAGCAACCACCATGAACTCATCTCCTTGGTCACACGACCATGTGGTCATCGCTGAAGTCCAGCGGCGGTCCGTTAGCCGATTAGATAAGCCAGATATCGAACCTAAATCAATAATTATGTGATCAAAACTTTGTATCGCTTGCTCCATTAGAGTCTCGAGTGAAGTTGACTGTTCCTGGGAAATTTCTGCGACTGACAAACCTGGTGCGATAGTTCGCCAACCTGGATCACTATTTACATTTCTAAGCGCTAGCAGCGTTGCAACCGACGGTGCACGAAAATTAGCATCGATCAAGAGAGTTTGCTTTTCAATAACACTGAGCTCCATAGCAATATTGATTGCAAGTGTTGTGCAACCTGTATTGCTACCAGCCGAACCAATTGCAAGTACACGTGCTCGGCGCACTTGAGATGATGGCTGGGTACTTTGACGCAACATAGGTGCTCGAATAAAACCACGGACAAGACTTATTAAATCGGTACCAGTTGTTGGAATTAAATGGAGCTCCCCCAGCGCAATATCACCAGCCGGATTCTTGGAGAATCCAACAAGTTGTTTGACCAATGGTCTCATTACATCTAGTCGCTCTTGAGAAATACCGGCTAGGTCTGGTGCAAAAATTAATATCGCACTTTTGACGCTTAATGAATTGTTTTTCACATATCGTTCTAAAGAATCGATATCGATAGCTCTGAAAAGGACACTCCAACCCTGTGCAAAGAGTGTTGCGGCAATAAAACTTTCCGTTTGAGCATCGGCAATTGCAGTTATTACCGTTGGGAGTTCGAGGTCAGACATGTGAGCGAATCACTACTAAACGACCGTGGGTAGTTGCGCTTAAAACCCGCAGAACTTGCGTCTCTTCAACTGAAATTGTGAGGGCGGCATCCGTACCAAAATTCTTACTCTTTTGATCATAACTAAGAAGACTAACCCCACCCAAAATCAACACTGGCTCAACTGCTGATTCACCATTTTGGCTATCGATTACCCAATAGATATCTACGCTTTCCCCAATTGCTATTCCTGAAGCCACGTCTACTGCTCGAATACTTATTGGAACAGCACTTGAAGCCAAGCGATTACTGCTTGAGCTTACATTTTGAGTGCTCAAGATCTGGCCTTGAACCATTGCATTGACCACAATCAAGCCGATGGGTTTATCTGCTTTAGTTAAGTAAAGCGATGCACTTGAATCTAAATCTAAGTGCTGGAGTCGAAAGTCACCTAATACTATTTGATGTCCAGCAGATAGATCAGTTGAAGCTATCCAAAAATCTTCCCCTTGATGCGAGAAAGTAGCGAGTAGGAAAGCCGAGAGAAATGAAGCCGCAATTAATGTTATTGCCAAAGGTGTGCGAGAGCGAGGGGTATCTTTTTTATTTTTCATAGTGCGCACTCAAGGACAAAATTGCTCAGAATTTTACAGTTTATCCACAGTCATCAATTGGAATGAGTGAATCCTGTCAATTTGGTTGAAGTTATCCAGACAATATTGGTCAAATCTAGCGCTATGACTACTAATCCAATCTTTGAAGAAACTCCAATATTTAATCGAATTAATCTCACTGTGATTTCAAGCATTTCCGATGAAGACTGGTTGCACCCAGTGCTAGATATATTTCGCCCACAAGCCGAGCTTCCCTTATTGAAAGAAACCCGACTTTATCTCGTTCCAACTTTATTTGGTGATGAGTTCGATCAAGAATTCGCACCAGAACCTACTTCAGCTAAAGATCTACCCGAATTAACCCAGTGGTGTAATAGCTTTGCACGCAATGTACTGGAAGTTTTTGCAGGGCGGCGTCAGTCTTCTCAGTTGACTAAACTTTTTCATTTTCGTCTCTTTAGTGAATTCGAAAAGAAATCTGGAAGTGAAAAAGAAGTAGGCCGGATTAGAAAACTTCATATAAATCAGCCATTGGATGGAATCTGTGAAGCTACCGTAACTGTTCGATTTGGAGAGCGTCTACGAGTATTAGTTTTTAGATTTGAAGGTGTCGATCAACGTTGGCTCTGCACAGCTTTAACTTTACTTTAAGCCGCTCCATGACAGCGTTTGTATTTACGCCCTGACCCACAAGGGCAAGGCGCATTACGAGATACATCTCCGGTTGTCTTAACACCTGATTCATCTGCGGCGGTATATTGAAGACCGGTGGTAGGTAGTGGCTTGGCTTCTAGACCAGCGCCGGTGACAGTATTACTAGAAGTTTCAATGGTAATCTCGATATTAAAGAGCAAGCCCGCAATCTCTTCCTTGATTGCATCCATCATGGCAGAAAATAGCTCGTAACCCTCACGCTGATACTCCACAAGAGGATCACGTTGTGCCATTGCTCGAAGGCCAATTCCTTCTTGTAAATAATCCATCTCGTACAAGTGTTCACGCCATTTACGATCAAGAACTGAAAGTAGAACTTTACGTTCGAGTTCGCGCATAACTTCTGCACCTAAAGTATTTTCACGATTGGCATATGCATTTTCACAGTCTTCAACGATACGGGCAATAAGAAATTCAGTACTCAGTGCACTTCGTGAGCCAACCGAGGTAATGAGCTCATCAATCGTAAATGAGACAGGATAAATACTCTTGAGTGCATTCCATAAAAGCTCTAAATCCCAATCTTCGGCATAACCTGCAGAAGTAGCGCTAGTTACATATGCCGTAAGAGTTTCACGGACAAAAGTTGCAATCTGGTCCTTGATGTCTTCACCTTCTAAGACCATTCGACGCTCACCATAAACAACTTGTCGCTGGCGGTTCATAACATCGTCATATTTCAGGACGTTCTTACGCATTTCAAAATTTTGTGCCTCTACTTGTGTTTGCGCCGAACGAATCGCATTGCTAACCATTTTGGACTCGATCGGTGCATCATCTGGAATTCCAGCCGCAGTTAAGAAGCGCTCAACCATTCCTGAGTTGAAGCGACGCATGAGATCATCTTGGAGTGAGAGGTAAAAACGTGACTCGCCAGGATCACCCTGACGACCTGAACGACCTCGCAACTGATTATCGATACGCCTTGACTCATGGCGTTCCGTACCAAGAACGTAAAGACCACCCAGCGCAATTACCTCTTCATGGCCCTTGATAACAGCAGCTTTTTGTTTAGCAATCTCGTCTGGCCAAGCGCTTTCATATGCTTCGGCATCATCTACTGGAGAGATTCCACGGCGTTGAAGTTCAAAGTCGGCCATAAACTCAGGATTTCCCCCGAGCATAATATCTGTACCACGACCAGCCATATTCGTCGCAACTGTGACTGCTCCACGTACACCGGCACGAGCAATGATTGCAGCTTCACGTTCATGGTGCTTTGCGTTCAGAACTTCGTGAGGGACGCCAGCTTTGCGCAAGAAAGCTGAAAGCTCCTCAGATTTTTCAACACTTACCGTACCCACCAAAACTGGTTGACCTTTGCGATGCTTTTCTACAATGTCTGCAGTAACTGCAACAAATTTTCCAGCTTCAGATTTATACACTAAATCCGCTTGATCTATACGAACCATTTCACGGTTAGTAGGAATTGGAACAACACCAAGCTTATAAATCTGATAAAACTCTGACGCCTCAGTCATTGCAGTTCCGGTCATTCCAGACAGCTTCGAATAAAGGCGGAAATAATTCTGCAAAGTAATAGTTGCGAGCGTCTGATTTTCATCCTTAATTTCAATTCGCTCTTTTGCTTCTAATGCTTGGTGCAGGCCTTCGCTATAGCGTCTTCCGGCCAACATGCGGCCAGTATGCTCATCAACAATTAAGAGTTCGCCATTCATTACTACGTAATCTTTGTCGCGCTTAAATAACTCTTTAGCTCGCACTGCATTGTTGAGATAGCCAATCATCGGTGTATTAACTGCTTCATACAGATTTTCTATTTGAAGCAGCTGTTCAACCTTTGCAACTCCTTCTTCCAAAATTGCAATTGTTTTTTTCTTTTCGTCAATCTCATAATGGACATCGCGTTGTAATTTTGCAACGTGATTTGCAAATTCGACGTACCATTTAGTGGCTTTATCGGCTGGCCCACTAATAATTAAAGGTGTACGTGCTTCATCAATTAAAATCGAGTCAACTTCGTCAACAACTGCGAAGAAATGATCGCGTTGAACGCAGTCTTCAAGCGACCAGGCCATATTGTCACGCAAATAATCAAAGCCAAATTCGTTATTTGTTCCATAAGTGATATCGGCTAAATAGGCTTCACGACGTTCAGCCGGCGACATGTTTGCAAGAATGACACCAACCTTTAGACCTAAGAAGCGATGAATGCGACCCATCCACTCACTATCTCGCTCTGCTAAATAATCATTTGTCGTAACAACGTGAACTCCACGTCCTGCTATTGCATTTAAATATGAAGGCAAAGTTGCAACTAGGGTTTTACCTTCACCTGTTCGCATCTCAGCGATATTTCCACGGTGCATAGCTGCACCACCCATTAACTGAACGTCATAAGGGCGCTGTCCCAAAGTTCTCTTTGCCGCCTCACGGACAACGGCAAAAGCTTCAGGCAATAAATCGTCCAGACTTGTACCTTGGGCATAACGACTCTGAAAGAGAGAAGTCTGCTCACGGAGTTCTGCATCTGAGAGGGCGCTAATTCTTGCTTCATGTCCATTGACTGCGGCTACAACTTTGCCGAGTTCACGTAATAGGCGTCCTTCACCTGCACGCAAAATTCTGTCAAAAAACGCTGGCATCGCTGGGCCTCTCGCACTTCATAGCTGAATCAACCCTCCTATCGTAGAGGTTGGGCCACGCAAGCGGTAACTGAGGCCAGAACGTGAAATCCGCGTGCAGAAAGGGCTCTAGCAGCCTCCCGCAATGTTGCACCCGTTGTAACTACATCATCGATGAGAATGACATCCCCTCGAGGGTAGGCACTGGGCGTGAGAGCAAATGCACCCGCCATATTGAGAGAACGCTGCTTGGCGCGCAGGCCACTCTGATCTCGAACTTTCCGAACAATCTCCAAAGAATTCACCATGGGATACCCAGTTTGCACGGAGACATTTTTCGCTATGTCAACGATAAAACTACGCCCCCTCCTGCGTCGAGCGGAAGACGATGATGGAATAGGAACCAATTGCACATTGTGGTGAGAAAAATCTGCCTTTCCCAATACATGCGTGATTGCATTAATGATGAGGTTGTCAGCGCCTTTCAAACCATTTTCCTTAGCAGCTAAAATAATTCTGCTAGCGGTCGTCGAATAAACAATAGCGGAGTGAATATTTAAATCTGAAATATGAGTCTGATAATAGTGAGGGTGCCACTCATGTCGACAAATGGAACAAATAGATAGCCCCATAGCATTGCATCCAAAACATCGTGTGGGAAATATTAATTGAGATAACTCTTCTATAAAAGGCATACAAAAAGTTTAGAAGCATCCTCTTGGACTAAAAATTTCTTGTGGATACTACCCGCGGTAATCATCCGGCTGAAGTTTTATAAGACGCGAGTTAATTCCGCTTCCAACTTCACGTGGAAGTGTCACTACAAAGTGTGCACCTTTTCCAGGGCGTCCCCACACCTCGAGCTCGCCATTATGCAAACGAGCATCTTCAAGTGCAATAGAGAGTCCCAGTCCAGTGCCTCCCCTTGTTCTTGCCCGAGATGGATCAGCGCGCCAAAAACGATCAAAGACTCTATTCAGCGTAGATTCATCTAATCCAACTCCAAAGTCACGAACCCCTATCGCGACATCATCATCACTGGCAATGATCGTGATAGCAATAGGTTTTTCTTCGGCATGATCTATTGCATTTGAAAAGAGATTTCGCAAGATGCGCGCTACACGACGAATATCGCCTCTAATATTCACAGACTCCGCAATTGAATAAATACGGAGCTCTGTAGATTTTTCTCTAGCCACAAGTGCCAAGTCATCGGCACATTGTCGAGCGAGGGAAACGACATCAAAATCAACAGCTTCTAGAACCGCTACCTCAGCGTCAAAACGGCTAATTTCAAGCAAATCTTCTAGTAAACGCTCGAATCGATCCAGCTGCGCAATCATGAGTTCGGCACTTCGAGCGACTATTGGATCGAAGCTATCTCGAGCAGAGAAGATTACCTCGGATGCCATGCGCAAAGTGGTGAGCGGCGTGCGTAATTCGTGTGAAACATCTGAAACAAATCTTTGCTGAACCCGAGAGAGGTTTTGGAGTCGCGCAAACTGTTGCTCAAGGGATTCAGCCATCTCATTAAAAGCATTACCCAACATTGCAATTTCATCCTGTGAGCGGACCTCCAAACGCTCTGAAAAATTACCGGCAGTAAACTGAGTTGCTACAAGTGCAGCATGTCGAACAGGTCGTACCACTTGTCTGATCACTAGCCACGTGATTAAACCAATGAGAAGAATTAATGCAATTCCTGTTAGAAATAAATATCTCTGAATCAATTTCAAGGTTGTATTTTGATTTGCTAAAGAAAAAAGCATATACATTTCGTATTGACCTGCATTAGGAATTGAAATTTTTTGACCGATTGCAAGTCCAGGAATCTGCAAACCACTTATGTATTCAATTTGTACATAACTAAAGCCAATATCAGAGCTTTTAAGCACTTTCTTACTCAAGGAATCTGGTATTGAAGTTGGGTCGACTAGGTTTGAAGTGATTTCATAATCAATAGACTTGGTGTTTCCTGGGCTTCTTAAAAAAACAACTTCTCTGGCATTCTCATTTGAAGTCAGCGATGTAGCCGATGAAATGACGTCACTTATAACTTTTCTAACAGCGGCATCATTTTGGCCTTGTACTAATAAGAGACGATACTGTGCACTAAAAATTGTAGATCGTGCCTCAACAATTGAAGATTGTAGATTTACTTTTTTAATACCGGCCGATAACTGAGAATTTAGCGCTGATCCCGCAACATAGATAACACCAACGGAAAGTAAAACAGTAGAGACAATAACTTTCAGAGCAAGTGAGTTACGAAATCTAAAGAACAGTGGGTTCACTCTCTAGGAACCGCCCATCACTCCCGCTTTATAGCCAACACCGCGGACAGTTACAACGATTTCTGGACGCTCTGCATCATGTTCAATTTTTGCACGTAATCTTTGTACATGGACGTTTACTAAGCGAGTATCAGTAGAGTGACGATAACCCCAAACTTCTGTGAGCAGAGCATCCCGCGAAAAAACACGACCAGGTTCTTTTGCAAGCGCAACGAGTAAATCAAACTCCAGTCTAGTCAATGCAATTTGCTTGCCGGCTCTTAGAACTTGATGTGCAGTCACATCGATTGCAAGATCTCCGATAGTTAAGAGACCTGAAATATCGGTGTTAGTGCGGCGCAACCGTGTTCGGATTCGTGCAACAAGTTCTGATGGATGCTTAAATGGTTTAACGATGTAATCATCTGCGCCAGCCTCTAGGCCACGTACTACATCATATGAATCACTTTTCGCACTCAGCATGATGATTGGAACCATCGACTCAGCACGAATCAATCTACAAACTTCGATTCCATCCAGACCTGGCAACATAACATCGAGTAAAACCAAGTCTGGCGGATTATTGCGGAAAACTTCCAGAGCCTCATCTCCGCGACTAACAAGGTCAACATCAATTCCTGCTCCGGTTAAAACAATTCCGAGCATCTCTGAAAGGTCTTGGTCATCATCGACAACCATAACCAATGTCATTAGCTACCGTGCTCCCACGAGTTCAAGTACATATCTTGTGCAGGCGTTAATACATCAATATGCCCACCCATGCTCTTGAGCTTGAGGCTTGCAACTTCTTTGTCAATATAAGTTGGAACTTCGTGCACACCAGGCTTCAAATTCTTAGCCTCATTCACCAAATACTCTGCGGTTAATGCTTGATCTGAAAAAGACATATCCATAACTGAAGCTGGATGGCCTTCTGCCGCACCAAGATTTACTAACCGTCCTTCGGCTAGAAGTAGCAGTCGTCGTCCGTCAGCAAGAACGTATTCATCAGTTTGGTGGCGCATCTTGGCATTCTTAACTTTTGCATTTTGTTCTAACCAAGCAACATCAATTTCAATGTCAAAGTGCCCGGAATTGGCCATAATCACGCCATCTTTCATGACAGCAAAGTGCTCATCTCGCAGAACATCGCGATTTCCCGTCACAGTAATAAATACATCACCAACTTTTGCTGCCTCAATCATTGGCATAACGCGAAAACCCTGCATCATTGCATCTAGGGCCTTGGTTGGATCAATTTCAGTAACGATTACATCTGCACCCATACCTTTTGCACGTTCTGCAACTCCTTTTCCACAGTAACCGAAACCAGCAACAACCACTATGCGACCGGCAAGCAAAAAGTTAGTTGCACGGAAAACAGCATCAAGAGTTGATTGACCAGTACCGTAGCGATTATCAAACATATGTTTTGTATCGGTGTCGTTCACGGCAATCATTGGAAATTCCAGCGCGCCATCTTTTGCCATCTGATTTAGTCTGATAACGCCAGTTGTCGTCTCTTCACAACCTCCAGCTATGTTTGCAATCAACTCTCTACGAGTTGTGTGAAGTGTATTCACAAGATCACAACCATCATCAAAGACTTGGTGAGGAGCAATATCAAGTGCTGCGTTGATGTGCGTGTAATAACCATCGCGGTCTACTGCATTTCGCGCAAAGACAGAGATTCCAAATTCGTGAACTAGCGCGGCAGCTGTGTCATCTTGAGTTGAAAGTGGATTTGAAGCACACAACGCAATATCGGCACCGCCCGCTTTCAAAACGCGCATGAGGTTGGCAGTCTCAGTTGTGACATGCATGCATGCAGCGATTCGAACTCCCGCAAAAGGTTGCGATTTTTCAAATCGCTCACGAATTTGTGCAAGCACAGGCATATTACGCTCAGCCCACTCAATACGCTTTCGGCCTTGCGCAGCTAAAGATGCATCTGCAATGTCATGGCGAGGAAGAGTGGAAGTAACCGGTGAGTTCACGAAAAGCTCCTTAAAAGACGATGCTGTAAGAGGCTAGGTTACTGCCCTATGAGGAAAAGCGAGTAATGAGACGCTGAACTAGGACCGAATGAGGGAGAGAACCTCATCACGCAACTTGTTCATTGCTGCAGCCGTTTTAGCCTCAACATTGAGGCGGAGTAAAGGCTCGGTGTTAGAGGGCCTTACGTTGAACCACCACGAATCGCCGATGACACTCAGGCCATCAAGATGATCTATTTCAACACCTGCACGAGAGGCAAAACTAGCTTCTATGAATGCCGTTGCCGATGCCGCATCCGCAACCGTCGAGTTGATTTCCCCACTTGCTACATAGCGTTGATACGGCGCTAAAATTTTTGACATCGGCTGCTTGGATTCACCCAGTGCCGCAATTGCATGTAGGGCCGCTAATGCTCCAGAGTCGGCGCGCCAAAATTCTTTAAAGTAGAAATGTCCCGAATGCTCGCCCCCAAAGACCGCCCCGCTTTCAGCCATCATGGCTTTAATGTATGAATGTCCGACTCGTGAGCGTAAGCCTGTTCCGCCATTTTCTTGAACGACTTCCAAAACTGCCCGCGATGAAATTAAGTTATAAATTACCGTAGATCCTGGATGCTTGATCAGTTCGCGATGAGCAATTAACGACGTTAGATCAGACGGGTTTATTGTGTTGCCATTTTCATCTACTAAAAAACATCTATCAGCATCGCCATCAAAGGCTAAACCTAAATCAGCTTTATGCTTTTTTACTGCACGCTGTAAGTCTCGTAGATTTGCTGGATCAATTGGATTGGCTTCATGATTAGGGAAGTTGCCATCGAGTTCAAAGTACATAGGAATTACTGTGCAGTTCAATCGAGAGAAGATAGCTGGTGCCGTATGTCCAGCCATTCCATTTCCGGCATCAATGACGATAGTCAATGGGCGAATCGCTGATAAATCTACAAGCTTGAGTAAGTGATCGACATACTCTTCCAGCATGTCACGCTCTGTTTCAATTCCAACAGATCGAATTTCAAGTGGAGAACCTTGGCGGACAAAACTCTCAATCACTTGAAGACCGGACTCTTTGCCGATTGGGCGAGCGCTGCTATAACAGAGCTTTATGCCGTTATAAGCCGCCGGATTGTGGCTTGCCGTAAACATTGCGCCCGGCAGACCTAATTTTCCAGATGCAAAGTACATTAAGTCGGTCGAAGCAAGACCGATTCGAATAACATCAAAACCAGTTGAAGTAACACCCGCAGAAAAAGCATCGGCTAACGCTTGTGAGGAAGGCCGCATATCTTGACCCACCACGACTGTGGCTGGCTCACGTTCCTGCTGCAATAAGCGAGCAAAAGCAACTCCAGTTGCAAATGTAAAGTCAGGAGTAATTTCCGAATCAACAAGCCCACGAATATCGTAAGCTTTAAAGATATTAGGTATCTGATTCATACACAACAATTACGAAGGAACGGCACGAAGGTGTCCTCTTCGGCCTATCTGAGACTGTGCACTTTCAAACTGCGCATCTACTGCGGTGCTTAAAGAATTTGCCGCAACTTCACGAACAGCATCAGCAATCGCCATGAGATCATCTTCGGATGGACCAATCTCTTGTTCTGGTTGTGCTTGTTTGATAACACTCCAGCCATGCGGAACCTTTAAGCGTTCGCCATGAGTTGCACACAGATCATAAGCATGAGGTTCACTAAAAGTTGCGAGTGGACCAACTACGGCCGTTGACTCGGCGTATATATAAGTTAGGGTCATTGTCGCGATAGACCGACAACCTGCGCGTGAACAACCACGCCCTAACCTTGTCTGCGAACTCATACCCGCAAGATTAGTGGGAAGTTGAGGATTTTTTGGGGATTATCAGGGGTTTAAGACTTTGATGTTTGAGTGAGGAACTTCAACTCGCGCTAATACACTCCCCGGCGCAATTGGCAGATATCCATACCCATTGCTTGATGCAACCAATGCACCAGCATAAGTATTGGGGCTTGTTGTAATAATTGAGATTGAGCGAGCTGCATTTGGCACACGCCAGGTTGCTATATCGCTTCCTTTTATCGTCGAAAGGATCTTCTTTCCGTTTATTAATGTGACCTCAACTTTGACTGCTATTGAATCTCCCCCAAAAGCAACCAATGGGGCTAAACCTGTAACGGCCATGGTCATTGGTTCAAGATTTGGAACTGGTGTGCTCCATAGAAAATCTTTGCGACCATTTATAGTCACATTTGAGGATATTGCCGCAACAATTGGCTCATCGGATTTGATGCGAACCGCAAATGCACTGGCAGATAAATTAGGTTTGATGACTATCTCTGTTACTTCGCCAGCCGAAATTTTCCGAGAATCAAAACCGACTGGAATAAATTTCCCATCGGCCGACAAAAGTTCAAGAGCAAATATTGCATCAGAGTCTGCTGGTGCCAGAATTCGAAGGGTATGTGAGCCCGCAGCTTTTTGACCTTTTTTGGGTAACTGATTTGGTATCGCAGGGATTATTAATGTATTTGCAGGTGATGCAATGGGATTAACAAAATCACCACCCAGCGCTCTTAGTCCTGCACCTAATTCATCAATCATAAATGCATTAACACGCCCTGCTCGCACCATTACATGAACAGTCAATGCTTTATCACCAGTTGCTAAAGAATCTAAAGGCACCGCTGTATAACTTTTAGCCCCTAAATTTAATGACTTTATCGGTTGGGCTCCATTTTCCGAGTACGTCTGCAAATCAACGATTGCTTCGCTTAAGCCACTGTTGATTACTATCAAGCGACCACGTGTTGTTATATCCGAACTTCCACCCACAAACCACTGTGATGTAACCGGCCCAGAACAAATAGCCCCACCTGCCCAACTACTCGAACGGCTTTGCCAAACCACTGGGGTCACGCCTTGCGCAGAAATTACTAGCGAATCTTTTGGAACTGCATATCGAAGAGAGTTAAATGGCATTGTCATTGTACTTCGATTTTCAAGCCGTTGAAATTTAGTTTTAGTAGAGGAAACCGAGATTTGCGAAGAGAGACCTTTTAGAGTTGGGGGGCACACGACTGCTGGATAGCTCTCTGAAAAAACTGATTGCTCAGTAGAAGTGCTGAAGTAAGTTGCCACCACGAGGGCAAATACAAGTGTGAGGATTGCTAAAATTTGCCGTCTCATGCTAACTCTGCCTCAGAGATTTCGCGTTTTCTACGTCCAGCAGGTGTTGCAAATACTATGACAACTATCCAGGTGATGATTTGAAATGAAAGCCATGCCCTTCGAATCGTCCCATCATGAAGTAGAGAAATTTCTCCCGCCTCTGTTGCGATAAAAACTGGAAGGTTCTGTTCGCTTTTGACTCTATCAAGCCTGTAGCCATTTTCAAGAATTTGCCAAGAACGATCAAAACTTTCAGTGAGTAAAATTCTTCCAGGGTGTTCTACATTTGTTCGTGCACCAATTTCTCCTGTGTCCAACAGGGTGCGTACACCATCTGTGCCAACAAGTACTAAACGTCCAGTAACTCCCGCAACTCGCCAGACTATCCCCGCTGAAGTAGCTGATGCTCGGGTGAAACCACCGAAACTATCAATTGTGCGAATTACATCTGAGTCAAAAGGTGATTTCGCAAATACATATTTTATTCCAAAGTCAGCAAATACACTACTGCTAGATATTCCAGAGCCATCTATAAGTGCCTGGGCTGCAGATGCAATCTCTTTCAATTGAGATGGTGCAATATCAGGTTCACCTAACGCAATATCTTTTCCACGGGAAATATAGAATTGAATACTCTTAGAATCAATACTGCCCATTTCACGTAGTACAAGCGTTTTTGTATCTTTCTCAGCACTCAAGAATGCCGGCATCACCGTATCTCTACTGCTTTGTACAGGTGAAGTTGCACCAGCAGAAATAGACCACCCGACCGCTGCCATTGAATAAACTGCCGTAATACTTAATAAAAGCGCGGCCAAGATATGGCGAAAGTGAATATTCGTTGTGACTAAAATTGCGCGAATTCGATCAAGAATAATAACTCCAGCGGCACTTGCGGCAATTGTCGCTCCCACTAAAAATGTTCCTACCCAGACCCTTGTGGGAGCTGAATCACCGTGAGTTGCAATCGAAAAAGTTGAAAAAAGAACTGCCGCCGATAGAAAGTACATGCCATATAGGGCAATAGTTTTTGCTGAACTTGAAGTAAAGAGGGCAATGAGCAGAATAAGCAGCAGGGGACTAATTAGCCACCAAGGAAGTGAACCGGCTCCCCCAGGATTTCCCAAGATAACTAACTCACCCGAACCACCTGGTAATTGTAAGCCAGGTTCAGCAAGGAATTTAGATGGAGAGATAAGTGCTTCAAATGAATATGGTGCGGTGAGAAAGAATGGCACAACCAGAAGTGTTAGTCGTTTTTTCAAACGCTCCAAAAAGAGAGACTTATTTAAACTAGTTAAGTAATCTTGATAATCTAAAAATGCTGCTGCTGCTACGAGTCCTAAACAGATTATTGAAGCTATTAACGTAAATGCGTAAAGGATTGCAAAAATTAAAGTAAAAGTAAATATTTTCCGCCAAGAGTGGAGTTCAATCCGCTTCCAGTTACTTAAGAGAATAGGGAGCTGAGGTGCAATTATGAGAACTACGACAGTGGCCATTCGACCAGAATTGACCGCCGCAAGTGCAACTGGAGAAATGGCATAAATAAAACTAGCAGGGACGCTTATCCAGGTATTCTGCGTCAACTTTTTGAAGAGCACAAGAATTGACGCCATCATTGCAATCGGTGCAGTCAAGAAAAACAGTGTTACTAGGAGTGGAGCTTTCCCAAAGAGAATAGAGGCAAAGATTGCCATAACAGCGATCCAGGGTGGTGAGGCATGTGAACTCCCCATACCTACCTGGTGCCAGGATTCAAAATAGCTGCGCCATAAATCACGCGCACCACTTGGAGACGCAGGGAGCGCTCCCCCAATCAATGATCCTAAGCGCATTCTCGATGCAATTAAGGTGACGAAAGCCAAAAGGATGAATGCACTTACTTCTGGTTTTCGAAAAATATTGAACCAACGAACTCCGCTCGCAGGCACAAGTAAATCTTCATCTTCATTTGAATCTAAAATTGAAGTTGGAGCTGCATTACTTTCTGGAATGAATCGACGACGCAGTGCATCGATTATGCGTGAAGATGTCAGCCTTAATTGTGACCATCTAGGAGGAATATACGGAGCTACAACACGAGATGACACAAACCTATGCAACTTACGGTCTCTACGAGCCTTAATAATTATGCCTGGCTTAATAAGCAGAGTTGCAACTGCGAGTAGTTCATCACTGGCATAACCTGGAAGTTTTGCCAATAAGAAGCCAAGCGCTCGAAGCATCGCTGAGCCAAGAAGCTGGAGTGCAAGCCATGGAAGTAACCACCAACTTGAGTTGGCGAGAAGTACATACGCAGCATTACGACGATCAAGCAAGAGTGGCCGTTGCAAGAACGCATCTTTAACGTCAATATTTCGACGCTCACTTGCAGATGCCTGCGCGTGATAAACAACGGCGGAAGTTGCTGCAATTATTGAGTGTCCTGCAACGCGTGCTCGCCAACCAAAATCTACATCGTCTCGGAACAGAGCTAAGTTTTTATCAAAGCCACCAATCTCCTCATAAATATCTCTTCGAATTAATGCCCCTGCAGTACTCACCGAGAGAACATCATGGACTCCATCATGTTGTCCTTGATCATATTCAAATGGTTCAAGCCCAGTCCAGCGCGCACCATTGCCAGCAATACTTATACCTGCTTCAAGAATATGTGTGCGATTGTGCCAGCCCAATAGCTTGGGTCCAGCCATAGCTACTTGTGGCCGCTCTTGAACTGCTGCTAATAAATATTCAAGTGCAGTAGGCGCTGGCGCACTGTCATCATGTATCAACCAGAGCCATTCGGTTTTTTCATCTGGAGGACGAACTAACGTTGCAACGCCAAGTGCGACCGCTTCACCAAAACCACTTTCGCGATCCGTACTCAACGTTCGCACTCGCGCAGATTTCAATAATTTTAAAGTTGAATCTTTAGAACCTGTATCAACTGCAACAATGTCATCTAAAGGCCTAGTTTGAGACGTGAGTGCAGCCACAGTTTCGGGTAGCCAGGATTGCCCATCATGTGTAACGATAATCGCAGTTACGCGATGTCCATCTAATGCCGCTTGAGCAGCCATAGGCCTAACCTTTGAAAGGCTGCGAACTTACGCAGTGCGACGCTTTAAGCGACGGCGTTCGCGCTCGGATAGGCCGCCCCAAATTCCAAATCGCTCGTCATGTGCGAGTGCGTATTCCAAGCACTCTGAACGAACTTCGCAGGAAAGACAGACGCGCTTTGCTTCGCGAGTAGATCCACCCTTTTCAGGAAAGAATGCCTCTGGATCGGTTTGTGCACAAAGTGAACGCTCTTGCCATGAGAGTTCAATATTCTCTCCGTTTGCAAGGGTAATTTTTGGGCCAGTCGTGGGGAGTGGGGAGTTCGTGGCTTCAGGTCGGATCGGCATACCGATTCTCCTTAATAGCTTCGTGTCTCATCCCTCATGGAAAAGACGTTCTTAATAGTGAATTACACGCGTGTAAGTCGAATATGTCAAG
>Ga0214919_10006585_pt1 | contig 15919 bp, 10 predicted proteins | sample LL1503_MetaG_FD_177994 | JGI IMG/M metagenome (GOLD analysis project Ga0214919, IMG submission 177994) | Freshwater microbial communities from Lake Lanier, Atlanta, Georgia, United States - LL-1503 | ecosystem: Environmental > Aquatic > Freshwater > Lake | place: USA: Georgia | collected... | reverse complement strand
CCTTTGGGCATTTTTTTTATGCGATCTGCAGATACAATATAAGTGATCCCTGATATTGCATAGGAATGCGGAACGTATACAGTAACAAAATCTTTTAGTCCAAAATGCTCTGTATTTTTTTGTGTGATAAATCCTATTCTCCACACATCCGTTGAATCAACGTTGACTAAGACGGGTTGATCAAATTTTTTCTTATTGCCTGCGAACGCCTCTAAAAAATCTTTGACAGAAGAATATATAATTTTTACACCAGGTGTTTTTTCTAAAATTTTATCAAAGATGGACATTAATCTTTCTACAAAAAATAAGGACGACAACCAGCCTACTAATAATACGAGTGTGATTGCAACCACAAAACCAAGTCCAGTCACTTTAGGAATTTGTCCATTGACTTCCGCAAATTGTAAAGGGAAAATAAAATTGAGCAGGTTAGGTAAAAAATTATCTACCCAATTAAACAAACTAACCACCACCCAGATAGTCACACCAATTGGTGCCAAAACGACTACGCCTTGAAAAAATAACTGCGCAACCGAACTTAAGATCTTTTTTCGAATGACTTGTTGCCTTACACTGGGCATTTTTGAATGGGTTTAGGCTCAAATTTCAAACAATTTTGCCATTTGACATAAAATATAAAAAAATAACCCTGGAAACTTTGAAAACGCAAATAGTTTCCATAGTTTTGCGCCTTCAAATCAACCTATGGAAGAAAGAATTGTCAATAAAGCCCAGGAATTAATGTTCCAAACCGGGGTCAAGCATGTCACTATGGACGATTTAGCTACCCAATTAGGCATTAGCAAAAAGACCATTTACCAATATTATAAAGACAAGGATAGTTTGGTGACGGCTGTCGTGGAAAAGGAACTGAACAATCATGCCCAAATTTGTAACACCAGTATGCTGAGTGCTGAAAATGCAGTGCATGAAATTTTTCTTTTAATGGCAGTGATTCAGGAAATGTTTAATAGGATGAACCCACTCGCATTGTTTGAGATTGAAAAATATTACCCTTTGGCTTTTGAAAAAATTAAATCACACAAAGACGATTTTATTTATTCAATGATCAGTAAGAATTTGAAAAAAGGAATCAGTGAAGGTTTATATCGCAAAGAGATTGATATAAATATTCTATCAAAATATAGATTAGAAACAAGTTTAATCCCTTTTAATATTCATGTGTTTAATCCGAACAAATTTGATATGCTAAAAGTGAATTTGCAAATTATAGAACATTTTGTTTATGGTGTAGCCACTTTGGATGGTCATAAACTAATGGATAAATACAAATCAGAAAACCTAAGTAAATAAATATTAATTAATATATACCAATGAAACAATTTTTTATCCTTTGTGCTGTTTTAATACTAAGTGTTAATTCGCAAGCACAAAATAAAACGAAGCAAGTATATGCGTTCTCACTTGAGGAATGCGTAACCTTTGCGAAAAATAACAATGTGCAAGTAAAAAATTCACTACTTGCGATTGAGGCACAAATTCAAACCAATCGTGAAATTGGTGCTGCTGCTTTTCCAACCATTGGAACCAATGCAGGTGTGAATGATTTTATAAAAATACCTACCTCTTTATTACCGGCACAAATATTTGGTGGTGCAGCTGGAACCTATATCCCAGTGCAGTTTGGTACCAAATACAATGCGAACTATGGTATTAATTTTCAACAACTATTATTTGATGGCCAAGTATTTGTGGCTTTGAAAGCAAGAGCATCTTCGTTAGAGTGGCAAAAGAAAAATGCTGCATTAACTGAAGAAGCAATTAAAACAAATATTTATAAAATTTATTACCAATTATCAGCAAGCAAAACACAGCTTAATATTTTGGATGCTAATATTGAACGTTTGTCAAAACTAGCGCATGATGCAGAAGTGATGTATAAAAATGGATTTGCAGAAAAATTAGACGTGGACAAGGTAAGTGTGCAGTTAAATAATTTACAAACCGAAAAATTAAAAGCCAACAATAGTGTAGCTATTGGTTTTATGGGTTTAAAAATGTTAATGGGAATGCCCGTAAATGACAGTTTAGCATTAACGGAAGTAATTGACGAGAAAAGTTTAGATAAAGATATTTTAGTGGAGAATGATTTTCAATATGGGGTAAGGAAAGATTTTCAATATTTAAGTGAAACAAAAAAACTGACAGAATTTAATGTTAAGCGCTATCAATTAAGTTACTTACCAACAATCAACATGTCGGGTAATTCTTCAAAAAATGCAATGCGCACTAAATTTGATTTTTTTGAAGGGGGTAGTTGGTTTAATACTTCCATGATAAGCATGAACGTAAACTTTCCACTATTTAATGGATTTGCACGCGATGCACGTGTTAAAAGAACAAAAATTGAATTACAACAAATTGAAAATCAACTAGGTGCTTTAAAAAACAATATTGATAATGAAATTACGCAAGCCAAACTAAACTATATGTCATCCATGGCTACCATGCAGTTTCAAAAAAAGAATATGCAATTAGCAGAAGCAGTGTACCAGCAAACAAAAAAGAAATTTGAAACGGGTACCGGCTCCAACACTGAAATTTCAGCTTCACAAGCAGACTTGGTGACTGCGCAGAATAACTACATGAATGCTTTATACAGTGCATTAATTGCAAAAGTAGATTTACTTAAAGCAACAGGAAAATTATAAAATAAAATACACTGCAAATTTAAATGCAGTAAAATAATAAATGATAAAATCAAACATAATGAAAAATTACGCAACATTAATTATCGGATCATTGGTATTGTTTTTAGTCGCTTGTGGTGGCGATAAAAATTCAGTGGAAGCTAAAAAAACAGCTTTGGCTAATTTAAAAAAACAAGCTTTAGAAATTAGCATTAACATTGCTAATCTTGAAAAAGAAATAAAAACGTTGGGCGGCGCTAAAGCTGATAAAACCATTCTAGTTTCTATTGATACCATTAAAACTCAGGTATTTGACCATTACATTGAGCTTCAAGGAAAAATTGAATCCGAAAGTGTTTCTTATATAACACCGCGCGCAGGGGGCGGTCAAGTAAGATCTCTTTATGTTAAAAGAGGAGATATTGTAAAAAAAGGGCAATTATTATTACAATTAGATAATAGCTTAATTAAGCAAAGTGCAGCTGCTGCATCTCAAAATATTGAAACACTAAAAGCACAAGCTGCTTTAGCAAAATCGGTGTATGAAAAACAAAAGAATTTATGGGAACAAAATATTGGCAGCGAAATTCAGTTGTTAACTGCAAAAACAAATGCGGAAGCATTGGCTAGTCAACTAAAAGGTGCTACTGAACAAGTAGGCGTAATTAAAGACCAATTGGCTTATACGAGTATTTATAGTGATGTGGATGGTGTTGCTGAGGAAGTAAATATACATGTGGGAGAAATGTTCATGGGCGCTGGTCAAATAAAAATTGTGAACACACAAAAGTTAAAAGCAACGGCATTGGTTCCTGAAAACTATACAGGAAAAGTACATGTGGGTAGTGATGTGGCTTTAAACTTTCCTGACATGCAAAAAACGATTGAAACAAAAATTAGTGTGATGGGTAAAGTGATTGATCCTTTAAGCAGAAGCTTTTTTATTGAAACTAAATTAGCACCGAATAGCGACTTTAGACCGAATCAATTGGTACAAGTAAGAATTAAAGATTATTCTAAATCAAATGCCTTAAGTATCCCCATCAATATTTTACAAAATGATGAAAAAGGTAAATTCATTTATGTGGCTGTAAGCGAAAATGGAAAAATGATTGCGCGTAAAAAAATGATTACCGTAGGTGAATTTTATGGTGATAATATGGAAGTGTTAAGCGGTTTAGTCATTGGCGATGCAATTATTACAACTGGTTACCAAAATTTATTTGATGGTCAGTTTATAACAACAGTAGCTAAATAAATAATTCAACTCATTAACAGATTACTATGTCGACAATTCAAAATATAAAAGAAAAATTTAAGGAGTTTAAACCTACTTCTTGGAGTATCACTAATAAAACTTCGATATATCTACTTATGCTATTTATAAGTTTAGGCGGAATATTCCAGTTTTTGACACTCCCAAAGGAGCAGTTTCCTGATATTATTATCCCGACCATATTTGTACAAACCGTATATGTAGGTAATTCCCCTAAGGATATTGAAAACCTGGTAACAGGACCTATCGAAAAGCAAATCAAGGGTATTACAGGTGCAAAAATTACAAAGTTTACTTCCAACTCGCAACAGGACTTTTCAGCGATTACCATTGAGTTTGGGACCAATGTTCCAACAGATGTGGCTTTACAAAAGGTAAAAGATGCGGTGGATAAAGCCAAGTCCGATTTACCGAATGATTTAACACAGGCGCCTAGGGTCATTGAGATTAGTTTAAGCGAGCAGCCCATTATGTATGTAAATATTAATGGCAACTACGATTTAGTGCAATTATCTAAGTATTCAGAATTATTGAAAGATAAATTGGAGAATGTTTTTCAAATCAATAGAATTGATATCGTAGGTGCACCTGAAAGAGAATTTCAAATTAATGTAGATAATTATAAAATGCAAAGTGCAGGTATCACTTTTGACGATATCACTTTTGCAATTCAACGTGAAAATTTAGATTTATCCGGTGGTTTATTGGAAGTAGGTACCATGAATCGCAACCTGCAATTAAAAGGGCAATTAAAAAATGCGAATGATATTAGTAATATCATTGTTCGCAACACCAGTGGTTCTGCTATATATTTAAAAGATGTAGCGCGTATTGTGGATACGGTTAAGACCAATGAAAGTTATGCGCGTTTAGATGGTAAAAATGTAATGACATTAAATATTATTAAAAGAAGTGGTGAAAATTTAATTGCAACTTCAGATGCGGTTAAAAAAGTGGTGGATGAAACCATACTGAATGATTTTCCATCGGATTTAAAAGTAGTTATATCGGGTGACCAAAGTATTAGAACAAGAAGTTCATTTACAGAATTAGTCAACTCCATTGTTATTGGATTTGTACTTGTATTAATTGTGCTTATGTTTTTCATGGGTGTGACCAACGCATTCTTTGTTGCCTTATCGGTGCCCTTGAGTATGTTTGTTGCCTTTGTATTTATTCCAGGTGCTGAACTAATTGTAGGAAACAGCATCACCCTAAACTTTATCGTACTATTTGCACTCTTGTTTGGATTGGGTATTATTGTAGATGATGCTATCGTAGTTATTGAAAACACCCATCGTATTTTTATTCAAGGAAAAGGAAAATTATCAGCTACGGTTTCGGCGAAGATGGCAGCAGGCGAAGTATTTGTTCCAGTGTTAGCTGGTACCATTACTACATTGGCGCCTTTTTTCCCATTACTTTTCTGGCCTGGTTTGATTGGTAAGTTTATGATTTACTTACCAACGATGTTAATATTTACATTAACCGCTTCCTTATTGGTCGCATTTATTATGAACCCGGTTTTTGCGGTTGATTTTATGAACCATGAAGAAGAAAGCGAGGAAGCGCGTTTAAAAAACAGGGCTAAAATATTTAAGCAAAAAGGATTTTGGATTCCCGTAATCGTTGGGATTTTATTGGATTTAACTGGATTTACTTTTTTAGGTAACCTGCTTATTTTCTTTATGATATTAGTATTAGTTAATAGATATTTTATTGCTTCTGCGATTCATAAATTCCAAACTGTTACTTTACCTAATTTAATGCGTGTATATGAAAATGGATTGCGCCGTGCATTAACTGGATGGAGACCCGTAAAATTATTAATTGGGACTTTTGTGTTATTGGTCGTTTCCTTTGTGGTATTTGGAATTAGCGTTGCTAAAGGTCGTGTTGGAATTGAATTTTTCCCAGTAGGTGACCCCAACCAATTATATGTTTATTTAAAATTACCGGTAGGCACACAAGTCGGATATACTGATTCCGTAACCAAAGTGCTTGAAGCCAAAGTAAATAAGGTATTGGACAACGAGCCTGGTAAGCGAAATCCAATTGTTGAAAGTGTGATTACCAATGTAGCCGTAGGTGCGGGTGACCCAATGCGTGGTGATCGAAGCCCGCATGCAGAATTAGGAAGATTACAAATTAATTTTGTTGCCTTTGAAAAACGTGATGGCAAATCAACAGGTCCTTATTTAGATGCGATTCGTGCACAATTAAAAGGAATACCTGGTGCTGAAATATCAGTAACACAAGAACAAAGCGGTCCACCAACCGATCCGCCTATTAATATTGAAATTCAAGGGGATGATTTTGATAATTTAATTAAAACTGCAGTGGGTTTAAAAAACTATTTAGATTCGGTGCAGGTGCCGGGTGTGGAAGAATTAAAAATGGACGTGGACTTACAAAATCCAGAATTAACGTTAACTGTGGATCGAGAGCGCGCATTAATTGCGGGCGTTTCATCGGCACAAGTAGGTATGCAAATCAGAACTGCTTTATTTGGAAAAGAAGTTTCAAAAATTAAAGACGGTAAAGAAGAATATAAGATTCAATTACGTAATGAAAGTTTACAACGTAAAAATTTAGTGGATATATTGAATATGCGTTTGTCCTTTAGAGATATGGCAGCAGGCGGTATGGTTAAAAATATTCCTATTAGTTCATTGGTAAAAGTAGAACCTACCAATACCTTAGGAAGTGTAAGACGTAAGGATCAAAAACGTCTTATTCAATTAAGTTCAAATGTATTATTAGCGCAAGGCTTTAACCCTACTTCAGTAAATGCAGTTATAGCACAATACATATCTAATTTTAATGGTGTACAGGAAGGCGTTACCATTAAGCAAACTGGTGAAAACCAACAACAATTAGAAACAGTAAGCTTTTTAGGAAAAGCATTAATCATTGCATTAATGTTGATCCTTTTCACTTTGGTGTTACAGTTTAATTCTATTTCAAAATCAGTGATTATTTTAACAGAGATCTTATTTAGTATCATTGGGGTGTTATTAGGATTTTCCATATTTGGAATGAAAGTATCTGGAGTAATGACCGGCTTAGGTATTGTTGGACTTGCTGGTATCGTTGTGAAAAATGGTATATTAATAATTGAATTCACCGATGTATTAAGGGCAAGAGGCATGAAAACAAAAGAGGCATTGGTGCAAGCAGGTAAAACCAGGATTATCCCTGTACTTTTGACTGCCTTGGCTGCCATCCTAGGATTTATACCTATCGCCATTGGATTTAATATCAACTTTGTTACTTTATTTAGTGAGTTAAACCCACATATCTTTTTTGGTGGTGATAGCGTTTCCTTCTGGAAGCCATTGAGCTGGACTTTAATTTTTGGATTGATATTCGCATTTTTCATGACTTTGTTTATTGTACCTGCGATGTATTTAATCGCAGAACGTTTACGCCGTCCAATGCGTCGTCACTTTGGTGGTAAATGGATTAGCATGTTGGGAATACCTCCTTTAACTTTTATCTTTTTACCATTAATGTTTGTGACTGCTTTCATTCACAGAAGAAATGAAAAAAGAAGAAACGCAAACAATAATGCAAACGGCGATAAAACAATAAATGGTTCTTGGTATTAAACCACCAATAGATCTAGTTTAATAATTGCAGTGAATCAACTATTTCAAATCGATTAATGCAAATGAACTATCGCAAAAAGCCCTCCTCCGAAATTCGGAGGAGGGCTTTTTTATCTGCGGTATAATTTCTTACTGCTATTCGTTACCAAATTGACAATCGTAATTATACATTAATCAATCCAGTGGTATTTACCAGAACTTAATATATAAGGCGGATAAAATCATCAATATCGAAACAATTAATACCAAGGTGGTGTTATCTACTTTAAACATTGACTTATCGGATACAAATGCTTTTGGATTTACTTTTGGTCCAAATAATGTAATCACGACCATTAATATGGCGGTGATGATTCCGGCAATACCCATCGCCACTAAAAATGGAATTTTGTATACGCCCGCGCTATTCGGATACGCTGTATAATAGAATGTTTCATTGCCAAATACCATCGGCGCAAATTCATTATAGAATAAGGATAAAATAAAACCGCCTAATATACCCACTACGGCTGCAGTTCCTGTAGTGCGCTTCCAAAACATACCTAATACAAATACCACCAATACGCCTGGGCTAATAAAGCCGGTATACTTTTGTATAAAAGTAAATCCACCTGCGCCTCCGATACCTAAAATATCATCCCAAGTAAATAGAACACTAATACACATAGCGCATATAACCACCCATCTTCCCATATTCACTAACTTTTGCTCACTTGCCTCTTTAGCAAAATATTTTTTATAAATATCTAAAGTGAAAATGGTACTAATGCTATTTGATTTACCTGCTAAGGAAGCAACGATAGCAGCAGTAAGCGCTGCTAGTGATAAACCTTTAATGCCCGTAGGTAAAAAAGCCAATACCGCAGAATACGCACCATCCATACCGCCCACCAAATGATTTAAATGTCCATTTTTATGGAGTACGTAAGCCGCGATACCCGGTAACATTACAATGACAGGCATTAATAATTTTAATAGGGCTGCAAATAATATTCCTTTACGTGCAGTAGGTAAATCAGCGCCTAGGGCACGTTGTGTAATATATTGATTACATCCCCAATAATTTATATTCAAAATCCATTGGCCTGCTGCATACATCGCAATACCCGGAAGAATCATATACTTATCAATATATTCCTGCGATGAAGCGGCATTGGGTTTGTCCATGACCATATGAAAATGTTCGGGTGCTTGTTGCATTAATGTAGTAAATCCAGATATGATTCCGCCACCCATACCAAACTTTTCACTCACCATGGATAATGCCATATAGGTAGTGGCCAATCCGCCAATAATTAAAACCGTTACTTGGATAACATCCGTATATCCGATAACTTTCATACCGCCCAAGGTAATAAACACGGCGAAGATGGCTAAGCAAACAATAATTTCATGTAAATGATTTTGACCCGGTAGTAATCCATTGATGGCGATGGCGCCTAAATATAAAATGGAAGTTAAATTCACGAACACATATAAAAACAACCAGAAAATGGCCATGATTAAAGACACCGTTTCATTGTACCTCATTTGTAAAAACTGAGGCATGGTGTAAATTTTATTTTTTAAATAAATAGGCATAAACCAAACCGCAATAATCACCAAGCCCAATGCAGCAATCCACTCATAAGCAGATACGGCAATACCCACAAAATAACCATTACCACTCATGCCGATGAATTGCTCCGCTGATATATTTGAGGCAATAAGAGATGCGCCAATGGCCCACCAGGTTAAAGATCCTTCCGCTAAAAAGAATGCTTTTGAATCATGTTCTTTGGTATGTCTTTTTTTATAAATGTAATATCCATAAGATAGGATTAAAACAAAGTAGACAAGAAATACAATGTAATCTAATGTGCTTAATTGATAATTCATACGTAATCGATTGGTTGGGTTTTGGTTATTTTGTTGCGAACTTATAAATAGTGGTATGCGTATAAGTTTCTCCTGGCTTTAATAAAGTAGTTGGAAATTTTGCTTGATTGGGTGCATCAGGGAAATGTTGTGTTTCCAAGGTCAATGCACCATGCTTAATATATTGAATGCCATTTTTAGTATGCATTAATGTGCCATCTAAAAAATTACCAGAATAAAATTGTAAACCAGGCTCTGTCGTCAATACAGTTAAACTGCGGCCTGACAAAGGATCATATACATTAGCTACTTCTTGTAAACCTTCGGCTTTGTTTAATATCCAATTATGGTCATACCCCCCTTCCACTTTATCAAGGTCATCGCCAATACGCTTGGCCTGTGTAAAATCCATTGGCGTACTTTTTACATCCAATGATTCCCCTGTAGGAATAAGTAAAGCATCCACAGGTGTATATTGATTAGCATTGATTTGTAAAATATGATCTTTGATCGTTAATGACTTTCCTGCAGATAAATTAAAGTAAGCGTGATTGGTTAAATTAATCACGGTGGTTTTATCTGTGGTTGCAGTATAATCTATTTTGATTCCATTATCCGCGGTTAAGGTATACACTACCTGTACTTTTAAATTTCCAGGATAACCTTCCTCTCCATCCTTACTTTCGTAATTTAATTGAATACTACTATCGCCTGCTAATGGGGTGGCCGTCCATACTACCTTATCAAAACCTTTCAATCCGCCATGTAATGATTGTCCATTATTATTCAATGCTGCATGGTATTCAATACCATCCACTTTATAAGTTCCTTTGGCAATACGATTGGCATAGCGACCAATTAATGCACCAAAATAAGGATTAGCTGTTTGCGTAAATCCACTTAAGGAATCATAACCCGTTAAAACATCCCCCCAGCTACTGTCCTTTGCTTGTGTTATAATTTTTGTGAGTGCACCACCATAATTAATAATGCCGACTTGCATACCATGCGCGTTGGTTAATGTGTATTCCGTAATGGGTTGTCCCTCAAATACACCATAAGCTTGGCTGGTCAACTTAACAGTAGTATCCATAGTATTTGTATTATTGGATGAACATGCATGATTGAAAAATGAAATTGCAAGGGTTAAGATAAAACCTTGTAGTACTTTTTTTGACATAAATATTTAAATTATATATAAAGTAAGATGGGGCTATTTTTAATACCCTCTGTAATATAATTATTTTATGTGAGTTCCTTGGGCAATTTTTACCTGATGCACTTTTAAAATATGTGCGGTTTGTTGGGCATATATATCTGCAACCATATTTATGATTGCTTCCACTTCCGATTTTTTAATAATATTTATCGTACAGCCACCAAATCCACCACCCATCATCCTTGCCCCTAATACCTGTGGATGATCCTTGACCGCATTGACTAAAATGTCCAATTCCCGACAGCTTACTTCATATAATTGAGATAAGCCTTCGTGTGTTTCATACATCTTTTGACCAAAAGCTTTGATATCACCAGCCAATAAATCCTTTACTGCTAATTGCACACGTTCAATTTCATCCACTACATATTTACATCGATTATATACTTTAGTGCCAATTAAGGTTGCCTCTGTTTTTAATAGTTCGTCTACCTGTTGCTTACTTGCATCACGTAAAGTTTTGATAGATGGATATTTTTTTTGTAAAATTTCAACGCCTTGTTCGCATTCCAATCTTCGTGTATTATATTCAGAAGAAGCTAAAGCATGTTTAATTTGTGTATCAAATAAAACTATTTGATACTCCTTTAAATCTAAAGGATAATAATGGTGTTGTAAGCTTCCGCAATCCAATAGCATCACTTGATTACTTTTCCCATGTAAACTAGCAAACATGTCCATGATGCCACATTTAACACCTGCAAATTCATGTTCCGATTGCTGTGTCATTAATGCCATTTGCATGGTACTTAAACCCAGCTGATACATTTCATTCAGCGCAAAAATAACAGCACACTCCACCGCTGCCGAACTTGATAAGCCAGCACCAATAGGAATATCCCCTTGTAAACAAATATCAAAACCCTTAACAAGTTCATGGGTAGCACTGTTGCTTGATGCGTTAGCAATATATTTTTGTACCTGTGCGACTACGCCAATAATATAATTCACCCAATGGGTTGCATGTGGTTGAATAGCAACAGCAGGTACAATCACGCTTTCTTGTAAATCAAGCGCGTGCATATGTATTGCACCATCTGTTCGTTTTGCGATGGCTACTTGCACGCATTTATCAATAGCCGCAGGTAATACAAAGCCATTGTTATAGTCCGTATGTTCGCCAATTAAATTAATGCGCCCAGGTGATTGCACTACTAAGGAAGCAGATGAATTAAATAACTGTTGAAAGGACACACGAATATCTTGCATTCCTAAATAAATATTAATTGTTGGATTTAAAGTTAATGAACCTTTTGCAAACAAGCTGCAGCAGCATCCAATGTTTCTTTAACTTTAGCGAAACACAAACGAATCACTTTATGATCGGTAGACTTTTGATAAAATGCAGACATCGGAACAACAGCAATACCAAATTCCCTGACCAAACGTTCTGCAAATACGGTATCGGGTTCATCTGAAATTGTATCATATCGATAACTTTCAAAATAGGAACCAGAGGATGGTAGGCGAACAAATTTAGTATTGTCCAGTAAGCCCCTTAAGTAATCTCTTTTTTCTTGGTACATGGCACCTATAGATAAATAGGCTTCCTTATTGGTCATATACTCCGCAATCGCTATTTGCTTGGGGGTATCACATCCAAAGGCATTAAACTGATGCACTTTTCGATACTCCTTCATTATATTTTCAGGTGCAATACAATAACCTAATTTCCAGCCGGTACAATGGTAGGTTTTGCCAAAAGAAAAACAAACAAAAGTGCGCGCAAACAAATCAGGATATTTCATCACTGTTTCATGTTGCTTATTATCATAAATCAAATGCTCATATACTTCATCGCTGATTAAGTACAAGTTATTTGAAAGTACTATTTCTTGTAATATTAAAATATCATCTTTGGTAAATACACGCCCCGTAGGATTATGCGGGGTGTTAACTAATATCGCTTTTGTTTTAGGCGTGATGGCTGCCTTCACTTTATCCCATGGAATAGTATAATCAGGAAATTCTAATTCAATAGGCACCACAATACCTCCGTTAAAAACAATATTAGGGATATAACTATCATAAGCAGGTTCAAAAATAATCACTTCATCGCCTGGTTGTATAATCGTTGAAAAAGCACAAAAAATAGAGTAGGTACCGCCCGGCGTAATGGTAATATTCGTTTCGGGATTAATATTTACATCATATAAATATTTTATTTTCTCCGCCAATCTTTCCCGTAATAATGGAACACCATTGGTGTGTGCATATTGATTACCGCCCGATTGCATGGCTTTATTAACGCATTCAATCAACTCCGCACTCATTGGAAAATCAGGGAAGCCCTGTCCTAAATTTATTGCATTATGCTTTGCCGCCAATTGGCTCATGACTGTAAAAATACTAGTACCAATATTGGGAAGCTTTGATTGCATACAATAACTTAAATTAAAAATTCAATTGATTGGATAATCGCTTTAATTCGATTTCAGCAATTTTTGCATTGAAGCGTAAGCTTACTAATCTAAATCCAGCTGTTTCAAAGCTTTGTTGGGCTTGCTTTACATCCACCATAGTGGCTTGACCTAATTTATATTTTTGCATCACTAAATCCAATAAGGATTGTGACATTTCAAAATTTTGTATTTCAATCGGCGTTTGCTTTAAACTATTTTTATAGCTCTGATACGTTTTAAATAATTCAGTCGTCAAATCCTGCTCCGTATTTTGTAATTGAATTTTTGCAGACTTGGTATTAATTTCTGCATTTTTAATGGCGCGCTTATTTGCACCACCCGTATAAATTGGGATGCTTAAATTTAGCCCCAAAAAAGGACCATAACTTTCATTCAATAATATAAAACCTGCTGCTGACTTATTGCTATTGTAATTGAATCCAGTACTCGCTCTTAGCGTTGGGTAAGTTAAAGTTTTGGTTTCCTTTTCCAAAAACTGATTCACATTAACCAACTGTTGTGCGGATTGTAATAAAGGATGCTCCTTTATTTTTGCTTCCACTGCCGACAACACTAATTGATCGTCCACTTTAATACTATCATTGATAATAACGCTATTGGTATTAGGCATTACAATGGTATTTAATAAGTCGGCCTTGGCTTGGTCAATAATTAATAATTGATTTTGTTCAGCTTGTATTAAAGCATTTAAATCCAAATTAGATTGTAAAAAATCAGCTTGATTCGCTACACCAATTTTTTGACGCGTTTCAACAATATCTAATCTTTGCTTTGAAGTCTCAATAGATTTTTGAATTGTTTTTAAAAATGCTTGTTGACGTACAACATTATAATATTGTTGCATTACTGTTGAAATGGTATTCAACAGTTGTGATTCAAGTAATGATTTATTTTGACGCTCCAAACTTTCCAAACGATTTTTAGTAGCCTGTACTTTATAACCATTAAATAATACCATCGTAGCATTCACACCACTATTCAAGGTACTTCCATCAACACTATTTCTTGAAGTGTTACGACTTGCATCTGGGAAGGTTTGATTAATCGTAGTTAATGTATTATTGTTGGTGCTTGTATTGGTAACGGTGGGTAAGCCCCCTGCAACGCCAATATTATTATTGTTTTTAGCAATCGCTAAATTATTTTCCACCAATTGAATATCATAACTGTTTTTTAAAGCAGTTTGAATGGCTTCGTTTAAGCTTAAAGTTTTTTGTGCAACCGCATTATGACTTAATGCTGTTAAAAAAAATAGGCTAATAAATGTAATTCTCAATCCTGATTTTTGCATATAATAAAATTAACTACACCCTGCTTCGTCTCAAAATATATTACACAAGTGGCGAGAAGCCTACTATCCAACTAAGGTTCCCACTTCAGCCCCTTGCACGACTCTTAATAAATTACCTGGCTGGTTCATATCAAAAACGATAATTGGTAATTTGTTTTCCATACATAAGGTGAACGCGGTCATGTCCATCACCTTTAAATTTTTAGATATACAATCCTGGAAGCTGATTTTATCAAATTTAACTGCGTTTGGATTTTTTTCTGGATCACTATCATATACCCCATCCACGCGCGTTCCTTTCAAAATAACATCTGCTTTCATCTCAATAGCACGAAGTGAACCTGCCGTATCTGTAGTGAAATATGGATTACCTGTTCCAGCGCCAAATATAACTACACGTCCCTTTTCCAAATGACGTAATGCTTTGCGACGAATGTAAGGCTCAGCTACTTGCTCCATATTAATGGCAGATTGCAATCGCGTATATACCCCTATTTTTTCAAGCATGGCTTGTATCGCCATGGCATTAATCATCGTTGCCAACATACCCATATAATCACCATGCGCACGCTCAATACCACTATCCGCTTCATTCATGCCACGATAAATGTTACCACCACCAATCACAATAGCTACTTGCACACCTAAGTCGGTGACTTGTTTAATTTCTTTGGCATATTGCTCAATAATCTTAGGATCAAATGGATCTCCATTTCTTTGTTCTCCTAATAATGCTTCCCCAGATAATTTTAATAATACACGTTTGTATTTTGGCAGCATAGTAGATGTTGTTTTGTACTTGCAAGATAAGAATTTTAGAGCAACAAAAAAGGGTCCCCCGATGTATCGGGGGACCCTTTTTATAGTATTATTCTAGTTAGTTATTACTATCCCAATGCTACACGCTTGAACTCGGTAACTTTAAGGTCAGCACCTACGCTCTTAACGTGGTCACCCACTGTTTTAGAGCCGTCTTTTACGAAAGACTGCGCCAATAAAGTTTGTTCTTTAAAGAAAGCTGCAATTTTACCTTCGGCAATTTTAGCAATCATTTCTTCTGGTTTACCAGCCATTTTAGGATCTTCCTTCATGGTATCAATGATGATTGCACGCTCACGAGTTACTGTTTCCGCTGGAACTGAATCAGCATCAACTGCCACTGGATTCATTGCAGCAATTTGCATCGCAAGGTCTTTACCTAATTCAGCAGCCTCCGCAGATAATCCTACCAATACACCCATTCTGTAAGAACCATGAATATAAGAAGCTACAAATGGCGCGTCTACTCTTTCAAATTTAGCAACACCAATTTTTTCACCGATAGAAGCTAATTTATCATTAATCATGTCAGATACTTTTGTACCATTCACGCTTACTTCATTTAATTCATCCGCAGATTTTACATTGTTTGCAACTGCAGCGTCAGCAATGCTTTGCGCAAATGCAACGAATTCAGCATTCTTAGAAACGAAATCTGTTTCACAAGAAATACAAACAACAAAACCTGTTTTGTGATCCGCAGAAGTTTGTGCAATAATTACACCTTCTTTTGCTTCACGATCGCTACGCTTTGCAGCAACTTTTTGTCCTT
>Ga0214919_10006584_pt1 | contig 15925 bp, 12 predicted proteins | sample LL1503_MetaG_FD_177994 | JGI IMG/M metagenome (GOLD analysis project Ga0214919, IMG submission 177994) | Freshwater microbial communities from Lake Lanier, Atlanta, Georgia, United States - LL-1503 | ecosystem: Environmental > Aquatic > Freshwater > Lake | place: USA: Georgia | collected... | reverse complement strand
CGAGGAACACACGCGGATCGGGCCGTGCCTCGTCCGAGGCCAGCAAGATATCGCCCGCGCCACCGAGCTTGATCAGCATGTCGCCTGGGCCTTGCACACCCGCGGCCCAGGCCGAGCCCACATGGTCGGCCAGACCGGCCACCACGGGCGTGCCGGCCTGCAGGCCGGTGGCGAGCGCCGCCTGGTGCGTCACTTCACCCACGATGGATCGGCTGTGAGCCAGCGGCGCGACCTGGTCGGTAGAAATGCCGCCTGCAGCGACCAGGTCCGCGGCGATCTTGCCCGATGCGAGGTCGACGAAACCGGCTTCCAGCGCCCAGTTCTGTTCCACATGGCGAGCGCCTGTCAGTCGGAAATTGATGTAGTCGTAGCTGCCCAACACCGTGTGGATGCGATCGAACACCTGCGGCTCGTGGCGTGCGACCCAGAGCAGCTTGGCCGCCACCAGTTGCTGGTTGATGCCGTTGCCTGTGCGCTGGGTGAATGCAGCCTCGTCAAATTGACGCCGCAGCGCCTGGACCTCCTGGGCGCAGCGGCCATCGCTTTGCTGGATGCTCGGTCGCAGCAGCGCGCCGCTGGCATCGAGCAGCACCACGGCCGGGACCATGCCCGAGACGCCGACCGCCTTGACCTCGCTGGCCGCCACGCCAGCCTGCGCCAGCAACTGCGGGATGATCGCGCAGACGTTGTCCCACCACTGCTGCGGATCCTCTTCGGCCCAGCCCGCATGGCGATGGGACAGCGTCACCGGGCGGCTGGCCAAGGCCAGGCGCTCGCCGGGCATCCGGATCAGGATACCGATCGTCGACGTTGTCCCAATGTCCAGGCCGATCACGCAGCTCATGAATGCTTGCCGGTTCAGCGCAGCTGATTGACTTGGTCCATGAAGCGCTTGACCCGGTCGCCGTCCACCGCGTTCCAGGTGACGCCATCGACCTTGAAGTGCGTGCCGACGATGCAGCCATCGGCCAGTGCGAGGATGCCCGAGACCGTCTCGAGCGTCACGCCGGTATTGGCAAAGACCGGGACTTTGCCCTCGAGCGCCTCGGCCACGCGCTGCAGATCGGAGGTGTTCACACCCTGCCCGGTCAGCGCGCCTGACACGAGAATCCCATCGGCCAGCGAGGAGAACACCGCGCTGCGGGCGCGCAACTCGATCGGCCGGCGATCGAGCGAGTCCGCGAATTCGGCGTTGATGTTGAACAGCAGCTTCAAGTCGTTGCGACCGAGGTTGCGACGCAGCCGCAAGGCGGTTGCGGCATCGGGCTTCCACAGGCCCATGTCGGAGGCGAACACGCCTGTGAAGATCTCGCGCACGAACGACGCCCCGGTGGCCGCGGCGATCGCGACGCTGGCTGAAGGGTCCCACAGCCAGTTCACGCCGAACGGGATCTTGATGTCGGGCTTGACCGTTGCGATCACCGCCGTCATCGCGGCAACCCCTTCGGCGGGCGCTTGAAGCTGGTAAGGCCGGTCGTTCTCGTTGCCAAACATGATGGCATCCACGCCGCCGGCCTGCAGGTGTTCGATGTCCGCGAGGACCCCTTCGACCAGTCGACCCATGCCGCCGGCCGCGTCGTACAGCGGCGTTCCGGGCAGCGCGCCGATATGGACCATGCCGATCACGGCTTTCTTGCGCGTGCCGAAGAAATCAAAAAGCATAGTTACTTCCTCATTCGCTCATGTTCAAACAGATTCGCACAATGTAGCAGGCTGTTCTGGGCTGCGCAAGCTGCCGGTGCATCCGCAAAGACCCTGTTGCCGTGGATCGCTGGCGCCCCGAGACTACAGGGGATGAGAACTTGCTACCCTGATGCGCCCAGATGCGCCGAGACCTGGTTCGACCGCCAAGCCGGGACGCCGGCATGAGCCCGCCGGCAGCCACTGAGGTCGATTTTCTGGTGATCGGTGGCGGCATCGCCGCAGCCTCGCTGGGCTACTGGCTCGCGCCGCACGGTCGCACCCTGCTGCTCGAGCGTGAAGACCAACCGGGTTACCACAGCACCGGGCGCTCGGCCGCGCTGTTCATGGAGAGCTACGGCACGCCGCAGGTGCGGGCGCTGACCTGCGCGAGCCGGGCATTTTTCGAGCAGCCGCCGCCGGGGTTTGCCGAGCATCCGCTGCTCAGTCCGCGCGGCGCGCTGATGGTCGCGCGGCACGGCGAAGAGGACGTGCTGGCCGAGCAGTGGGCGGTGTTGCGGTCGGTCAGCCCACGCGGCGCGCTGCTCGATGCGGCAGCTGCCTGCGCGATGCTGCCGGCGCTGCGGCCCGAGCTCGTGCTGGGCGCCGTCTTTGAGCCCGATGCCTCCGACATGGACGTGAACGCAATCCTGCAGGGCTTTCTGCGAGGCTTGCGGCGCAGCGGTGGTCAGCTGGTCTGCAAGGCCGAGGCCCGCCAGATCGAGCGCCGGGACGGTCTGTGGCAGGTGCTGGCAGGCGATCAGGTCTACCGCGCGCCGGTGCTGGTCAATGCCGCCGGGGCCTGGTGCGACCAGGTCGCGGCGCTCGCAGGCCTGCCCGGCATCGGGCTGGTGCCCAAGCGGCGCAGCGCTTTCTTGTTCGACCCGCCTGCCGAGCCCGGCTGGACCCAGTGGCCGATGGCGATCGGCCTGGACCACGGCTGGTACATCCGACCCGACGCCGGCATGTTGCTGGGTTCGCCCGCCAACGAAGACCCGATGCCGCCGCACGATGTCCAGCCCGAAGACCTCGACATCGCGACCGCCGTGCACCGCATCGAGGAGATGACGACGCTGACGATCCGGCGGCCCTCGCGGCCCTGGGCGGGGCTGAGATCCTTCGTGCCCGACGGCGACCTGGTCGGCGGTTTCGATCCGCTGGCACCGGGTTTTTTCTGGCTTGCAGCCCAAGGCGGCTACGGCATCCAGACCTCGGCGGCGATGGGCGAGGCCTGCGCCGCGCTGGCGCGCGGCCAAGCGCTGCCGCAGCGCATCGCAGATTTTGGCTTGACGGCGGCGATGCTGGGCCCGCAACGGCTCACCCGCTTGCCAGCCCTGCCCGCAGACCACTGAGCTCACAGGACCTGAACCATGCGCGTTTTCACCGCCACGCTCGCCACCGAGACCAACACCTTCGCGCCGCTGCCCACCGGCCCGAGCTCGTTTCGCGAGCGCGGCTACTTCAAGGCCGGCGAACACCCCGAAGCGATGAGCTTTTTTGCCGGACCGCTGTGGGCAGCACGCGAGCGCGGCCGGCCGCTGGGCTGGCAGCTGTTCGAAGGCATGGTCGCAGCAGCCCAGCCCAGCGGCACGACCACGCGGCTGGCCTACGAGACGCTGCGCGACGAGCTGCTGGCCGACCTGCGCGCGGCGATGCCGGTCGACATGGTGGTGCTCGGGCTGCACGGCGCGATGGTCGCCGACGGCTACCACGACTGCGAAGGCGACCTGCTGCAGCGCGTTCGCGCGATCGTCGGCCCGGGCGTGGTGGTCGGTGCCGAACTCGACCCGCACAACCATCTCAGCGAGGCGATGGTGACCCAGGCCGACCTGTTGATCGCGTACAAGGAGTACCCGCACACCGATATCAAAGAGCGAGCGCTCGAACTCGTCGACCTGTGCGCAGCGCAAGTCGCGAGGCGGGTCAAACCGGTCGCCGCGGTGGTCGACTGCGGGATGATCGTCACGGTGCACACCTCGCGCGAGCCGGCACGAGGATTCGTCGATCGGATCCAGGCGCTAGAGGGCCGCGACGGCATCCTGTCGGTGTCGGTGACGCATGGTTTCCCCTGGGGCGACGTGCCCGACATGGGCACCAAGCTGCTGGTCTACAGTGACAGCCATGTCGACCCCGACGGCGCCCGGGCGCGAGCGCTGGCGCGGCGACTGGCCGACGAGCTGATCGGCCTGCGCGACGAACTGACCCCGCCCTACCCGGGCATAGACGCTGCGCTCGACCAGGCAATGGCTTTCAAGGGCGGGCCGGTGCTGATCTCAGACGGCGCCGACAACCCTGGCGGCGGCGCGGCCGGTGACGCGACCTTCATGCTGCGGCGCATGTTCGAGCGCGGCATCTGCAACGCAGCGCTAGGCCCGCTGTGGGACCCGGTGGCCGTGCGCATCGCGTTCGACGCTGGCGTGGGTGCGACGCTGGCGCTGCGCGTGGGCGGCAAGACCAGCCCGCTGTCGGGCGACCCGCTGGACCTGGTCTGCAAGGTCAAGGCGCTGCAGCGCGAGCTGATCATGACCGGCCTGTCGGGCGCGCCGACGCCGATGGGCGACAGCGCGCTGCTCGAGTGCGACGGCATCGAGATAGCGCTGATCAGCCTGCGCGGCCAGGCCATCGGCACCGACATGTTCAGCCAGCTCGGCTGCGACCTGGCAGCCAAGCGGCTGATCGTCGTGAAGTCCTCGCAGCACTTCTACGCCTCGTTCTCGAAGATCGCCCAGCATGTCATCTACGCCGGCGCGCCGGGCTCGGTGACGCACGATCTGAAGACGCTGCCCTACCGCCATGTCCAGCGCCCGAAATGGCCGCTGGATTGATGACCCCGACTCACCCAGAAAGCCATCACATGACCCGAACCCTAAAGGCCAGCCTGGCCGCGCTGCTGCTCGCCGCTGGCTTGACGCTGGGCCCCAGCGCCTTGGCCCAGACCAAGACCCTGCGCTTTGTCGCGCACGCCGACCTGAAGATCCTCGATCCGAGCTTCACCACGGCCTACATCACGCGCAACTTCGGCTACATGGTCTACGACACCTTGTTCGCCCAAGACGCCAGCGGTCAACCCAAGCCGCAGATGGTCGACAAGTACAGCAGCGCCAAGGACGGCAAGCTGTGGAGCTTCACGCTGCGCCCGGGTTTGAAGTTCAGCGACGGCAGCGCCGTCACCGCGGCCGATGCGGTGGCATCTATCCATCGCTGGGCCGGGCGCGACGGCATTGGCCGCGCGCTGACGAGTGCCGGCGCCGAGTGGCAGGCCACCGGACCACTGAGCTTCACGCTGACACTCAAGGAACCGATGGGCGTGGTGCTCGACGGCCTGGCCAAACCCTCGGGTTTCCCGCTGGTGGTGATGCCCGAGCGGATGGCCAAGATGCCGACCACCGCGCCGCTGGCCGAGGTGCTGGGCTCCGGCCCCTACCTCTTCAAACGCGACGAATGGGTGCCGGGCAACAAGGTGGTGTTTGTTCGCAACCCGAACTACGTCGGTCGCAGCGAGCCACCCAGCGGCCTGTCGGGCAACAAGACGCCCAAGATCGACCGGGTGGAGTGGCTGTACCTGCCCGACTCCAACAGCTCGGTCAACGCGCTCAAAGCGGGCGAGGTCGACATGATCGAGCAGGTGCCGCCCGATTACATCGCCCCACTGCGCGGCAACCCAGACATCAAGTTGGGCAGCGGTGGCAGCAACCAGGGCTGGATAGTGATGAACCAGCTGCACCCGCCTTTCGACAACCCCAAGGTTCGCCAGGCGCTGTTGTACGCGGTGCAGCAGGAGAAGTTCCTCGCCGGCATGGGCTATCCACTGGACATGCGGATGACCTACTGCGCCACCTTCTTCGTCTGCGGCAGCCCCAACGACACGGCGGCAGGCGCTGAACCTTTTCGCCGCCCTGACCTCGCCAAGGCCAAGCAAGCGCTCGCCGCAGCAGGCTACAAAGGCGAGAAAGTGGTGCTACTGTTGCCCACTGACGTGTCGTACCTCAATGCCGCTGCGCTGGTAGCGGTTCAAACGCTCAAGAGCATAGGTATCAATGTCGACGTGCAGTCGATGGACTGGTCGACTGTGGCTGCGCGCCGGGCCAAGAAGGACGCGCCCGCGGCCGGTGGCTGGAACATCTACGTCACGGTGGCCGGCGAATTCGACGCCAATTCACCGATCACCAACGCCTACCTCAGCGCAGCCTGTGGCAACTCGCTGCCGGGCTGGGTCTGCGACAAGCCGCTCGACGAACTGCGCGCGGCCTGGGTTCGCGAGACGGTGCCTGCCAAGCGCAGGGTGCTGCTCGACAAGATCCAGACCCGCGCCTACGAGGTAGCGCCCTACATCCCGTTTGGCCAATACATGCCGGCCTACGCGGTGCGCAAGAGCGTCAAGGGCATCGACAAGATCTGGAGCATCCCAACGCTCTGGGTGCTCGACAAGTAGAGATCGGACGCGTCAAGCATGGGGTACCTGTTGCGGCGAATCGCCGCCACGCTGCCGGTGATGGCGGTGGTGGCGCTGATCGTCTTTCTGCTGATTCACCTGGCGCCGGGCGATCCGGCGGCACTGATCGCCGGCGACCTGGCCACCGCCGACGACATCGCCAAGCTGCGAACCGCACTGGGCCTTGACGAGCCGCTGTGGCGGCAGTTCGCCCGCTGGGCCACCCGCTTGCTGCAAGGCGACTTTGGCACCTCGATCTTCACGCAGATGCCGGTAACCGCGCTGCTGGCGCAGCGCATCGAGCCCACGCTGTCGATCGCTGTGCTGACGATGTCGTTGGCGGTGGCCGTGGCCGTGCCGCTGGGCACACTGGCCGCTTACGCCGCAGGCCGTTGGATAGACCGGTTGGTGATGCTGTTCGCGGTGCTGGCGTTCTCGGTGCCGATCTTCATGGTTGGTTACCTGCTGGTCTATCTCTTCGCGATCCAGCTGCCATGGCTGCCGGTGCAGGGCTATGTGCGCCTGGGCGAAGGCGGTGTCGGCCCCTGGCTGCGCAGCCTGACGCTGCCCTGCATCAACCTGGCGCTGGTCTACATCGCGCTGATCACCCGCATGACACGCGCCACGGTGCTCGAGGTGCTGCAGGAGGACTACATCCGAACCGCCCGCGCCAAGGGCTTGGGCGTGCTGGCGGTGCTAGGCCATGCGCTGCGCAATGCGGCGATCCCGATCGCCACCACGGTAGGCGTGGGCATCGCGCTGCTGATCGGTGGCGTGGTGGTCACCGAGACGGTTTTTGCGATACCCGGCGTCGGCCGGCTGGTGATCGACTCGGTTCAGCGCCACGACTACCCGGTGATCCAGAGCGTGCTGCTGCTGTCGGCCGGGGTCTACGTGCTGGTCAACCTGCTGATCGACCTGAGCTACCGCTGGTTCGACCCACGGATCAACGCATGAGCCTGCCTAGACCATGAGCGCCGTCACCTTGTCAGATCAGCCACCGCCGTTGCTATCGAGCCGCGCGCGCTGGCTGCGCAAACATCCCACCTTGATCGTCGGCGCGCTGCTACTGCTGGCGGTGACCTTGTTGTCGCTGACTGCACCCTGGTTGGCCAGCCACGACCCGCAGGAGATCGACCCGATGGCCAGGCTGCAAGGCAGCAGCGCCGAGCACTGGCTGGGTACCGACGCGATGGGCCGCGACGTCTTCAGCCGCGCGCTGTGGGGCGGGCAGGTGTCGCTGCAGGTGGGCCTGACCGTGGCGGTGCTGTCGACGGTCCTGGGTGTGCTGCTGGGCTTGATCGCCGGTTTCGTGCGCTGGGCCGACGGCCCGGTGATGCGCGTGATGGACGGCATGATGGCGATCCCGGGCATCTTGCTGGCAATCGCGCTGATGGCCGTGACCCGCGCCAGCATGACCACGGTGATCGTCGCGATCACCGTGCCCGAGATCCCGCGCGTGGTGCGGCTGGTGCGATCGCTGTCCTTGATCCTGCGCGAGCAACTCTTCGTCGAGGCCGCGCGCGCGGTCGGCACCCGACTGGCCGCGATCCTGTGGCGCCACGTGCTGCCCAACATGGTCGCGCCGCTGCTGGTGCAAGCCACTTTCATCGCTGCATCAGCCGTGCTGATCGAGGCCTCGCTGTCTTTCCTGGGCGTGGGCGTACCGCCGCAAGTGCCGAGCTGGGGCAACATGATGGCCGAGGGGCGCAACTTCATCGGCGTGGCTTTTTCGATCATCGTCTACCCGGGTCTGCTGCTGGCGGCCACGGTGCTGGCCATCAACCTGCTGGGCGACGGGCTGCGCGATGCGCTCGACCCGCGGCTGGCGCGCCAGCTGTGATCAACGGACCGATCGCCGCTCCGCTGCCGGCAGCGCCGCCGCTGCTCGAAATCGACGGCCTGCGCACCTGCTTCGACACGCTGGCCGGCACGGTTCGGTCGGTGGACGGTGTCTCGCTGCGCGTGCATGACGGCCAGACGCTGGGCCTGGTCGGCGAATCGGGCTGCGGCAAGAGCGTCACCGCGCTGTCGGTGTTGCGCCTGATCCCGACGCCGCCCGGCCGCTACGCCGCCGGCGCGATCCGCTACCGCGGCGACGACTTGTTCAAGCGCAGCGAGCGCGAGATGCGGCAGATCCGCGGCAACCGCATCGCGATGATCTTCCAGGAGCCGATGAGCTCGCTCAACCCGGTGCTAACGGTGGGCCGGCAGATCGCCGAGACGCTGGTGCTGCACCAGGGGCTGACCCGCCGCGCGGCATTGGCGCGCGCCACCGACTTGCTGCAACTGGTGCAGATCGCCGAGCCGCAGCGCCGCGTGCTCGAGTATCCGCACCAGCTCTCGGGCGGCATGCGCCAGCGCGTGATGATCGCGCTGGCGCTGGCCTGCAAACCCGAGCTGCTGATCGCCGATGAGCCGACCACGGCGCTCGACGTGACGATCCAGGCCCAGATCCTGGACCTGCTCAAGCGGCTGCAGCAGCAACTCGGCATGGGCATGCTGCTGATCACCCACGACCTGGGCGTGGTCGCCGAAGCCTGTCAACGCGTGGCCGTGATGTACGCCGGACGCAAGGTCGAAGAAGCCGACGTGGTCGAGCTCTTCGAGCAGCCGCGCCATCCCTACACCCGCGCGTTGATGGCCTCGATGCCTGGGCTCAACACCCAGGCCAGGCGACTGACCGAGATCCCGGGCATTGTGCCCGCGCCGCACGAGCTCGGCCAAGGCTGCGCATTTGCCGCGCGCTGCCCTCAGGTGATGTCGCGCTGCCGCGAACAGCAGCCGGTCCTGCGGGTGGCGGCCAGCGGCCACGAGGTGGCTTGCTTCGCGGCCGAGGGCCAGCGATGAGCTCGGCGCCCACCAGCGGGGTGTTGCACGCTAGCGACCCGCCCGTGCTGCTCGAAGTGAGGTCGCTGGTCAAGCACTACACCGGCCAGCGCCGCTGGTTCGGGCCGCAGCCACCGGTCGTGCAAGCGGTCGACGGTGTGTCGTTCACCTTGTCGCGCGGCGAGACGCTGGCACTGGTCGGCGAATCGGGCTGCGGCAAGACAACGACCGCCAAGTCGGTGTTGCGCCTGGTCGAGCCGACGTCAGGCCAGGTCTTGCTCGAGGGCGTGGACTTGCTGGGCCTGGACGCCGAGCAGATGCGTCTGCGTCGGCGCGACCTGCAGATCATCTTCCAGGATCCCTACGCATCGCTGAGTCCGCGGCTAGACGCTGGCACCATCGTCGGCGAGCCTTTGCGCAACTTCGGCATCGCCAGCCGCAGCGAGCGCGAGGCGCAGGTGGTCGAGTTGTTCGCCAAGGTCGGTCTGCGGCCGGAGGCGATGCGCAAGTACCCGCACGAGTTCTCTGGCGGGCAGCGCCAGCGATTGGGCATCGCGCGCGCGCTCGCGCTCAAGCCCAAGCTGATCGTCTGCGACGAACCGGTGTCGGCGCTGGACGTCTCGGTGCAGGCCCAGGTGATCAACCTGCTGGCAGACCTGCAACAAGAATTCGGCATCGCCTACCTCTTCGTCGCCCACGACTTGGCGGTGGTGCGGCACATCAGCCATCGGGTCGCCGTGATGTACCTGGGCCGAATCGTCGAGATCGCCGACCGCGACACCTTGTTCGCCCAGCCGCTGCATCCCTACACCCGGGTGCTGCTGTCGGCCGCCCCGGTGCCAGACCCGCGCCGCGCAACGCAGCGCATCTTGCTCGAAGGCGAACCGCCCAGCCCGGCGCGGCCACCCGCCGGATGCCGATTCCACACCCGTTGCCCACAGGCCCAGCCGGTGTGTCGCGAAACCAGCCCGAACTTGACCGAGCGAGCAACCGCGCCCGGTCGAACGCATTGGCTGGCCTGCCATGTGATCTGACGTCACCTCAAGGAGCCCAAGCCATGCCCGATTTCGACCTGATCATCCGCGGCGGCACCGTCATCGACGGCAGCCGCGCGCCACGCTTTGACGCCGACGTCGGCATCCTGGGCGGCCGCATCGCGGCACTCGGCGACCTGTCTGCAGCGACCGCCGATCAAGTCTTGGACGCGAACGGCCTGATCGTCGCGCCGGGCTTCATCGACTGCCACACCCACGATGACCAGGCCTTGCTGTCGCAGCCCGACATGGGCTTCAAGGTCTCGCAAGGCGTGACCACGGTGATCGCCGGCAACTGCGGCATCAGCCTGTCGCCGCTGCAGCCCGACTCGCCGTTGCCCGCACCGCTGAACCTGCTCGAGGCCGCTGAGCGGGCGCGCTTCGCGACGCTGGGCGAGTACTTCGGCGCGCTGCGGCGCAACCCGCCAGCCCTCAACATGGCCACGCTGGTGGGCCACACGACGCTGCGCGTTCGCACAATGAGCGAGCTGGACCGGCCGGCCAACGCGGCCGAGATCGAGTCGATGCGCTCGTTGTTGGCCCAGGCCATGGACGAAGGCGCGCTGGGCCTGTCCACCGGCACCTTCTACCCGCCGGCGATGCACGCCAGCACCGAAGAGATCATCGCCGTCGGCCAGGCGATGACTGGCCGTGGTGGGCTGTACGTGACCCACATGCGCGACGAAGGCGAGCAGATCATCGCCGCGCTGGACGAGACCTTCAGGATCGGCCGCGAGCTCGACGTGCCGGTGCTCGTCTCGCATCACAAGCTGAAGAACCGCGCCAACTTCGGCCGCAGCGCGCAGACATTGCCGCACATCCGCCGCGCGATGCAGTGCCAATGCGTCGCGCTGGACTGCTATCCCTACGACGCCGGCTCGACGATGATCCACACCGACAGCGGCATGCTCGACGGCCGGGTGCTGATCGCCTCGAGCCAGCCGCACCCCGAATGCGCCGGTCGCGACCTGAGCGACATCGCTGCCGAATGGGGCATCAGCCGGGAGGACGCCGCGCGGCGCCTGCAGCCAGGCAGCGCGATCTACTTCCTGATGGACGAAGCCGATGTCCAGGCCATCCTGGCCTTCGACGAAACCATGATTGGCTCGGATGGCATCCCTGTCGGCGAGATGCCACACCCGCGGCTGTGGGGCACTTTTCCACGTGTGCTTGGACACTACAGCCGCGAGTTAGGTCTGTTCCCGCTAGAGACTGCGGTCTGGAAGATGACCGGGCTGACCGCACGCAACTTTGGCCTGACCGACCGCGGCCGCATCGCCGTCGGCGCTGCTGCCGACATCGTCTTGTTCGACGCCGCTCTGGTGATAGACCGTGCCGACTACGCCCACCCGACGCGCCCGGCGGCAGGCATCCACAGCGTGCTGGTCAACGGCGTGCCGACCTGGCAGGCCGGCCGCCACCTCGGCGCGCGCAGCGGTCAGGTGATCACACGCGGTCCGGCAGGCGCGGGGCGCACGCTGCAGCCGGCATGAAGACCTGAGGGCCGATGGTCCGGGGCCAAGTTCTGAGCCAAGGCATCATCACGGGCGGCGGGATGCCGAAGTCTTCAGGGCGGCAGACCGAACAGGCTGAAGTACAGCACGTTGTGAAGCAGGTGCAGCGCGATCGGCGACTTGACGGAGTCATAGCGGTCTCTGAAATAGCCGTAGACCAGCGACGGGATCACGACCAGACCGACCCAGGCTTTGGGGTTTTGGGCCCAGTGCAGTGCGACGAAAGCGGCACTGGTCAGCAGGTTCGCCGCGCTGATCGGGCCAAACTGACGGTCAAAGCGTTGCCGCAGTTCGGTCTGTACCAGACCACGGAAGCAAAGCTCCTCAAGCACGGGTGTGATCAGCGCCAACCAGACCCAGGGCCAGAACACGTAGCGCGGGGTGGGCACCTCATCAAGCAGCGCCACCGCGCCGATGAACATCACACTGGCCACACAGGCCAGTGTGAATTCAATGGCGTGTCTGCGCTTCATTGCCGAGAGCGGCCAGGCGTTTTCTTTTCAGCAAGTACAGCCCCGCGCCAGCCACCAGCAGCGGGAACAGCGGGTCGAAAGGCGCACCCCGACCCAGCGTGCAGCCGCCACCACTCAGCACGGCATCGGTGACCTGCGCGGCCACCGAATTGCTGAAGAAAGCGAAATCGAGGTTCTCTTCACGGTAGAAGTTCTCTCCGATGAGGATGTCCGGCGCATTCACGCCAGCAGACAGCGCGCCGCCAGTGCCATAAGCGGCGGTCCCACCGCCGTTGCTGACATGTACTTCGACGTCATAGTCGCCGGACTTGGTCAGGATGCCCTCCAGCGAAGCGCTGTAAACACCATCGCCAGGCCTCAAATCCATGCCCAATCCGTCATCGTTCAGCACAATACCTGCCTTGACCAGCGCGCCCGTCGCGTCATAGATATCGACGGTGACGCTGGCTTTCTTGACACTGACAGGTTGTTGAACGGTTGCGGTGATCATCGGCGGGCGTGGATCGGCTTTTGTGCCCCCGATGATCGCCACCTGAACCGACAGCTTGCTGTCGGTCTCGGCTTCCAACTCCACGGGCGCAACGCTGGCGTTGACCGCACTGAGTGTCGCAGTCCAACTGCCGGCGCGACCCGGGAAAGTCGTCGGGATGTAATAAGACAGGCTCTGCTCGGCGCTGTTGTTCTTGTAGGTGATGCCCAGCGACGCCGCGTTGGACTCGTTGACGGTGACACCGGCGGGCGTCTTCAACTCCAGGCTCATGCCCACATTGGGCCCCACCAAGGCTTCGAGAACGACTTTGCCGTCAATCGCCTTGCTCGCGACCAGAAACTTCATCTCCAGCTTGGCACCTGCAGCGAAGCTTTCGAACTTCTGACTCGCGATGTTCGGCATGCCATCACCGATCGCCGCATGAAGGTGGTGCAAGACCTTCTTTTCCAATTCTGCGGCACTGCTGGCAATGGCCGGGCTGCCTCTGGTCGCACTCGCCAAGGTCTCCATGTTGCCGCCATTGCCTTTGTTCAACATTTCAGCGTTCAACATCACAGCGCCACTGACCAACGCGGTCAGCGTCTCAGGCAGCGCGGTCGACGCGGTCGTCGTGAACAACTCAATGACCGGCGTCGCGCCAATCTCGACCGAAGTGGTCAATGGGGCGGGCAGACCCAGCTTGGTCGCGTTGTCCTGCGCCGCAGCCAAAGGCGAAACCATGGCCGCGGCCCTCCGCAAAGCCTTGTTCAATCCAGCAAAGCCCGAGCCGGGCGTGGCTTTGTGCGACAGGAATGAATCCCGGGCGGCTTGACGCATCGGGTCATCCGCACCCGCGCCCAATGTCACGGTGCCGATCTCGACGAAATTGTCGCCCGAGAAAGTCAATGAAGACGCGACCGTGCCAGCCGGCATCAAGTTGATCGACGCCGTGGCGGCTTTGATGAAACCATCGAGTTCGGCCTGGGTCACGTTCAGGTCGAAGACATAAGCCACTTTGGGGGCGTTCTTCATGAAGGTGATCTGCAGGCTGGCGCGAGCCTTGTTCGCATCGACAGGCACTGCCAACTTGGCAGGCAAGGTCATGCCCTTGAAAGAGTCAAACCAAGTGCGATTTTTCCACGCTTTGGTGTGCGGCAGATCGGTCGCCGGATCCGCCACCAAAGTTTCCCAGGCAGATTGCCCGAACCAACGATAATGCGCCGTCTGGCGTTTGGTGACGTCGGCGTAATCTGCCGCAATACTGAGCCTGCTGTACTCCATCTGGCTATTCATGATGGTTTCGCGCGGGGTATCCCGATCTTGCGGTGCCGAGGGATTACTGGTGTCAAATTTACCCACCTCTCGGTATTCGTCGAACAGTCCTAGAATATAATGACCGAACTCATGCGCAACCGTTTTTCCGATATAAGTGACATTCGCCGGTTCACCGAAAGGTTGGGTAAAGTTCTGATTTCGCAGGCCTGCACCATCGAGACCATCGATGTGCGCATTGGGCCGCCCGCTCTTGTTGAGGATCTGCATGTCGGCCTGATCCAGATACGCATTGCTGTAGACGCTGATCTTGCCGAGTCGCATCCGGCCCTCGGTCATCGTGTACAGCAAATCAGAGGCAATCTGCATGATGCTGGTGATGTAAGCCCTGTTCAGCGGCGTCGAGACGTCGTCGATCATCAGCGAGGGCGGGTTGTCGATATCCCAATCGATGTGCACAACCTGGTCGATATAACTGGTACCACTGGTCTTGTCGAACACCACCTTGGTGAGCGGATGATTCCCTGCCAACGCCGCACCGCCCAACAGCAGACTCGACCACAACATTGCCAAATAGATTAACTTTTTCATAACAAAAACCTCAAGCTTATGGCGCCACCGCCAATGGATTTAGAAAATATTTATAAATTGTCGACGTCAGATCACGGGTAGAACTGAAGCTTGACGACACCGCCTTGTGTCGTCCTGACATAAAGGCCTTGACCATCTTGTTTGAGCTGGCTTTGAACCAGCCGCCAGCGTTCGTCAGCGATCGCGATGAACTTGAACGGCGCCGCGAATGCGTCGCGCAACTCCGCAAACTGCTCGACGGTGGCGTCGCTGAGCATGGGCAGTTGGGCCAGTTCAGTCGGGTTGAGCTTGAACACCGGCGGCAGCAACTTCACCGACACAAAGCCGCCGGCAGCGCGAGTCGATGGCTCGGTCATCTTTTGCCGCAAGCCCGCCATCAAGGGCGGCAACAAATTCGCGTCAGCGTTGATGAACTTGGTACGACCGCTCCACGACGCGATCAGCGCGACCTTGTTGCCGCGACCTTCAACGACCAGCCCGGCGACCTTGGGCGGCTCATAGCTGTCGTTCAGGTCGAACAATTGGTCCAGCGGCAGCGACTTGAAAAAGTTGTCGTGGCTGAGGTCAGCGATCCGAACAACCTTCTCGTTCAGCGTCTCGACGAACTGGCCGTTGCCGTCCTGATGGAAGTAGAACTGTCGCAACCTGTCGGGCCGGCCCGGCGCCCAGACGCCGGATTCGCTCCAGACCAAGTAATCGCCTTGCGCCGCGACCCAGCAGCTTGAGAAGAGTCCCGCCAAGAGGACCATGAGCTTGGCCAGTGACTTGGCAATCTTCGGCATTTTTACAACATCCAAACGCTGGTTGAATCAAGTAGAGACATCAAAAAACTTGGATTGAACAATCCAATCAAGAGCCGAATTTTTTATCATTTTCCAAAATTTTACCCAGATCGATTGGATCCACAAGCCCTATTTCATGCTAGCTCGTTTTGAACTAGAGCACGGCAATCCGTGCTGGCCCAGGCCGACGATGCGGCCATCGAAACCATGCAGCGCCCAGCGCTAGATCGCCTGCCGACCCGGCAGCCCGATCAAGCCGCTGTGGCCCATGCCTCACGCATGCGGGCCATGAAACCGGGCAGATGCGCCGAATCCAGCCAGCGAACCACGACCACCGCGTCGAACTCGGGTTCGACCCAGACATAGTTGCCGCCGGCGCCAACCATCAGACTGGCGCCCGCTGACGCGCCGGGGAAATTGCGGCACTGCGGGTTCAGCCACATCAGCCAGCCGTAGAACGGCGCGATCGCACAGGGCTCGCGCATGCTGCGCACCCAGTTACGCGGCAGCAGTTCGCGGCCTTCGTGCCGACCTTCATTGAGCAGCAACTGGGCCAGCCGCGCTTGGTCGCGCGACCCGATCGACAGACCGCCGCCCCAATGGGTGCCACCCGGCACCGACTGCATGCGTCGGCCGCCCAGCTCGACCCAGGCGTCGTCGTAGCCGCGCCAGGCCCATGACGTGCTCGCGCCCAGCGGCGCCATCAAGCGATCGCGAAACACCTCGTCCAGCGGCGCGCCAAAGAGATGCAGCAAGGCCAGCGATAGCTGGTTGATGCGCACGTCGTTGTACTCCCAATAGCTGCCGGGGCTGTGCAGCGGCCTGGCATCCCCTTTCGCGCCACCGGGC
>Ga0214919_10006582_pt1 | contig 15930 bp, 14 predicted proteins | sample LL1503_MetaG_FD_177994 | JGI IMG/M metagenome (GOLD analysis project Ga0214919, IMG submission 177994) | Freshwater microbial communities from Lake Lanier, Atlanta, Georgia, United States - LL-1503 | ecosystem: Environmental > Aquatic > Freshwater > Lake | place: USA: Georgia | collected... | reverse complement strand
CATCCCCTAACCACAAACCAAAAATATAAGGATCTAAAACAACATCGTTTTTTTCATAATCAACACCGTATTTACTTTTATATCCAAACAATGATTTTTTTGTGCTATCATTTAATTTATGATAATCATCTATTGATATTTCAATTTCTTCATTGAATATCAACGATTTTTTAAATTCTTCTGCTTTTTTTTTTGATTCTTCTTTACTACAAGAGTCTGTATTAAATTGTTTTGAATTTATTTGATTTGTTTGTCTATTAAACCAATTTATTTTCCAAAATTGTTTTTTTTCATTCCAATAAATGAGTTTTTCACTTGTTAATTTTAATACTAGTTTATGTTTGCTATTAACGATGTAATTTTCTCCATTATTTTGAATAATTTCATACATCATATCTTCTCCTGATGAAAGAAATTTGACAATTCTAGGTTTTCCATTATCTCCAATTAAAACATCACCTATTTTAATATCTTGAGACATTTTATAAGAACCATCATATAATGGTATTTTTGTGTTTTCAGAAAAGCAACCATCTATCTTGGATATTGGAGTTCTACATTTAGGACAAGGTTTTGTGTCTTTCTTTAAAAGCAATATTGTTGCTTTATCATTCTCATTACAAACGTGATCATCGTCATTTCGTTCATCCTTTCTAACGTGACAAGAGGGGCAGAAATAGGTCTCACATATTCCGCATTTGTAAGCTGATGATAAAAATCCTCGGCAATCCGTTGATGGGCAATTTATTGTGACTATCACCTCTTGCGGGGCATTATTTCTGTGAAGGGCAAAGTTAGCTTTATGATAAATATCAGCTATGCTTTGTTGATCCAATAAAAGTTGACAATAAGCATCATATACAATTTTTCTTTCGGGATTTTTTTTAGTTGGTTTTTTGGAATAGCCTGGATTGGACTTTCTGAAAGTATCTATTTCAATTCTTTTTCTAACCATTTTTTCTTTTAGATTTTTTACCCGTAAATATTTTTTTCTAAGCTCATTTTCTTGATTGATAATTTCTTGAGTTTGGGGTAATAAACTTCTCTCTCTACTTAAAACAATATTAACTCTTGTGTTTTTGTGCTCATCATACTCTTTTTTATTTGAATTTTTTTTTATGAAGTCATCATTAATTTCTGAATTACAGAACATACAGCTAGGCGTTAGCTTTTCGTTAATAAAACGAAAAAAACACTGGCGACAAACCAAACCGCAATCATCATTGGCGGGACAATGAATTGATGGATTCTTCTTCTCAAAATCAGAGCAGCAAATTGAGCATTCAAGTTCAAGTTCCATTTCAAGTTTTATTATATTCAAGAAAAAAAATAAAAAAAAATCAATTTTTCAAAGGGGTGGAAAATGGTATTAAATAATCTCTGAAAGCTTTAGAAAATTTTTAGATATCTCGTTGATCATGATTGAATTATCAAACAAAATCTTGTCCATTTTCAATGTTATATTTTCCTTCTGAGTTTTAAGGGACGAAATGTTTTCAATGATATCTTGTTTAACATTATTTATCTTATCTATTTCACCTTCATAATGCGCTATCAAGTGTGATTTCTCAATATCATCGTGCAATCCCCGCATCCCGTATTCCGAGTATCTACTTTTTGCTTTTTGTAGTTTTTCGTAAATGATTTGTTCGTTAGAATTTAAATTTGATAAAAGATTTTCAAATTGTTCTATGTATTCATTTATATTGTCTTTTTTTCGTTGAACAAGTTCTGAATATTGTAGTATTGAAACTTTCTGTTCTAACATGTCATTCAAAATTTTAGTGTGTTTAATTTGATTTTGATTTAACAATCTATAAACACCATCCTTGATTGTTTTTATATCAGTTATGAAATTTTCTATTTTTATGTAAAGAGTTTTTAGATCTATGTAAATATAAAGTTTACGCATGTCATTTCGTGGATAGTTTATTATCAAAAAACAATCCATCTCATCATCTTTTGTGATTGAACATAGATAATTTTTATAAAAAATAGATAGCTTGTATTTTATATTCTGAACACAAAACATGAATCGCTTTAATTGTCTAAAAATATCCTTTAAATTTTGCGTATCTTCTTTATTTATGTCTTTTATTGTTAATTGATGATTATAATCTTCTAAAAGCATCTTTTCTAAATTTTCGTTTTGTTTATTGAAATTATGTAAATTAATATCAGTATTATTGTAGAAATTTTCTATATCTTCATCATCTGGTTCTGCATAATTTGTAGATATATCCCCCTCATCTTCTTTAGTCATTTCCATATATTTCAATTCATATATATTGTCTTTGTTTTCATATCCATCCAATTTTAATTCATATCTACTTGAAATATATAACATAAAACTATTAGCATCTTGAACACTAAAAACTTCTATGTATATACAATAATCATCTAGTTTGAAATATGCTTTTGACACAAAACCTTTTGATTCTAATAATTCTTCCAATTTTCTTAATGATAGCGGCATTTTGTTTATAAAAAAACGTTCTATTTAAGTTTACTTTTTTTTTTAATTATATTATATTTTTTGATTATAAAATGAAAAAAAGCCGAGTTAGAATTCCAATACGTTATTTACCGAAATCATTATCAAAAAAAGACGCAATAAAACAATCTAAAATGTTGAAAAAATCCAGATCATTATACAATAAACGCATTTATTATAACAGAAAACCATTAAAGTCTTATCATTCAAAAACTTCAAAGCATGTAATAAACGCTAGAAAAATATACAATGTTGAAAAAATAAAACCTACTAAAGAATTAGCTTTGAAAACTGGATGTTCTTTATTGTCTTTGATAAAAATTGTTGAAAAAGGAAAAGGCGCTTATTATTCTTCCGGATCAAGACCGAATCAAACAGCTCAATCTTGGGGATTAGCTCGTTTAGCTAGTTCAATTACAGGCGGAAAAGCTTCTTCAGTTGACTATGAAATTTTAAATAAAGGATGTAAACACAACAAAAAGGCTTTTCGAATGGCAACTAAATCAAAAAAGAAATATAAATATGGACATTCAAAAACTAGAACGAAATTCATTTGAAAAAAATGACTTAAAATAATGAATTTATTTTGTAAAAAAATGAATGTTAACAATATAAAACATGGTGAAATGATTAACTATGATATGATTTCAAATTTACCAACTGACCAAAGTATTCCTTCAGAAAAAGAACTTCTTTTACTGAATTCACTTTTTAAGGAAAAAAAAACTCCTATGCAAAAAATTATAAATGAGGCTTATGAACCATTTTTTGTTGGAATATTATTTGTAATATTTTCAAACCCCAAAATTGATGAAATGGTTAACACATATCTACCAGTTACGCAAAATTCAATTTATTTTCTACTTTTAACTAAAATGTTTTTAGTGATGATTATTTTTTGGGTTATAAAACATTTTCACCTTAATTTAAAAAAATAATTCATATTTTTTTTCTTTTTTTCTTAACCTTTTTTTGAGGGGTTAAGAAAAATAAACTTTTTTTAAATAAGATTAAACTCTTTTACTGGATCTTTTTCTCTTCTTGGATGATGATTTTTTCATTTTAAGAATCATCTGTTCGACAACTTTCCTAATTTTCTTTTTTCCATCTTCACTAAAAAAAACTTGGTCTTTTTCATGATCATATCCATCACTTCTCTTTCTTCTATTTCCATCTGCACTAAATGAACAACCGTTGTCGCATTCACCGTCATTACAGTCACATCTGCCATCACCATCAAATATAAAATCAGGATCATATTTGTGACCATTTCCATCACTTCTCTTGCTTCTCTTGCTTCTCTTGCTTCTCTTGCTTGACTTGCTTCTCTTGCTTCTCTTGCTTCTCTTGCTTCTCTTGCTTGTCTTGCTTCTCTTGCTTCTCTTGCTTGACTTGCTTGACTTGCTTCTCTTGCTTGACTTGCTTCTCTTGCTTGACTTGCTTCTCTTGCTTGACTTGCTTCTCTTGCTTGACTTGCTTGTCTTGCTTCTCTTATTTAAAGGTTTAGCAACTGTTTCAAAATTAAAAGTAATCATTTGACCTCCTTTTTCAATTGTTCTGGGATTATAAATTCTTCTATAAGAATATCCGAATGTTTTTCCAGGACTATTTTGTGTGGTTTCTTGAATGTATATTTTAAAATGAACCTGTGAAGAAATATTATTTCTCTTACAAATAGAAGAACCTGCTTTTTTGGCAGCTGAACTTGGGTTGGAAGAATTAAATCTTCCGCCTATATCTTTTGTCTTAATTTTATTATTATCAGACGAAACTTTTACAATAGTGAAACTTCTCATTTTATTAATATAAATTTTTTTTTTTATAATTTTTTTTTTATAAAAAAAAAATTTGATTAATTTAAAAAAATGACAGCTTAAATCATCATCACAAAACATGGGCGTTTTTCAATTTTATTCATGGTTTAGAAAACAATTTCCTAAAGATATTTATAAATTAAACAAATCCATCAATCAAGAATTGAATTTAGAAATTGATAATTTAATGATTGATATGAATGGTTTATTCCACACATCAGCTCAAAAAATATTTAAGTATGGTAATTTTAAACCACCTTACAAAGTTGAAATATTAGACAATAATAAAACACAACAACAAGTTTTTAATGACATCTGTCAAAGCGTAGAAAATATTTTAATTGCGGTTAATCCTAATAGGAGACTCATTTTATGCGTAGATGGACCTGCGCCAGTTGCAAAACAAGTCCAGCAACGAAAAAGACGTTATAAAAGCTCATTGGAACGAGAAGACAATGATAAAAGTTTTGATTCCAATTGCATAAGCCCAGGAACTTTATTTATGGATAATCTTTCAAAATACATTGATTGGTTTATCCGATCAAGATTGTCTGAAAATCCATTATGGCAAAATTTAGAAATCATATATTCTTCGTCATCAGTTCCAGGCGAAGGCGAACAAAAAATATTGATGTATATTCGTAAATTCGGGAGAAACAATGAGAGTTTTGTAATGCATGGTCTTGATGCCGATTTAATAATGCTATCACTTCTTACTCATTTTCAAAAATTCTATATTCTCAGAGATGACACTTTTGATCATAACAATAATTTCCTTTTGATTGATATAGGTTCTGTAAGAAAACAATTGATTGAAATCATGAGATGGGAAAATGATGACGGACTAAAATTTAATGAAGAATGGATCATTAATGATTTCGTCTTCTTGAACTTTGCTTGCGGAAATGACTTTCTCCCGAATATTCCATCTATTGAAATAATAGAAGGTGGTGTGGAAGTTATAATGAGCATTTCTAAAAGCGTTGGGAAAACACATGGTCATATAACGAGAAACAAAAGCGGAAACATTGTTTTTTGTAAAACAGCATTAAAGAGATTTTTTGAAATAGTGTCGGAATCTGAAAAAGAATTATTGGAACAAAAATATAAGAATCGGAAAAGATATTTTGAAGATAAAATTTTAGAAAAATCTGCTTCATATAACATTAAAAAAGAAAAGTATGATGTGGATATTGATAAATACAGGGAAGAATACAATGAAAAAACACTTGAAGTCAATGATGAGGAAGAAATGAAAAAACTCTCCCATTCATATTTAACAGGATTACAATGGATTCTTAAATATTACACAAAACAAGTCCCCAGTTGGTCTTGGTATTTTAATAATCACTATGCTCCATTGTCTAGCTCATTGATTAAACATATTGACACTTATGATTCACCACGATATCATAAAGGAGTATCTCTGACACCATTCCAGCAGCTATTATGTATTTTACCCCCGAAAAGTTCAAGTCTATTACCAAAACCTCTTGATTCATTATTAAGCACTAAATTAAAGGTCTTCAATCCAAGCGACATAGAAATTGATTTGTCTGGAAAATTGAAGGAATATATGGGAATCGTCAAAATACCATTTGTTGATGTCAATGTAGTAAAAAAAGTTCACAAAGAAAATATTGAAGGAGTTGCTGACAAGAAACGAGATTTACTAGGAAAGAGTTTGATTTATACTTATAGCCCATCTTCTTCTTTTTCATCAAAACCTAAAATATTCTATTCTTACTATGGAAATATTATTGATTGTAAGGTCAACACTAAAGAAATTGATTTGAATTGATATTGGATTGTTGATTTCATTTAGATTTGTTTTCTTAACCCAAAAAAACTGAAAGGGGTTAAGAAAAAATATAGAATTTATTTTAAAAAAAGTATCCCGCAAAAATAGTTTCCACACACAAATTAAAAATGTGTGTTGAAAAATTTTTTTTTGAACAAAAAATTTAAAAATTTTCATTTTCATTTCCATCTTTTTTTTTTCCTTTCATTAATTTCATTGTATTATAATTCCAAACAAGTTTTTTAGGTTCATCGGTGATTTTTTTAACTATTTTATGAGCTCGGGAATTTTTTTTAAAACTAAAAGAAGGAGAATTATTGTTTTTTTGAACGTGGTTTTCAAAACCCAACATTGAATTCCATGGTGATAAACCAGGAGGCGTTTTTTTCAACATCATTTTTTATTTATATAAAGATTTTTAATAAATAAAAAAAACCATGGAAGAAAAAATTAAAAAATACGATAAAATAATTTCTTTAGGATCAAATTGCTATGTTAAATTTTTTTTGAAGCATATCAATTATGAACAAGAGACTTATTTTTTTGATAACATAGGTTCCCCAATGTGGTCCGTTTGCGATTTAATAAATAATAACTTTGACGATGTTTTAAATTTTAACGATTATAATTCCGAAATGATAATTAAAGGATCGGCGAGAATAGCTACCAACAAAAAGTATAATCTAAAATTCAAACATGATTTAAGAGATCTCAGGGGTGGATGCAATGGAGTTGAGTTTGTTAAATTCAAAGAAACATATAATAGACGAATTAAAAGATTTCAAGACTTATTGTTATCAGAACATAATGTTTTGTTTATCCGTTTTGAAGAAATTAAGGAAAATAGAATTATAAATAAATCTTATGATGAGAAAAACAAGATATCAGAATTAGAATATATCAAATTATTTTCAGAATTTATAACAACAAATTTCCCCAATTTAAAATTCAAAATTGTTTTTATAAGCAAAACTTGGGGAAACAAAGTTGATGAAACGAATAAGATTGTTATAATTAAAGAAGTTCAAAAAATCAATGATTACAAAATGGCTGGAAATCAAATTAAAGATTTGTTAAATTATAATTTATCGTTGTTGTAAAAAAAAAGCTTTATAAGAAAAAAAATGTATATATAAAAATAAAAAATGGATTATTCTTTTTTTGAAGATAAAAATTATTCAACTTTGAAAGAATTAGCATATGAATTAGATATATCAAATTATAAAAATAAAAAAGACCTTATTTTTAATATTATATATTTTTTTAAAAATTATGAAAACATAGGAAAACAATTTACATCTGAAAAAAAAGATTCATTGATTTTAAAAAAATCATCTACATCATCTTCAAAATCAGCGGAAAAGAAAGAGGACGGAAAACCCATATCTTCAAAATCAGTGGAAAAGAAAGACGATGGAAAATCTACATCTTCAAAATCAGCGGAAAAGAAAGAGGACGGAAAATCTACATCATCCTCAAAATCAGTGGAAAAGAAAGAGGACGGAAAATCTACATCTTCAAAATCAGCGGAAAAGAAAGAGGACGGAAAATCTACATCATCTTCAAAATCAGCGGAAAAGAAAGAGGACGGAAAACCCATATCTTCAAAATCAGTGGAAAAGAAAGAGGACGGAAAACCCATATCCTCAAAATCAGTGGAAAAGAAAGAGGACGGAAAACCCATATCCTCAAAATCAGTTGTAAATAAAGACGATGGATCTGTAAAAGAGGACAAATATTTAATAATAAAACAAATTGGAAATGTAGGAAAAGAAGGGGTTACATATTTAGTAAAAAGAAAGACTGACAGTAAAGAATTTGCAATGAAAACATTTAAAAAAACAAAGTCCAAAAAAAATATATTGATTGAATCTGAATTACAAAATATTGCATCAAAATTTGGAATTTGTCCAAAAATAATTGACGTTGATTTAGATAATCATTTTATAGTTATGGACCGCCTGGATATTCATTTATATGAAATGATGAAGTCTCAAAATGGAGATATAAGTAAAAAATATCAGGAACAAATCATAGATATATTTAAAAAATTAGATCTATCAAAAGTTTTTCACGCCGATTCAAACATTTTAAATTACATGTTAAAAAATAATAAACTATATATCATAGATTTCGGAATGTCAAAGAAAATAGATGAAAAATTAATCAAAAAATTAGGGGATGAGAATCCTAATTTAACATACATGACGCTTGGTTTTGTTCTAAAATTAAAAGAATTAAAATGCCCACCAACATCATATTCACATTTATTAAATTATATATCAGATGAAAACAAACAAAAATATGGAATATTTTAGCCATGATTTAAGGTTATATATTTATATATAAATTTTAAAGGTGAAAAGTAGTTTAAAAAATAAAAAAAATAAAATGTTGTTTTAAATTAAAAAATGTCGTCGTTTAGAATTCAAAACACAGTTGCCGCTTCCGCAGCAAATCTTGTGGCAAACAATGTTGTTGCCGTTAAAACTTATCCTGAATACGTTCAAGGAGGAGCCATCGTGTCTCACCCAATTTCTTGCTATAGATATAATATACCTATTACTTATAATGAATCAAGTCACAATGTTGAATCTGGTTGTCATCTTTTACATCTTCCTCTTGCCGGAAATTATAAAGTTACTTGGACTTTAAATGTTACTGTCCCAAGTGCTACTGAAGAGAATCCCAAACACTTAAATGCTTATCTAACTAATTATTTTAGATGCGATGATAATTATTACAATTATGCCTATAATATTTTTAAAATAACTTCTGATAAACCCACTACTTATGAATTTACTAATTTTATTCAAAACACTTGGGGTGATCTAGATGTTTATTTCGGAATAGATGATCCTCACTGTTGTTATCCTGAAATGACAGTTAATGGAGGTGAAATGGCAATCGTTTCCGTTAAGTCAATGAAAGCCGACGGAGGACAAGCTATGATGAGTAATTGCTGTTAACCACATAAAATAAATTAACCCAAATAAATTAAACCCAAATAAATTAACCCAATAAAATTAACCCAATAAAATCAACCCAATAAATTAACCCAAATAAATCAACCCAAATAAAATCAAAAGTTACATTTAATTCAGACATTTAACCAATATTTTTTTTAAACCTATTAGTTTAAAAAAACTTTACATTATTCTCTACTTGGAAAATTGATTTATTTAGGGAAAAATCCAGTCAAAAACAACTTATTGAAAATGAACATTTTTTTCTTACACCTAGATCCTAAACAATGTGCTCAGATGCACGTTGATAAACATGTTGTAAAAATGATAACAGAACATAATCAAATTCTATGTTCTGTTCATCACATTTGTAAACAAAACAATCAAGATTATAAATATATTCCACCTTACAAGTTGTGTCACAAAAATCATCCGTGTAATAAATGGGCACGTGAATCATTATCAAATTACAAGTATTTGATAATTCTAAATAAGGAATTGTGTGCAGAATACACTCACCGATATGGAAAAATCCATAAAGGACAATATGTAACCGAAGAATTAGAAAAAAACTTACCGGAAATTGAGGATATCGGATTTACACCCCCAGCACAAGCAATGCCAGATACCCACAAGGAAAAAGACACTATTGATGCATATAGAAGTTACTATATATTTGAGAAGAATAAACTGTTTTCATGGAAGAATAGAGGTGAACCTGAATGGCTACTTGATTTTTATAGAATATTTGAAAAATAAAATAAAGAAATAAATATGTTGTATTTAATAAAAATGAGGAGAATTCTAGTTCATTTAAATGAAAAAGACAATTTTGAAAAAATTAATGAAGACATACTTACTAAAATAATAAGTGAAAAAGATTCAATAGAAATAAAAAAAATTTCCAAAACAGAATCGTTTTACGTTTATTCTGAAAATAATGATATATTAAAAAAAATTACAAAAGCTTTAACAACATCCGAATACAATTTAGATATCATCAAAGATACTGATAAATTAAAATGCGTAAATTGCATCACAAAGAAAATTAAAATAAATATGGAAAAACCAATGGCGCGAGCAACATCTCCATATTTTTATAGTAATGAAATTGCGTCAATATATAATTTAGTCCCAACAAAAACGACGAGAACGTTAATTGGAGTGATTGAATTAGGTGGTGGGTATTATGAGTCAGATTTAACAAGGGCTTGGAATTTAATGGGATTGACAACAATAAAACCAATTGTGAATTCCATATCAATTGATGGTGCTGTAAATAATGTTTCCGATGTTAATTCAAGCATAGAAGTTGCATTGGATGTTCAGATTATAGGCGGAATTTGTCCTAATAGCACAATAAATGTTTATTTTGCCCCAAATAGCACTCAAGGATTTTATGATGCCATCGCAACTGCTATTTCAGATAATTGTTCAACTATATCAATATCTTGGGCAGGTCAAGAAAGATATTGGTCAACATCAGCATTAAATAGTTATAATAATTTATTTGCGACAGCGGTTTCAAGAGGAATTAATGTGTGTGTGGCATCTGGTGATAATGGTTCAAATAATGGAACAAGACAAAATTTTGTTTTGTTTCCATCATCAAGTCCTAATATTGTATCGTGTGGCGGAACAAAATTAGTAAGTCCAAATCCAACATATGATAATAGAACGGTTGAAACAGTGTGGTTTGATAATTTAAGAAGCGCAACTGGTGGGGGATATTCCTCTTTTTTTTCAACACCCTCATATCAATCTTCTAATATTACAAGATTTGGTTCTAAACGTGGCATACCTGATGTAGCCGGAAATGCTGAACCAAATACTGGATGGATAATTGTTTTTAACAATGTTTTATATGGAGTTGGTGGAACATCAGCAGTAGCACCAATGTGGTCTGCTTATTTATCATCAATTGGATGTTCTACATTTATAAATCCAAGAATTTATGGATTGAAAGGAGTTGGTTTCCATGATATAAAAAATGGTAATAATGGAGGGTATAGAGCTGCAACTGGTTGGGATCCAACAACAGGGTGGGGTTCTCCAAATGGTTCAGTTTTGACTTCTAGATTGACTTGAAGAAGTTACTATATTTTTCTTAACTCATATTCGGGTTAAGAAAAAAAACGGCTACGCTTTTTAATAATGGTCAATATATTGAATGTTGTTTTGACGAGCATAGTTAATTCCTATTTGGACTGCTCTATCATATTCTTGTTGTGTGTCAAAGGCTTCTCTTATAGGGGGTCTTATAACCCCTGGTTGACGATCTTCGGGTTGACGATCTTCGGGCTGGCGATCTTCGGGTTGAAAGTCCTGATTGTAAAAACTAGAATTTGTGGCGTATATTGAACGATTCATTTTTTATAATATAATAATATTTTTTTAAATCTACATTCTTAATAAATTCGTTTCTATATTCAATCTATTCAATTCTTTAATATTTTCCAATTCATGTTCTGATATATCAACTTTTTTGAGAGATGGAAACTTACTCCAGTTAATTTTTATTCTTTTCCCATTTTTATTTCTTATGCATATATATTCAGTTACATATTGTTTTTCTCTTGGATTTATTTCACAAGAAAAAATACAATTCATAAAACATACATTTTTAGTCCAATATGGCATCCACAAATGAGGATCAGGTATTAAATATACGCTTAGAAATTTTAGACGCTTTGTGTGTTTGAACATTTTATTCATTAAATCATAACCTGTATCAAGTGTTTTTGCCGGATAACTATAATTTAATTTTAATTCAGTCGCAAAACCTGATCTGAAAATGTTTAAAAATTCTTTTGATGAAGTTGCCAAGTCAAAACATTCTTTTTTTGAAAGATAATCTAAAATTATAGATAAAGAGTCATGGTTTAGAGTTTTCATAATTTCAATTTGTAATTCAAGTTAAAAATCATTTTTTTAATTTAAATAATTTTTCTCAATCTAAATTCTAATTTTTCTTTTATTTTATTTATATATTTAATTTCATCGTCATATACTTTCGTTTCCAATAGTTTTTCTTCAAGTTTTTTTTTATGTTCAATTAAACTTTCCAATGTTGTTTCTAGAATAGATGAATCGGTTACATTATTTATAATTTCTTTATAAAAAGTTTCTATATTACACCCTTGAAGATTTAAAACGCCGGTTTTAGAATCTTTATTTTCAAGGTTAGACTTCTTGTTTATGAGTCATTTATTATATAGTAGATTTAAAAACCGGCGTTTTAAATCTTCAAGGGTGTAATATCACAAATTTTTTCTTAACAATAATAATAGGTTAAGAAAAATCAATGAATTTCAAGACCATCAAATGATAAATATAAAAATATTCCTATAAAAAATATTATTTTAAAATAAATAAAAAGTAAATAATAAATGGATAAAACAGGAAATTTTTATGGAACAACTCAGAAAAAAACAAGTAAACCGGCTTTAAGTTCAAGACCTCCTCCGTCAAAAAATATTAGAAATAAACCTCCGCCAAATCCACTTAAGAAAACAACCATTGTTAGCAATAAGCCCCCTCCTCCTCAGGTTCAACAACCTAAGAAAAAAACAAAAAAATCAACAGCCGGTATTATAGTTAATACAAATTTAATTATTCCTGCGAATTTTGAAAGATCAAAATATTCAATAGATGATTATAAATCTTTTTTTAGCCGAATTTCAAAATTGAAAGATATAGAAAGCATAACTGAAGAATTTGAATCATTTAATTCAGATGATGTTGATAATTCATACGCAACAGCTGTATTGAATTTCATACTTCAGAATTTTTCATATTTCCAAATCAAATTTATAGCGTCATTATTTTTAAAATCTACAATAACTGACATAGGGCTTTTCTTTGAGAGATTCTTGAAAAATAAGGAAAATCTTTTGGACGCTATTAATTTGAATAAATTTTGCAAAAAATTAATAGAAAGTAATTATAAAAAACAAATTGAGGAATTTGCTAATGACAATATTCATTATCAATCTCTATTCAAAGAAATTCTAAACCAATTTGACCAAAAATTAATATTTACATTTTTCAATAATTATTATGAACAGGAAGGAACTGAATTGATGAATATGTATTATTTAAAATTTTTAACGAAATATAAAATAGATATCAAAAATGCTGAAGATGAAAAGAAACGAATTCTACGTGATAAAAAACAAATTCAAGATGATCAATATAACAAAAGATATGAACAGAAACAACTTAATCAGATGATGGAAAAAAATAATATATGCATTAATTTTTATAAAAAAGTTGCTTGGATTAGGGATGAATTTGTTGTAAAAATTTTAATTTCAAAAAATAATGATGTTAGTTCGGTTAATTCGTTATATTTATTTGATGAATTTATTTTACCAAATACGAAAATATATTTTAACGAAATTGAATGGCACGAGGCAAATGATAAATATTTTTTATTACAATGTAATCATCCAAATAAAAAACAGGATGGATACAACTTAGTCTTTTTTAATGAAAATAACGAATATCTAATTAGTTTTAAAATAGCTTACTTAACATCCAATGAAAATATTATTTATCAGGATGAAAGTATTTATGACGGGGAGAGAACATTTTTTGCTAATTTAAACTCTGATTTGAATGAGATGTCTGTTGTTAAAATATTAGATGAACCTATGTCATCTGACGTTAAAGAATTAGGTCTTTTAATTTTAAGAAGTGTAATAGGTAAAATATCTTTAACCGATAAATATTTTAATCTAGATGAGGTTGAAAAATCATCATTATCAGTTAGGGATTTCGCTTCTTATTTGTCAGAAGTTATAGTTTATTTAAATATAGACAATGTAAGCGATTCAATTTTCAAAAAAAGGATTAATAAAGAATATTACAGAAAAGATTCTTTATTTAAATTAACTGAGCACGAAAAATTACCCGAATTACATTTTAATGACGAACAATACTTCAACACGGTAAGTTCGTATATAAATAAAAAAATTAATGATTTTATATACAGATTCGGAGAGGATATATATATAATCCGAAATAAATTTAATAAAGATTATAAGAGACGAAATGATGATGACAATGATGAACTAACATTAAAATTCAAGTCCATTCAAAAATTTTGTAAAACACCTAAAAAAAGTCCTTCTGAAAATTTAATTATATATAAAAATGGTGATGTTGAATCTTGTTATAATTTAAAAGACGTTATAAGATCTATTTCAAATGAAAATTTTGATGTTGAGATTGACGAAACATTTAAAGAACGAATCATTGAAATTTATGATATTGAGCACATATTAAATCCTAAAATTAAAAAGAATGAATTTCCAATTATGAATTTAATTATTAATGACATTCTAAGCATGGATAGTAGTTCATTTACAAGAAGCGAACTTGAAGAAAAACTTAATATGTATTCGTTAGCTGTTGATAACGACGAAGAATTATTAATTAATGATGATAATGATGATGAGGAAGGTGAAGAAGTCAATGAAGAAGAGGGAGAAGAAGGCGAAGAAGTTAATGAAAAAGACGATGAAGATAAAGTTGAAGATGACGATGAAGTTGACGACGAAGATAAAGTTGACGACGAAGATAAAGTTGAAGATGACGATGATGACGAAGATGATGAAGATGAAGATGATGATGAAGATGATGAAGATGATGACGATGAAGATGATGACGATGAAGATGATCAAGATGATGACGATGACGATGAAGATGATGACGATGATGACAAAGAAGAAACTGAAACTGAAAGCGAAAGCGAAACTGAAACTGAAAGCGAAAGCGAAACCGAAAGCGAAAGCGAAAGCGAAACTGAAAACTTTGACGAAGAATATATAAAAGAAAAATATAAAAAAGAAAAGGAAAAGGGGATTAAAAATAAATTTGATGATTATTCAGGTATTTCCGAACCAATTTTTGAAAATGACAAAATTGTTTGCAATAGACATTTTGTAGAAGGAGATGGAAATTGTTTTTTTAGAGCATTATATTTGGCTATAATTTATAATAATATTGATAATTTCAAATTAATACCTAAAAATTTAAGACCTGATAAATTAATTTTTAATGGTAAATTTACTGATGTTAATCAATTTTCAGATAATTGTAGAAAATATATAGCCGATAATTATGATGGAATTCTAAACAACATAATATTAATCGGACATCAAATGTCGGAAGAAATTTTATATCCAAATAGTAGAGATGCTCCATTTGGAGAGGCTGGTAAATGTTATTTAAAATATAGAGGAAACCTAAAATATAAAAAGAATGAGAAGGTTGATGTTAAAACAGTGGAAAACGAATGGGTTTCTGGAAAAATTATAAAAGTAAAGAAAGTTGAAACTGATGACGACTCAGATGATGATGAAAATGAAATATTATACAACATAAAAACAGATGATGGTTTGAAATTAACAAATATTTTTTCATCTGATATCATGAAAGAAGGGGCTCGTTTAGAATTTTTTAACTGCGCAAAGAAACAGATAAGAAAAAAAAATATATATCCAACTGGGGCTGAAATTGATTTAATTATTGAGTTTATAAAATCACAACAAACAGCTTTTGACATTAAAAATGTTATTTTACCCGAAGCTTATTACAATATAAAACAAACTGAAGGCGAAAGTGATAATATAGAAATCGGAATAGAAAAACAAGACATCTTAGATATGAAAGATAGATCACGGAGTGGTTTCAAAAAAAATCAAAAGGTAAAATTTAGAAACTTTGTCAAAGGGACAATCAAAGAAATAAATGGGAACAAATTAAAAATTAAATCTAAAAAAACTCAAGAAATTTTTGAATTATTTTCTGAATATCATAGCGTGAGAACTAGAGACAATAAAAAGAAAA
>Ga0214919_10006581_pt1 | contig 15930 bp, 13 predicted proteins | sample LL1503_MetaG_FD_177994 | JGI IMG/M metagenome (GOLD analysis project Ga0214919, IMG submission 177994) | Freshwater microbial communities from Lake Lanier, Atlanta, Georgia, United States - LL-1503 | ecosystem: Environmental > Aquatic > Freshwater > Lake | place: USA: Georgia | collected... | reverse complement strand
TGTTGGAGTCATGGATAGCATCGCCGACAAAAGCCTGGAGGCAAACGTTCCCGAGGGTACAATCCGAAGATTTTTCTTGTGAAGAATAATTTTTTGGGTGTATTTCTCCAGTTGGAGTTGGTTCCATGGATCATGAAAGGCCAACGACACCAGTTCCTCAAGGGAGGCGTGCTGGGATAAAATATCCCCGTGCCCACTCCAAGTCTCCCAAGGAATTTGATTGGATTGAATCAGGGGAACAAGAGGATGACGAGTTACAATACAACATGTAAGATACGTATTGAAGTGTTGTGGATTTTGCTGCATCATCTCCGGAATCAACGAGTCCAACGTGAGGAGCACCTTGTGCACTTCTTCGTACCGCCGACAGTGGAAATGCCGTTCCAGGGTTTGGAAAACAAGGAACCAGCTGCGATGCGATTCTATAAAATTCGTAATCATCCCGTCGTAATCTCCATAATATAAACGGAAACGATGCCGGTGTTCTTCGACCAAGATGGTATACAAGGCCTCGTCCAACTGGATCCACTCTTCTTTATACAAGATGGTACGCCACAAATCCCAAAAGGCCTTATAATACCAAGACAAGGAGTCCCGATGTCCACCAAAACATCCACCACCAATGTGGTGATAGGTGAACCTGAAAAAATCCCGCCAAGGCTCCGCTGGATTTTTCAATACCGTATGGATACGCAACTGATGGATCTTATTCTTATGTTCCGGAAGTGCCATAAACGCCGGCCAATCCGTAACGATTCTTGCCCATTGGGCAGGGGAAGCCTTTGCGGCATGCTGCACACCAAAATCAAGCCATAAAAAATAGTCTTCCTCGGCGTGTTGGGCCATCGCCCTCTTCAGATAATACAATTTGCTGTGGTTAAGTATCAAATACTTTTCCGTATCCTTCTTTGGATTCCAATTATAAATCTGAAAGGATCGCAACCGTTGTTCGATGACCGTCAAATCCCCATAAAATTCACTCTGTTCAAAAGGCTCTACGATAATTTCCAACTGAGGATTCTTGGAAACCCCCCGTATCTTCTCCGCAAGTTCCTCCGTTCCCGTAAAAAGCGTCATCGGTATATTTAACGACATGATCGTATTGGCCCCCAATTCCAAATAATCCAGTATCCGACGCACCCCTTCCGGTGTGGATGCTCCACGGATATCAAACAATGCCGTCACAATCCTCATGTTCTTATTTATTTTATTATTTTATCCTATCATTCCGTCTACAGTTAAATCTCTTTCCAAAAAGTATTTTTGGAAAAATACAAAGTTCATAGACTTGTATATGTTTATGTTTTATTTGATTATGGATATATTATATAGATATTATAGATATATATATATTCATTGTCGTGATGAGCTTTTATCATTATATCGATATTTCATTCAACGACTCATGTATATAATGTATATAATGTATAATGTATATCATAATTGTTATATAATGTATATTGTTATATAATGTATATCATATTAATCATATTTTTATATTTTTATCGTCGTCATCATTATATACTTTATTTAATTTCATCATTATACCGATGGTTATAATGCGACGCGACTTTTATTTTTTATATATTTTATATTTTTTATATACATTCTATATTTTTTATCTAATTCTTCTAATTCTTAAAGATATGAACCTGGATCCTCTTTTGTAGGCTGTAGTAGGTGAGGGGCTCATTACTTGAATCACCACTGAAAAGCTTCTGCAGCTCCTCATCGGGAAAGATGATTCGCTTGTCATCGGGATTCTGAAGATTATGAGTCTTGATGTAGTTGCACAGCACTGTGGTCAAGTACGCCCTGGTCAGGTCGGGCTTGTAAATGTTATTCTTTTGCAGAAAAGCCTCGAGCTCTCCACTCACCCGCACAGGCTTCATAAATCCAGAGTTATTCGAATCCCTCTTCTGCTTCTCCACTGTCTTGAGCTTCAGGAGACGGTAGGTCATATCCCTCACCGACTTCAACTCCTTCATCGTGCTCTTCATATTGTTCTTGAGGAGATGCTCCTCCAATGTCTTGGTCAGACTCTCAAACTCGTTAAAAAGACGCTCCTTGTTCGCCCCCTTGACTGTCTTCTTCTTGGGCGCAATAGTTGTGGCTTCTGTGGTAGTGGTCTCGTTCAACTCAATCACCTCGTTTTCAATGGCATTGGGAAGGTTCTTAATGTCCGCCGCCACTGTGTCAGTCACAGTAGGGGTGGTGGTGGTTGTGGGAGGGGTGGTGGTGGTATCAACAACGGGTGTCACGTCGGTCGCCGCGTCGGTAGCTACAGGTGCTGCCACCGTGGCGTTCTTTGCAGCAGGACGACGACGAATCACTTTCTTTACAATAGCAGGCTGGGGAGCAGCCACGTCAACAACATTTACGGTACTCATAGTAATATTAAATTTTATGAGATTTGGTGTTTGGTTCTTTTTTCTCTTAGGATCAGATGTTCTTAAGTTGACTTTTGTCTTCCACCTGCTCCAATCAGTTTTTCTTAAATAGTTGTTAAAATTTTGAAAAAAATGTGTTGTTGGGAGGCGGGGAAGGCGGTGGGAGGCGGGGGGAGGCGGGGGGATGCAGGGATAGCAGGCAGGATGGTGGAACAGACAGACAAGTATTATATATTATATATTATATAATCCATCCACCACCAGGTTAAAAAAATGAAGATTGGGGTTGTTGATGGAATGGTTATAAACATAACTTGAAAGAAAATAAAAATTATTTTCAATCTCCATCTAATTAATTTATACACTACCACCCAACAACACAGATCTTAACAATCAAAAACAAAAACACAATGTCCTTCCCTACCACCCACGAATCTATCCCGGGTATATACACGCCTCCTGTTTCGCCTTTGGTCCGGGTTGCCATTGTACACAACCACCCTCTGTTTCCCATGGAGAAGATGGGAACCCTCATTGGGAAAAAGGGCAAGTTTCTAAAAGAAATCACCGAGAGTAGCGGGATCGCCTATCTATGGTTTGACAAGTTCAACAACTGGTTCGAGATCTGGTCTTTTTCTGAAGATGCCACACAAGTTGCCATCACCATGCTTCAGAATCATATCCTTTCAAATACGAAAAAATGGTTGGCGCAAGAACAAGTCGTCATGATGGAACAACCCTACCAACATCTTCGTATCGCGGTGATTCCCAACTACCCAGGTCTGTCCTACGAGACCATGTCGAACCAAATTCTTCCGTATCTTCGCGTTTTATACAACACTATCCACGGCATCCGTTACGTATACTATCATCCCTGGCGCAACTGGTACGAGATATGGTCCGAGAATCCAACGGCCACACAACTCGCGATGGATGCCCTTCATCAAATGTTGGAGTGCTGGTCGTTTCCACCCCAGCCAATTCAGCCATCCCGTTTGTATTTTGCAAGAACACTGGATACGCATGATTTTGAGGATATGAGACAAGGCCTCCCGGTGCTTCTCAGTCGTACCTATTAATTCGTCGGAACATCGAAACACGCCTGCGAATTGGGGGGTGGTAAATAATAGGTAAAAATTTTGTTGCATGGTTCTTCTTTTCGAACATTTTTAATACAGCCTTGGTCGGTGAGGTGACATTGGGCTACGGAACTTGCATAGGGTTTATTGATCAGATTGATGTGGTTATTTGAAATCAAAGGGTTTTCCAGGGGAGGAGGTTGAAGAGGACAATTGGATGTGGAGGGGGGGGAGAAGTTCTGTAAAGGGGGTGGACCTATCTGGGGGTCAGGGATAAAAATACTCTGAAAGACTTGATTGGAAGTCCAATAACCGGATTCCACACGTTTTTCGTTATTGGGATTGGTCGGAGTCGCGGTGGAAGAAGTAAAACATTCATTAGAAAGTGATGGGGGTGATGGTAATAATATAGGATCCTTGACGGTGTGAGGAGGAGAGTGAATGGAATATTGAAGTTTTTCAAGACCTATCAATAAACAAACAAAAGTAACACACAAGATTAAAACCGCAATCAATGCATTTTTCTTGAAATTGTTGTTTCTATTTTTCTTTGCCATTTAAAAAACTTTTTGGTGTTTGTTTTTTTATAGTTGGAAATATAAAATTATAAAAATATAAAAATATATTTTTACTATGTTATATGTTTCTACTTTTTATTTGTAAATTCAGCAACATCACCATTTTCATCTTTCCAAATAAAGGAATGAATTCGAAGAGGCTTGTGTTTGGTTTCGAAAGTTTTAAGAATTGTATCAATATCGGTATCAGGGTGATATACTAAATATCCTGTTTTGTAAGATGTTGACGGATCCTCGGCGATGATGATAACGTAGGGTGTTGAACTCTCATACTTCTCACACAAGATTTCGTAATTTCTTTTCAATTTCTGTTTGGTTCCTGAGGTAATAATAAAAAATACTGGTCGTTTCTGATGATGTTGTTGATTTATCATAATTTTCTTAAAAATGGCTTTTATATGTTCTTCTTCTTCTTGAAGTTCTTTACGTCGTTTTGTTGTTCGTTGAACTGATTGTGGTAACAAATTTGTCGAAGAAGCAACGGTTCCTTTCGTGTCCTTGTGAAGAGAGTTTTGTGTTTGATGTATATTGAATAGTCTACTTAATTCATCTAAATCTGTTGGGGAATATAATCCATATAATCCATCTATTTTATCAAAATCTAATTGTTGTGGTGGTGGTCTTTTGTTTGTTGGTCGTCGTCGTATTTTGTTTGATCGTTGTGGTGCATCCGCATCGAATGATTTTATATCATCATTCTTCTTCAAGGGTTGTGGTGGTGGTGGTGGTCTTTTGTTTGATCGTGGTGGTGCATTAGCAGGGGATGATTTTATATCATTCTTCTTCTTCTGTTGTTGTAAGGGTGGTGGTGGTGGTGCAATAACAGACTGTTGGAATAGATCAAACAGTGTAGATAAGATATCATCATCATCGTCGTTTAACACCACCTGATCTTGTTTTCCTCTTCCTCCTTTTAGTTGTTTGGATTTGGTTGGCATATCTATTAAAAGTTTTAGAAAAAGTAAGTTTTTTCTGTTATTCAATAAAAAAAAGAAAAGTAACTTTTTTTATTTCATGGATTTCATGGATGAAGAGGAATCAAATGTTAAGAGAGTGTATATACACTCTCTGTTATATCGATAACTATTAAACTATTAATCAACCGTTTCCATACTGCTTGGTGGTCGTTGTGGTTGTGGTTGTGGTTGTGTTCGCATCAAATTCAGTGTTCTTACAGGTGGTAGTCTTCTTACAGGTTGTGGTTGTGGTTGTGGTTGTGGTTGTGTTTTTTGTTGTCGTCGTTGTTTCTGTTTTCTCCACAGTTGTGCAGTTTGTAGTGGAATTAATAAACCCGTTTGTTGATCATAAACGTATCCTGGTGGTGGTTCAAGTGGTTCAAGTTCTGGCATATCTGAAAAATCATCGTCTGTCATATTTGAAACTGAAACATCATCTGGTTGTTTTGTTACAAAATATTTAGTCAGAAAACTAAATCCATGTGTTGGTGGTGGTCGTTGTGCTGGTCGTTGTGGTTGGGCTTGTGCTGATTGTGCTGGTCGTTGTGCTGGTCGTGGTGGTTGTTGTTTATTTGTGCCAGCAGATAATAGGTCATATAATTCTTTATTGTCCTTCCAATTGCCTCGTAGTGCTTTTGTTTGTGGTGTAGTGTTTGGTAGAATGTTTGTTAGACGACGATTGGAAGAGAAGTCATCTGTTTTATCATTCTTATCAGTATCCTTAAAAAATAAAAGATAAAAAAGAATGAAAATCAAGATAACAAGCACCCCTTTCAGAAAATTGTTAATGTCATCTATTGTCAATGTGTTTATTGCGAACATTATTCTTGATTTCTTTTTAAAAAAAAATATAAAAAATATAACTGATTTTACAAATCTAAAGTATAAAAATAAAAATAAAAGTTTTAAAACAAAAATCATCATGTTATACTCATCCTCAGGATCATCCTCAGGATCATCCTCAGGATCATCAGGATCGTCGGTGGCCTCTCAGGGTCGTGCTTCTTTTCCTCTTTTCCAGATGATTTACAACAATGTGCTGTCGAAATACCAAGAGGAAGAATTTCAAGATCAACAACCAACTCAAATGATGGAAGAAATTTCATCTTCTCAAAAAACCAAGATTTGTCGCATCATTAAAGAAATGGATGAACATCACATGGAACTTATTTTTGCTCTTATCCGGTGCTATCAACTCCAAATTGATCAACAATCCATCCTCCAAACACCCTATCACATGAAAAAAGTCAAACCATCCCAGTACCGATTTGATATCGATCAGTTACCTACCCTCCTACATCACATTATTCTCAATTTTGTCGAACTCTACGAAAAACAATCCGAGATGAACACCAATTTAAACACATGATCCTGATTGGAACAATAACATGTCCATGGAACAACAAGAAGAACAACAGAACAATATTCCATTGGCCGAATTGGCCCGATTGGCACAAAATGTCCATATTGTCAAAAGGGTAGAAACAGGAATAGAGACTAAGATATCGACGTCGACGACATCATCAGAGCAACCACAGAACCACCGAAAACACGCCGAATTTACGTTTGGGACCATGAAGATTCCGTTTGTGATGCCTTTGTGGAAAAAATTGGATGATTTGGGGTTTGATGTCACCGAGGTGGAAAAGGAGAAGGTGTTGAATAAACTCGTAAAGCATTGGGAGATCCGTTTTCGATCTATTTCACACCGGGATGATATTATCCTCCGGTTGAAAAAAAGAATCACCATGGAAAGGGTCAAGGGAGAAATGACGGATTCTGATATGCAGACCATTACATGGATGAACCAGTATATTAATAACTTTAATCATGAAACCCATATTCCTCGTCGGCGCGAATACATGCAAATCACCCGATTTTTTATCCGGTTGATCCGACATTCTATCGACGGGTTGAAGAAAATACTTGAAAATTATCCACCCACTTCCAACCCCTCGTTGGAACAAATAGACCATCAAGAACAACTCGAGTTGCTCGAACAGATTCTTCCGGTATTTGATATTTTTATGGACTTGACGCGACGGAAAGTTTACTTGTTACTTCGCGAACTTAAAGTGACCCCATGGAAAAGAATGAAACACCGCACCAAACTCATGGCCGATATTGAACATTATTTTAGTCTGTTATTAAAAACCGATCCCCATCATCAGATACTTTATTGCAAAATTCAAGAAGAAAAAAGGAGAACATTTTAACGATTTTTATTCTTACGTTGAAAAAAACACTGGAAGGGGTATAATTTTTATTTTTTTATATAATTTTTATATAAAAATTTTATTGGTGGTCGTGGGTATACACTTGAATTTTTCAACTCGAAACCCGCAGGGAGGAAAAATCCAGTCCAAGCGATGAAAAATCAATCATTCCCATCACCTGAAGACTCACCCACTCCCCAACCTGCAACCCCGTAAAATTGCTTTGTGGCCAGTGGATGCCCCCATAAATCCTGGATACACCCACCTGTTGCGCCAATTGGGACCACGACGTCCATTCCATGGCCACGGACGATGCCGGAACCTTGGGCGCCGTCTTGGAACTTAATGGGGGTACCATCAGATTCACCCATGTGCATGGTGTTGTGAGTGGATCAAAAATATGGGCAATCGGATGTACGACCTGAACCGGATCAATCATGGTGTGATTATTGATTGGAATACGATCCGTGCCCGTCAGCATCTGAATAAAGGTCGCGGCACCCATCGTGAACGTCGAATGACCCGACACGAAATCAGGAAACGCAGGGGTGACCGAGGCTCCCGTCTTCTTTTTCTCGTACTGCTGGTAGGGCGTCCATCGGATCCCGGGCACCACGGCATTTGCCACTGGATCGATGAGGTACCCCGAAGCATAATCCTGTCGGAGCACCTGGATGGGTCGTGGCTGCAAATACTTGTATTTCAACGACCACGACACAATGGCCGCGTGAAATACGGCAAAGGAAACACCAGAAACCAAGGCGACACACTCTGCCAAACCAAGAGTTGTGCTGTTCGACATGAGAACGACTGCCAGCACCACCATAATCTTTCCGGGCGGCGACGCCCTCTCCGGTTCGGTGCCTGCCCACACTTCCGCAATTACCTTTTGGGCATCCGTTAGCGAAGACTGTGTTTTTACGAAATCCAGTTTTTGGGTTTGGAATGTCGTGGAACTACGTGGGGGATATAAATTAGCCGCGATCGTGTTCATTTCTTCGAGCTGTTCAGAGGAAAACCAATTGTTGACCGCACTAAAGAGAGGCATGACGGGTGTCTGACGAGCGATGGTTCCGTCCGCGTAGTGAATTTCCAGGGGGCACCACGTGTTGGGATCGGGAATCGAGTTGGGATCCTGAGGAACCTGTCCCACCGGATTTTGATAGACTTTGAGGTAGTATCCTTTATTCGGATAACTATAAGAAGGATCGTTGGCCTGTGCATACCCGTCCTGGGCGCGCGTTTGGAGATAGGTCCTGAAAACTCCCGAACTCTGGATAGTGGCGTAAAAATCATTGGGGGGCGTGGTCACAATCGCAATCCCCGTCGATTCCAACGTAGGAAGTTTGAGAAGATTCGTGGAAATCATCGTGTTCCAGATCACATACAACAGAAACATGAAACGTTGATATTGTTCGTCGGTCGTTAACGATCCTGCGTCTGGATCGAGCGTTGTCGACCAGTAATCAACAAAGGGAAAGGCGGGCATGAAAATCGCACAGGCATTCCATATCATGACACCAAAAAGAAACCATGCTCTCGCGACACCGGGAGGGCTAAGACCAGGGGTCGATTCAGTCGTCGTTAGAAAAATCAGCATACACTGACCAAGAACGGACCCGATCGTTGCATCGGATACATCCGGAATCACAAGAGACGAGGACATAATTGAATGAATATATATATATATATATAATACGGTTGATAGATATTGTCGATTGTCTATATCTCTAACAATAAGAAAAGAAAGAAAAAATTTGACTTGTTTTTACGCTGAACACGATTCGCATACTTCCTCTTCGTCATCCTCGTCATTCTTACTACTACCTCTTTTTCGCATCGGACAGGCGGTGGGGGTCGAACCGTTCGTCACAGGATTCGAAACCGGTTTTCGATCGATGGTAAAATGGGATGCGGTGATGGCAGGTCTCGTACGAATATAATAAGACCCCGTTTTTAATCCCTTGTGAAACCCATAAAAATGCATCTTGATCAACGTATCCACATCCGCCTCGGCCAAAAAGAGGTTCATGCTCTGACTCTGATCGATGAAAAAGTGTCGGTCGACTGCGAGATTTAAGATGGCCTTTTGAGGAATCTCCCACACGGTTTTATAGATTTCACGCAACACCACGGGAAGTGTCGACAGATTTTTGACGCTCCCGCGATTCCACAATAACTCCTGTCGTGTCTCCGACGTCCACATCTTCATCGCACAGAGATCCCGGTATAATTCTCGATTATAAATCAAGAATTCACCCGCCTGTGTCCGACGCGTATAAAAATTGGAGGTATACGGTTCGAAACACTCGTTATTCCCAAGAATCTGTGACGTCGATGCCGTGGGCATGGGGGCGACTAAAAGACTGTTGCGCATTCCCCCCTTTTTGGATAAGATCTTGGCACGCAGACTCTCCCAATCATAGAGGAGGGGATATGAGGGTTTATCAGGTGCACACAATTCCCAATGAAACAATCCTTTTGAAATCGGAGATCCTTCATAAGACCCGTACGATCCGTGAGACCCTGCCAAGTCACAAGAGGCAGACAGGGCGGCGTGGTAAATGGTTTCAAAAATCTCGTGATTCAATTTCCTCGCCGCCAATGAATCAAAGGGGAGTTTCAGTGCACAAAAAACATCGGCCAGACCCTGTACACCGATCCCCACGGGGCGATGATTAAGATTCGAGACCCGTGTCTCGGAGGTCGGATAACGGTTCTTATCAATCACCTCGTTCAGATTAATGACAATGTTTTGTGTCAGACGGTACAATTCCTCCCAATCCATTTCAGGGGCCAGGTATTTTTTGAAAAATTCCACCGGAGAATAGAACGAGTCGTGATTATTATCCTCCTCCTTGTCACCCACAACACGAATGCGATCCCATGGTACCTCTTTCTCTTGAACCACCTCGCACGACGAATGATGAGGATCCATCTGGAGCCTTCCGACCGCCCACTGCACCTCGGCATCCGCCTTGGAAGAGATCAAAATCTTTTTTAGCGGATTGTTTCCACCACGTAAACACGCCGGTAAAGAAATGGACGCAAGATTGCATACCGCATATTCCGAGGCGCTGCTGTATTCAATAATCTCTGTGCACTGCCCGGTAAGCATCCCCTGGAACACGATGCTGTGTCGCTCTGCTTCACGGATACAAAAGGAGGGCATGGGTTTTTGTTGGATGGATCCACACACCACACTCTCGACTGTTTCTGACACCTTTAACATCTTTGGTACAGTAGGCGGTATCGTCGTCGATGATGTCGAAAGGCTCTGCAAGGACACGAATTCTTTTCGAATGAGATCCCAATCCCCTTCTGAAATCTCCATACGCCACCGACGTTGACCATCCAATGTCTTGGTGGTATCCGAAATGGACACCAGGATACCTCCAAGTTCAAGAATAATTTGCATTTGCAACAAACTCTCATAATCCGCCGAAAATAATATCCGGTGATTGGCATGACGGGAAACAAACCCACAAATTCGTTGAAATTCTTCCAGCACCTCGTCACTCATACTTTCCATCACTGGGATCGACCACGGACAAAGTTGCATCCCGGCTTCGAGAGAAGAGGCTTTCACCGGTTTTGATTCCGATTCGGAACCTACATAAAAAATATGATCGGCCGTGCACTCGATCCGTTTTCCTCTCTCCGTAATGATTTTTACCCATTCCTGTGGATGTATCGATTTTTCCGTCTCCAGTGGCACGACTTTGGAAAAGGCCACACCGTTCCACACCTCGATCGCTTCCCCCACATGTCTTGCGATGGGAACATAACCGTTCTTTGTCAGAATCATCGTATCTCCCCTGACACACAGATTGCTTGATTTGATCGTACCCAGATGTTGCTGATTGGATTTTCGGTTACACGAATCCTTGTATAAAATGTAGGGTGTCCCCGTCTCAATCTGACTTTTGAGTATTTCGGTAAACAGTTCCCTCGCCGAAATCTGTCTCCGAAACTTTCCCTCTCTTTCATAGTTTTCGTACAAGTCACGAAAGGCCTCGCCGTGTACTTCCGTCAACCCAGGACACTCCTTTGGACACATTAGACTCCATTTCTCATTTCTCTCCACCCGGTGCATGAATAAATCCGGTACCCATAACCCGTAAAACAGATCCCTTGCCCGGTCTTCCTCGGGCCCCGTATTCTTTTTCGCACCCAAAAATTGCATCACGTCGGCATGCCACGGTTCCAGGTACATGGCAAATGCACCATTCCTTTTTCCCCCACCATTATGTACGGTCCCAATCTCGGTCGTATAGCTTTTATCCTCTCCCTCCACCTCCAGATCATAGACCATTGCGTTTTCGCGCATTCCCGTCCACCCCCTGACCTTTTTCACCGACATTTCCCCCCACCGTACATGATGTTTATTTTTTTGGTTCAAAATCCACCCATTCTCCCGAATCCACCGATCACGATCAAATTTATAGACCAGGGATGCGTGAAACCTTTTCCATTCCTCGTTGTTGTTGTTATCGACTTTATCCATCTCTTCCAGAAATTTCTTTACACATTCTGTACAATCATTGCTGCGCAACCATTCATACGGAGGTACCATCCACTTGCCCCCACGATCCCATGTCCACGGATACAATCGGACCTTCCACTCGATGATATTCGCACCCTTCCACTCCACCATCAGATTATCTCTCAGGATATCACGCATATCCTCCATGATGGACGTGTCACGAACCTCCCAATCCATCGTGGAGGGACATACCTCGATCAATGACCCACTCCTTATAAAAACGGCCAATAGATGCGCCCATTGCGGCGTCCAATGTGTTTGCGTTTGCGTTCCCATTCCTAACCCCACTGCAGACGGTACATGAGACATGTGCACCGAACACGACGCCGATAATTCTCCAATGGGCACATATTCTTGTTCTTGTTCATCGATCAGAAAATCGTGCCCCGGCGTCACAAAAACCTCCCGTTTCTTCCATCCCGACACCGACACCATCTCCCGCCTCTTGGACCGCACCGATTCCGTATCACCAATCACATGCGACAACACCCTTTCGATCATGGCATATTTTCCGGATCCTGTCAAGATGCTATCTCCGGGACGCAACGACGCAATCTCTTCCCACCCGCGGTTCTCGGTCCACACCCACGTTTCAGGGGAAAAACATTGGTCAATGTACCGGCTCGTGTCGTTGAAAAGACGGATCATTGGTAAAATACCGTTGCTGTATCCGTTCGTTCCATAAATATAGGAACGGTCTGCTCGGATATTGGAAATGTGGATTCCCAATCCACCGGCCCATTTGGAAATCTGGGCGACATCGGATAATGTTTTAAAAATACCCTCGATGGAATCGTCCGTCCCCACAAGAAAACAATTCTTGGCGATACATCCATGGACTACATAAGAATGATCCTCTTCTACCGTTAACGTGTACACCTTTTCTGTCATGGGCGTTTCGGGGTAACGAGTCACAAAGGACGTGGAGGTGGTGGTGGTGGTGGTGGTGGCGGAGTCTGAAAACACAATTCCTGCCAACCACTGTTCGTACCACATATTCAGGTACGTGCTTCCATAGACCCTCCATCTCTTTCTCAATTCGTCCAACTTTTCTTTGTGGAACCATCCACGATCTTTTAATGCGTTGGTTAACAACGCCGGAATGCGACTTGGACATTCCACACTCCATCGGTATTCCACCCAATCATTCTTCGTTTCTTCTTCTTCGGTCGGTTCTCGGAATAGGACCAAACCACCACGATCGTTTTCTGATGTGGCTATTGTTTTATTCTTATTCTCTTGAAAAAAAGAGGCATCCACTCTTACCATATTTTCCGGAGAAAATCCGGCAGAACGAGCCGAACGGTATTCGCCATCTTGCATCAGAAATTCGTGATCGTCGGTGACGTCCAGCACCCTATCGCGAAATCCGATCTGAACCATCTTTCGATCGTTGCCAAGCACATCATGATGAACCTGTTGTACAGGTTTCCATGTTCCCGTGTGGGATAAGACCAAATCTCCTTGGTCGATCTTGGAAATCGGTTTTCCACCATGAGGCGTGTACACAATCGCATTCCATGGGAAACAGGAGGCCATCTGTGGCCGACGCGCTCCTGCGTAATACAAGGTCGGCGTGGCGTGCGTGTATTTTCCCATTCGCAAATCCTGGAAACAAGAGGCGACACGCTCCTGATGATCACGATGCAAAAACAAAGCCACACGAAACCACATGTGATCGGGTCGTTCGATGACCTTGCCGTTCGATCTCATTAGATAGGACTTGTACAATGTCTTCCATCCAAACAGAGTCATCGGAAACATCTTGGATCGACGGATCTCCTTTTCAAAAAGGTCCTCAATCCATACCTGGTTATCAAGAATCCAAGCCACAAAATCTTCTTCCAACAAAGGACGGGTCTTGCCGGTGATCTCGGTATTTTCCTGAAGGATCGTGACCACCTCCATGAACGATTTGGGAGAAACATCCGAGTGCATCCCCATCAAAACCTCGGCCGAAAAGAAATCCCATTTCGGGTCATGAGAGGCCAACGAACCAGATACAAAGGATAATAGTGAAATAATCTCCTCTTCCTTCATGTCGTCTCGGGACGACTCAACCAATCGGTCCATAAATGCCGTGTCGAGACTGGGAAGGATATAATCCAGATCATGTCGCAATACCCATTCACGCACTACCCTTCCAATCGTTTCACCCACTTTTGTCGACATGATGATGATGAGAGAAAATAAATAGAAAGAATTTGTAGAATCTTTTTTTAACAAAGGATTGGATTTGCTGTTAAATCCATTCTTTTGATATTTTGATATTTTGAATGACTTTTGCAAATCTCCAGATTGATTTGCAAAAATTAATTTTTTGACGACGACGACATGATCTTCTCATTCCTCGTATTCTTCTTTTCTTCACCAAGTTGTTTCAAAACATTCCGCACATGTTTCGAATGGTACACCTTGGAATCTTTAGCCTTTTTGGCGTCTCGTTTGTCCATTCTTCTCGTATCGACTTTGTCCATTTTATATTTTATCCATCTCTACACTTTATTCAACAATAAAAAAAATTACACAAGATCCGAAAGATTGACCGGATGATACCGTATACTTTTCAGAATCTTTCCGGAAGATTCATTAAACACGACCCATTTTCCTGCCTCGTGATTGTACCGGTACGTTGGAGTGTCGTAAGGAGACTTGCCGTTGACATAATCTTCGTGATATTGCTGCACCGTCTGCAAGGCTTCCTCCTCGGAATGACAAAATTTGGACATGTTGGATTCGTGAACCCGAGAAAATGCCTTTTCCAGATCCCAACCCATCGCAATCGCAAAACCATGCACCACGTACATAATATCTGCCAGTGCATCCAGCATCTCGACCGGATCCTTCTCTTCTACCGCCTTTTGCAGCTCCTCACTCTCCTCTTTCACCAGCGCCGCCTTGAGCGACAAGAGTTTCGGACGCGTTTCAATGTACTCTGTCTTTTTTTCCACAGGTACCTCTAATCCGGAAGCCTCGTTGAATCGACACACCATGTCGCGAGGACAAGGACACGACACCTCGGACGCATCACCCACCACTACGGGCTCGTCATCCCCCATTCCCGGTGGAAAATAGACGGAAGGATCGTAATACATGGAAAAGGATGCTTTGTGGAAATGATGCTGACCCGAGTGTTCGTAATCCGTCGTTCCGTCCTCGATGGCCGCCATCGGGAACATGAACGCCCGTTTTTCTCCCGATGCTAATTTGGAAATCGTGTGATCGGGTGAAAAGGAACGAAACCCAGGCACCTGGTGCCACGTGTTACGGGCGTATTCCAATGTAAACGTGTCAATGACATGTTTGGCGTACGATCGAGTGATGAGGTACATTTGAACACCCCAATGTTCCGGTGGATAATAGTACAATCTTCTACCGTCCACCTCCCCTGTTTCTGGTTTATTCACATCCAAATCGGTCGCCGGATGACGACCGTATTGCGTAGGATAATGATGAGGATGCACAGCATTTAAAAACCCCAACAGGATAATGTCCAAACCGTGTTTCTTCATCCTCGCCAAGGCCCACTCCACATCTTTCTCTAAATTTCTCGAAACACAAATATCATTCTCACAAAAGATGGCATACTCCTTGTCCGTTCGGTACACAAACCTTTCCATCATATCAATGTGCCCCCAGGTAATCGTGTACGTCTTTCGCACCGCATCTCCCCGATGAGGAAGATACGTCAGTACATTCGTCACCCTCTCATCACTTAAATCCAACCCCTCGTACATCCACACGTAATCCTCAATGCCCAGCTCCTTCCACTGCCTCCGCAACCTCCTGTCCCTCAACACATTCGGATAATTCAACACTCCCATGAAGATCTCCTCCCTCAATACCCCCTGCCACTGTTTCTTCGGATCCTTCGGATTCTTCGGATCCGTTTTCAAGTTTCCCAATTCCTTCACCACCATGTTTATGTAGTTTATGTAATACCCGTTTTTCTTTCGTTTTCATTATCAAATCGTTAAATGATTGTAGTGGTGCGTTACATCCTGGATCGATAATTTGAAGCATGCGTTGTATATTATGGAAGAACATGCGCAGAACGCTGTCACAATCCATATCATTGTGTTGTGTGTGAAACGTTTCGGTCGACGGCGCTCCTTCTTGGATGCTGTAGGAATAGGAACGAATCTCGCCGGTATCGTCGCGGGGG
>Ga0214919_10006580_pt1 | contig 15934 bp, 15 predicted proteins | sample LL1503_MetaG_FD_177994 | JGI IMG/M metagenome (GOLD analysis project Ga0214919, IMG submission 177994) | Freshwater microbial communities from Lake Lanier, Atlanta, Georgia, United States - LL-1503 | ecosystem: Environmental > Aquatic > Freshwater > Lake | place: USA: Georgia | collected... | reverse complement strand
CTGGCACAGGCTGGTGTCGCCGGTGTAGCAGTTGTTGACGATCGTCTGGCCCGGCAACTGAGCAATCGCGTCGGCGATGCTGATGCGGTACCAGTCGGTCGACAGCTGCAGACCTTCGACCAGGTTGGGCTGCAACACGATACCGATGGTGGTGGTGTCAGCCTTCTCCGGCTGCACGGCCGGGTTGCCACCCGAGAACGAAGCAGCCGAGGTCACCGCATTGCTATTGGCCGGATCGGTGACGGTGATACCGCCACGGGTCTGGTCATAGCGCTCTTGCAGTGTGGCGGCGCGCACGTCGCGTGATTTGGTCGCACGCAGACGCACTTGGTCGTCGATTTCCCAGCTGGCGCCGGCCTTCCAGGCCCAGATCGCACCCGAACCGGAGTAGTTGGCGTAACGGGCTGCGAAGCTGGTGTCGACCTTGCGGGCGAAACGCGCATCGCGCAGCACGGGCACCTGGAACTCGGTGAAGCCCTCAGACACATGTGCATCACCGGCGATGGCACGCAGGCTGGAGAACTGCACCGAGGCTGAGTTGGCATCGCCCAAGTAGCCGGCGCCAACAAAGCGCAGACCCGGGATACCGGCGATGGAGCTGCTCTGGCCAACCGGCACTACGCCGCGGATGCCGGTGGGCATCAAGCCCTGGGCGCTCAGCAGTGTGCCGTCGGGCTGGGCCGGGAACTCGTCAGCCGGGTCGACGGTGAACTGGCTCAGCGCGTCCTTGCGGTACGAGGCACCGAAGGCCATGCCGATGTCACCGGCCGTCAGGCCGAAGGGCAGCTTGCCGTTCATCGAGATTTCGGCGGCGGTCTGCTCTACCCACTGCGCGGCCACCTTGTAGCTGTCGCGGATGTAGGCAGCAGCTTCGGGGGTGATGTTCTTGATGCCACCGAAGGTGTTGATCGGCACGCAGCCCTTGAACAGGCCCTTGGGATCGTACTGCGCCAGCGAAACGCGGCAGACCACGTTACCGGCAGTGTCCTTGACGGCGTCCATGGCGAACCACAGACGGTCGACGCGGATGCCGTTGACGGTGTTGAAGTCCTGACGGTTGCGGCCGTACTGGGCGTAACCGTTGACCTTCCAGCCCTCGAGCTTGCCCGACAGATCGGCGTCAAAGCCGGCGGTCAGCGAGTTCATCTTGTTGGAAGTGATCTGACGGGTGTCGCCGATCGGGTTGCCCGGGTAGTTGGGCAGGAACAGGCCGTAGCCGAAGTACTTCTCGGGGACCAGGCCTGCCGCCGTGGCAGCAGCACCGGTGTATGACAGACGTGCCGGCAGTGCCGCGTTGAGGCGGTCGCGGATGTCGGTCGGCAGGTAGGCATTGTCGGTGTAGATACGACCCTGCCAGGTCGACAGCAGCGCAACGCTCTCGCGGCGGGTGTCGTTGGCCGAGTGGCCGTAGATGCCCTGCGCATACACGCTCAGGTTGTCGTTAACGTCGTAGTTGAGATGCAGGAAGGCGTTGGTGCGGGTGTAACCGGCCTGCACTTCGTTGTAGGCGCTGACGCCATAGTCTTGCGCCGGCAGTGCCTGGCACTGGCAGCCGCCGTTCTGGTTGCCGACACCGTAGAAGGCCAGCGGCGACAGCGCGGTGCCAGTGCTGTTGAACTGCAGACGGTTCACGGCGGCCAGGGTCGGCTCGACGATCAGGCCCTGGAAGCTGTAATTGGTGGGCGACACGTACGGCAGGCGCAGGAAGCCGGGGCCGCTAGTGTTCGGGTTGCTGACGCGCGATGTCTGGTTGAACCACGAGCGATTCTGCTGCGACTCCACTGAGTTGATCGGATCCAGGCCGTAGTCCGAGATCGAACCGATGACATTGAGGCGATCGCCGAACTTGTGACCGAAGGCCAGGCCCACGTCGTGGTTGCGGCCGTCGTTGCGGCTGGTCTGACCCGTCTGGGCGTGGATCTTGGCGCCCTCGAACTTGGTGTCGAGCAGGAAGTTGACCACACCGGCCACGGCGTCGGTGCCGTAGCTGGCCGAGGCGCCGCCGGTGACGGTCTCGATGCCCTTGAGCAGCATGTCCGGGAAGACGTTGACGTCGACGGTGCCGAAGCGGTTGCTCGACACGACGCGGCGACCATCAAGCAGCACCAGCGTGCGGTTGATACCGGCGCCGCGCAGGTTGACGTTCGAGCCACCCGAGTTCTGGCCACCGAGCATGCTCTGCGGCGTGGTGTTGCCAAAGAATTGCGGCAGCTGCGACAGCGCTTCACTGAGCGCGCCGGGTGCCATTTCTTTGAGCGTGTCGACATTCACCGACGTGACCGGCGTAGGCGTGAACATGCCCGGCGCCTGCACGATACGTGAACCGGTGACCTGCACTTCTTCGAGCACACCACCGGCAGCTTGAGCAAACGCTGCGCCCGGCACGGCAATCGCCAGTGCAACGGCGGCAGCCACCAGATTCTGGTTGTTGATTCTCACAGTCTCTACCCCTCGCCCAATACGGGCCTTTACAGATAAAAAATGGTAAGCGTCGGTACTGCAGTGGGACGCTAGCGCGACCCATGCTCCCCGACACTTTTTCGAGTTCTGATACGAGCCGCGGAGGATCGCTGCGAAGAGACAAAAAAGCAACATTCTTGCTTATTTATCGTTGTTAACTGTTATTGGCAGTCACTGGCTATTTTGTTTGCATTCACTGGTTATTAGGCTGGTTGCGCATCCAATCGGCCAGCTTGAGCATGGCCTCGCGCACGTGGTCGCGCACTTGTGGTTCGCACGCCACCTTTGACAGCGCGGCGTCCATGCACTGCATCCAAGCATCACGTTCAGCAAGGCCGATAGAAAAGCCCAGATGTCTGCCGCGCAACATGGGATGACCGCGCTCACGGCTGTAGTCTTGCGGGCCGCCTAACCACTGCGCCAGATACAGCTTGAGCACATGGCGGATAACGGTGAGATCGGCGCCGTGCATCGCGCGGATGGTGCGCGCTTGCGGCAGTGTGTCCATGGCGTCGTAGAAGCGATCCACCAGATCATCAAGGCCTTGCTTACCGCCCATCAGCTCGTAAGGCGGTACTTGCTGAATGTCTTCATCACTCATTGAGACATCTCCAAAGAAAAAGGGCAGGTGGTTGCCCACCTGCCCCTTTCATTCACTGCAAGGAGTGCAGTCGCGTGGGCGACTTACTTCTTGCCGGTACGCCAGCCCTCGGCATAGGCCATACGGGCGGTAGCCGCGTAGGGCACCGGGCTGACGATCGCGCGGATCTCAGCCTGCTTGTGGCGCTCGACGGTGGTCTTGTGGCTGCCGCCGTTGGGCTCGCCCCAATGCAGAACCACTTCGTTGCCCAGCGCCACGTCTTCATCGACGGTGGCCAGCGACAGGAACGAACGCTCGTTGTAGCTGTAGCCACCGAACAGCGAGACACCGACGGTCTTGCCGCCGACGGTCAGCGCATCGTAGTTGCTGTTGGCGTAGTTCGACAGCGGCATCTCGATGTACTTGTAGTGCTCGCCCTTGCCCAGCATGGAGTTCTGGATCTTGGCGACGTCTTCGCCATTCCAGGCCAGCGTGACCTTGCGACGACCGCCACCCACAGCAGCGAACTTCTCGAGCGCTTCGCGACCGATGAAGTCATGGTCGAACTTCACGAACGGGCCGTAGCCGATTTCGTAAGGCGTGAGGTAGTAGTCTTCGATGTTGCTCGACACGAAGCTGCCACCGATGGCGCCAGCGGCCTCGTACGAATTGGCCGGCAGCCACTCACGATAGGACTTCATGCGCTCGTCGGTGTACACGGCCGGCAGCGGCGACGGTACCCAACCCGACTCGAGCGTGTTGGTGGCGTAGGCGCGTGAGCCCACCGGCACCAGACCGAACTCACGACCGGCTTCCAGGATGGCGTCACGAATCTCTTCGCGCTCGGCGTAGGGGCCCCAAATCTCGAGGCCCGGCTCGCCGGCCATGCCGTGACGCAGTGCGCGCACCGGCTTGCCCTTGATCTTGATGGTGTCCATGTTGAAGAACTTGATGTCGGCAAAGGGGCCGCCATTCAACTTCTCGATGACGTTCTTGGCCTTGGGGCCCTGAATCTGGAAGCGATAGAACTTGCGGCTGACGGCGTGGCCGTTCGGACGCGAAGGCGAGCGATCGTCGTACGTCGTGGTGACGTTGTAGCCACCGGTCTTGGCGTGGAACTGCACCCAGTTGCACGACGGCGCGCGGCCGACGATCACGAAGCTGTTCTCGGCGAGATAGAAAAGGATGGCGTCGCCAATGACATGGCCGCTGTGCGAGCAAGCCACGAACTGCTTGGCCTTGTTCGGCACGAAGCCCTTCATGCTGTTGATCGCCAGGTCGGAGATCAACTTCAGCGCATCAGGACCTTCAACGAACAGGTCGACCATGTGATGGGTCTGATCGAACAACACGGCGGCATTGCGCCATGCGCCCTGCTCGTCACGCCAGTTCGAGAACTCGGGGGCGACGACGGGGTAAATGTAGGCGCCGATCTGCGAGTTGCGCAGGTGATCGACGGTATTGCCAGCGGCCTTCAGGACGCTTTCCAGGCTCTGTTGAGTCATAAAGTTCTCGAATCCTCTTCTAATTAAGGACATGGTGCACAAAGGGCGACGGAGTTTGATCCCGAACGGGATCCCAAAGCAAGCGTCGACAAGCCATGTTGTGGAAACACAACAGAGCAAGCCGGCTGGCTTACAACCCCCAACTCGTCGAGACTGCGCCATCCACAGGAGTTTTTCCATGCGTGCTGCACATTCTGCTTTGCTGATTCTGCTGGCGGTAGCCAGTCCGGCACTTTGGGCCGCTGCGCCGTTGGATCCCGCGGCGGTCGAACTCAAGCGCAAGCTGATCGAGCGCTTTCCCGGCGTGCCGATCGATGCGGTACAGCCGTTTGCGCCCATTCCTGGGCTGTATGAAGTAGTCACCGACACCGAGATCGTCTATTCGGATGTCAGCGGTAACTATCTGGTAGCCGGCCGCATCATGGACACACGCACTCAGCAGGATGTGACCGGCGCGCGCTGGGCCGAGGTCAATGCCATCGACTTTGCCAGTCTGCCGATGGACCGCGCGATCAAGGTGGTCAAGGGCAATGGCAGTCGCAAGCTGGCTGTGTTTGCTGACCCGGACTGCCCGTATTGCAAAGAGCTGGAAAAGTCGTTGGCGCAGCTCACCGACATCACCGTCTATACCTTTCTGTTCCCGTTACCCAGCCATCCTGATGCCCGCAACAAGTCGCGCTATATCTGGTGTGCCAGCAACCGTGATGCACTGTGGACGGGATGGATGCTGCAAGGCACAACCTTACCCAAGAAAACCTGCGATGCAGATCCGATCGAGCAGAACCTGACGTTGGGTAAGAAGCTCAAAGTTAACGCCACGCCCACCATCTTCTTGGCCAATGGTCAGCGCATCGATGGCGCCTTGCCGCTCGAGCAGCTGAAAAAGCGCATAGCGTCTGTAAAATAATTTAGCCGAGCAGCGATTCGCGCCGGTACAGGCGCATTGCGATGCCGATGAGCAGCGTTGCCATCAACACGCTGCTGCCGACCGATAGCGCTACATCGAGTGGAGCGAGAGCTTCGGCGCGCAGTAGCTTCATGATCAGCAGATGCTGCGACAGGCTGGGCACGCACATCAGCAGCGGGCTGGCCGTGGGGTTGAGCATTGACACGAAAGCCAGCGGCATCGTGGGCAGCAATTGCGCGATGCCCACCCAGGCCTGAGCCTCGCGGATGCTGCGCGCAAAGCTTGCCACCAGCGTTAACAGTCCAGCACCCACCGGCACCAGCGGTAACAGAATCGCCGCCATCAAAAATGCAGTGGCAGGTCCCAAGTTGGCACTCATGCCCAGCTGCTCCAGACCGATTCGGCTCAGCGCGATAGTCAGTCCGGTGGTGGTCAGCAGCAGCGCGATCGTCATCATGGCCGCCGTTGCCAGCAACTTGCCGCCCAGCAGCACTTCGCGGCGTACCGGCAGTGTCAGCAGAGCCTCGAGGCTGCCGCGCTCGCGCTCGCCTGCCGTGCCATCGATGGCCACGCTGATGCCGCTAGCGAACATCGAAATGACCAAGAAGAAACTGAGCATGCCCAGCAGCAACACCGAGCGCCCTGCAGGCGTAGACACATCTATCTGCTGCAGTGGAATGGGGCTCAGCACCCGCGGATCAACACCGCGCAATACCAGTCGCTGCACGGCGATGCGTTGATTCCACTCGCGCAGCAGGCTCTCGACACGATCGATCTGGCCGCGCTTATCCCTGTTTGAGCTGTCGTAGTACAGCCGCAGCGGTGCGGTCTCGCCAGCGGCGACGCGCTGGGCATGTTCTTGCGGCACCTCCAGCACTAGCTTCTCTGTGCCTGCTACCACCGCTGCACGCGCCGCTGCATCGTCGCCGGCAAAGGCTCGCAGTGTTACGCCGTGGGTGGCTAAGTGATCGCGCAGGTTGGGTGCCGCATCGGCGTTGATGGCGGCGATGGTGACCTTTTCGTCTGCACCGTCCATCACCTGCTTAATGATGGTGTGGGTCATGAAGCTGAACATGACCGGCATGAACACTGGACCCAGCAGCAGCGTGGTCAGCAGCGTGCGTCGATCGCGCAGGCTCTCCAGCATTTCCTTGGCGAACACTATAAGCAGTGCGTTCATGCAGCACCGCCACTGTCAGAGGTCAGTTGTACAAAGGCATCTTCCAGATCAGCAGCACCGGTCTGCGTCAGCAGTGCGTCGGGTGTGCCGGTGGCGACCACTCTGCCGCTGGCAATGACCACGATGTCATCGCACAGCGAGGCCACTTCATGCATCACGTGACTTGAAAACAAGATGCAGTGGCCAGCATCGCGCAGCTGGCCCAACAACGTGCGCAGCATGCGTACGCTGGGCACATCCAAGCCATTGGTGGGCTCATCGAGCATTAGATTGCGCGGCTCATGCACCATGGCGCGTGCCAGCGCGGTCTTGAGTCGTTGGCCTTGCGAGAAGCCTTTGGCGCGCCGGTCGGCAATGTCGCCGATGTCCAGCTGCGCGATCAGCGTGGTGGCCCGAGCCGCTGCCGCAGCGCGTGACAAACCACACAGCCGGCCAAAGTATGTGATGTTCTCGCGTGCAGTCAGTCCGGCGTAAATAGCTGCCGAATGGGGCAGCACGCCGATGCGTGATCGCGCTACCAACGGATCAGCAAGTGTGCTGTGACCGTCGATAAGCGCTGTACCAGAATCCGCGGAGATCAATGTCTGCAGGATGCGCAGCGTGGTGCTTTTGCCTGCGCCGTTTGGCCCGAGCAAGCCAGTGATGCGGCTGTCTGCCGCGCAAAAGCTCAGCTCACGCACTGCGGTGACTGCGCCAAAACGTTTGGATAAGCCGCGCGCTTCGATCATGGGCCTGGCCCAGCAGGTCCGAGCATGAACGGCGCAGGTTTAACGGCTTCCAGGCAGCTGATATCCAGTTGGCGTACGGCAGGGGCAACAGCCGCCAGCCGCAGAAATTCGGTCATGACCTTATCCATGCAAGGCGCCATCAACTGACCGTGCCCTTGATCTGGCAGTACGCGTTGCACGGCATGGGGCAACTGCAGTGCAGCAAGCTTGGCTTGCACTGGCGGCGTGACCGGATCGGCTGAGCCCGACAACAACAGCACCGGTAACTCGCCCTTGAGTGGTGTGTATAGCGAGGCATCGACCGGACCGCGCGGCCAGCCTTCGCACAGCGCTTGCAATAGATCGACTTGCTCGGTGCCCATGAAGGTGGCTTGCAGCGCCTTGCGATCGAGATTGGGATCAAACCGCGGCACATCTTCGGCGCAGACCACGCTGTTGTGCATGCCATAAGCCAAGGCATCGCCGACACTCGATGCGCTCATCAAAAACAAGCTGCCCAGCGCGCTGTACTGCTGATCGTGTACAGCCAGATGCAGAGCCAACGGCAGTAGCGCTGCTTGGCCGCTGCTATAGGCCGAGAGGCGCAGCACTGCTGCCAGCGCTTCGCTGGAGAACGGCAGCTGTATGGGTTTGCCGCTCAGCGGATCTGGCACGGTGATTTGCACGGGCTCATGTGCCAGCTTGCGGCGTAGCGCTTGATAGTCAGCAGCCGGATCACCGAACCGCGCGGCGCATGCGGCGTCCTCGCGGCAGCGAGCCAGAATGCGATCCAGTGCAGCCTGTGCATCCAGCGCCATTGTCGGACCCAGTACTGTCTGCGGTGCCACCACGCCATCTAGGATCAGCGCGCGCGTGTTGGCTGGGTAACGACGTGCATAGTGTTGCGCCACCCGCGTGCCGTAGGAACTGCCGTAGATATTGATGCGCGCATAGCCCAGTGCGCTACGCACCACATCTAGGTCTAGCACTGCCACGCTGGTGGTGTATTGAGCCAGATCGGCCTTGGCCGCCAGCGCAGTGCGGCACTGGGTCATGGCCCGCAGCACTTGAGCGCGCCCTGTGCTCCACATCGTTTCATCACTTTCGACGCAGCGCAGCGGCGCCGAGCGGCCGGTGCCGCGCTGATCCACCAGCACGATGTCGCGGTCGCGACCCAGCTGTTTGAAAGCTGCCGATACGTTGGTATAGAAGTCGACCGTTCCCATGCCCGGCCCACCTGCGATCAGAAACACCGGTTCGGTAGTGCTTTCGCGGTTGAGTGCGGGAATGCGGGCGACAAACAGCTTGATCTGCCGGCCGTCGGGCTTGCTGCGGTCTTCGGGGACGGACAGCTCGCCACATTGGGCTGCCAGACTGACCAGCCGTTGCGGCTGCTCAAGTTGGCAGGGGTTCAGGCTGAGCCTGCCCGAAGCTGCAGGCGATGCGGCGCCTGCCGCAGCACCGAGCAGGGCTAGCACCAATGCAGTGGCAGGGGCAATTAGGCGTCGCACAGGTAGAATAGTCACCGATGCAAACGCAGATGTCATTCGATGTGGTGGTTATAGGTGGCGGCCATGCCGGCGTAGAGGCCGCATTGGCTGCAGCGCGTCGCGGCGCGCGCACCTTGCTGCTGACTCAAAATCTGGAAACTGTCGGTGCGATGAGCTGTAACCCGGCTATTGGTGGCATCGGCAAGGGTCACCTGGTGCGCGAGATTGATGCCATGGGCGGCGTGATGGCCCGTGCGGCCGATGCCGCTGCCATCCAAATGCGTACGCTCAACGCCAGCAAGGGTCCGGCGGTGCGCGCCACGCGTGCCCAGGCCGATCGCCAGCTGTATCGCCAGGCCATACGCGCGGTTGTGGATGCACAGCCCAATTTGCGGCTCTTTCAGCAGGAAGCTGCGGATATCCAGTTTGAAAATGGACAGGTTCACGCCGTAGTGACTGCAGGCGAAATCCGCATTAGTACGCGGGCTGTGGTGCTGACGGCTGGCACATTTCTAGGTGGCCGCATTCATGTGGGTTTGCAGCAGTTGGCCGGCGGCAGAGCCGGTGATGCGCCGTCGTTACAGCTGGCGCAGCGCCTGCGCCAGTTGCCACTGCGCGTCGGGCGCCTCAAGACCGGTACGCCGCCGCGCATCGACGGTCGCAGCATCGACTGGTCACGACTGGAAGTGCAGCCGGGTGATGAACCGCGACCGGTGTTTTCGTTTTTGGGTCGGCGCAGCGATCATCCGCGCCAGTTGCCTTGCCATATCACCGCCACCAACGAGCGCACCCACGACATCATCCGTGCAGCAACCGATCGCTCGCCCTTGTTCAGTGGTGTCATCGAGGGCGTGGGGCCGCGTTACTGCCCCAGTGTCGAAGACAAGGTCATGCGCTTTGCACAGCGCCAGTCACACCAGATTTTCCTCGAGCCCGAGGGCCTCAATACCCACGAGGTCTACCCCAATGGCATCTCCACCAGTCTGCCGTTTGATGTGCAGATGGACATGGTGCACAGCATTGTAGGTCTTGAGCAGGCCGAGCTGACCCGACCTGGCTATGCCATCGAATACGATTACTTTGATCCGCGCGACCTCACGCCGCAGTTGGCCGCCAAAGATCTGCCGGGATTGTTCTTTGCTGGCCAGATCAACGGCACGACTGGCTATGAAGAAGCCGCTGCGCAAGGTTTGGTTGCCGGCATCAATGCCGCTGCGCTGGCCTGCGAGCTTGCACCATGGGTGCCGCAACGCGACAACAGCTACATCGGTGTGATGGTAGATGACCTCACTACGGTGGGAACGCGCGAACCGTACCGCATGTTCACCAGTCGCGCCGAATACCGTTTGACCCTGCGCGAAGACAACGCCGACGTGCGCCTTACGCCAATCGCTCGCGAGCTGGGTTTGGTGGATGACACGCGCTGGTCTTTATTTCAGACCAAACAGCAGGCGGTTGATGTTGAAGCGGCGCGCCTGGCCGGCAGTTTGCTGCGTCCTGCGCAAATCGATGCCCAGTGGGCGACACGAGTGTTGGGTGGTCCGCTGTCGCGCGAACAGACTGCGCTGGAATTGTTGCGACGTCCCGAAGTGACGCACGCCGACCTTGAAGTACTCATCGGTCCGATGGCCACTGCAGAGTTGGATGACCGTTTGGTCGAGCAGGTTCGATTAGAACTGGAAGTGCGCGCGCGCTATGCCGGTTACATAGAGCGGCAGCAACTGGAGGTGCAGCGCCAGCGTGTCAATGAAACCTTGGCTCTGCCAGTGGCGCTGGATTACGCAGCGATTCAGGGCTTGTCCAATGAAGTGCGTCAGACGCTGGTCGAGTCGCGGCCGGTGACCTTGGGCCAGGCCTCGCGTTTGCCGGGGCTTACACCCGCAGCCATCGCCATTTTGTTGGTGTACGTCAAGCGCGGCCGCGCCGCCTGAGTCTTCAGTCTGCCGGTACTAGCCGGATCGCTTCTTCCGGGCATTCGGCCACACAGCGCCCGCAACCGATGCAATCGGCAGCCCGCACCGCAATAGCCTGACGCCCGCTATGTAACAGTGAGCGCAGCTTGCCTACTAAGCTCAGCGGGCCGCGCTCTGCGGGCGTCAGCTGGCGAACCTCGAACACCTGCTGCGGACACAGGTGTGCGCACACCCCCTTGCCCTCACAGCTGTTGAGGTTGATGACCGGCCGAAGTTGCCCGCTTGCACTCACGATGTTTGATGCAGTGCGCGTCAAACAGAACCGGCAGCACGGCCGGGAAACCGTGTGAACAACTGCCGCACCGTATCGGTGATGGCCTGCTGCGGCTGCTTCATGGCTTCCCGCGACAGCCGGCCCTCAGCCACACCCTCCCACACCACGCGCTTTTGACGCGCGTCGATGACTTCGATGTTGGCAGTGCCCACGTGGTAGCGCACGGTGTTGATCTCTGGCCCGTAGAACGGTGAGCCCAAGCCCAGATACAGGCCGCGGCGGTAAGCGTAATAACCCAGGCTGGGCTCAAAGAACATGCTCGGCGACGTGTGGACGTCGGTCTTCTCGACGGTATTGGCGTTGAAGTTCACCAGCAGGTCGGCATCCTCTGCCACCTTGCGGAAACCCCGCGCCGCCATCTCGGTGTCGATGGCATCTTTGAAATGTTGTGTGACCAGCGTGGAGTAGCCGCTGGCATCGGTGCCGGCTGGCTCTACGTAGCTGTAGGTACGGTACGCATTAAAATTAGCGCGCTGGTCTTGATCGATACGCAGCGTGGGCTTGGCCGGGGTGCACGCCCCAAGCAGGGCCAACACAGCGATAGCAGCGCCGCAACGCAGGCGGCTCAGTGTGAACAAGCTCATGGCGATACTCCGTCGTGGTGCCGCAAACGCGCCTTGCGGGTTCCGAATCATTTTACAGAGGACTGCTGGCCGCGTACGCCAGCTTGTGACGCAGCCAACAGAAGCACAAGACGTGGCGCGGGACACTAGCCGCCGGAAAACCGTCGCACCCGTGTGACCGCCGTCACGCAATACCCGCGGCACGGTAATTGCTAATTCTGCCACTGGTTATCGTCACATCGTCCACGTAGAGCGCCACAGTTTATGAGTACCCCGATGGAAGTCGTCCCTTCTACCCGCAGCGCAGCCGTGCTGCTGCTGGCTTTGGGTGAGGTGGCGGCCGCTGAGATCTTGCGTCACATGGATACGAAGGTGGTGCAGAGGCTCGGCGTTGAGATGTCTGGTCTCAAGACAGCCTCTAATGACGAAGTTACCGCGGTGGTGGGTTCTTTTGTCTCGGCAATGGGTGCGCGCGCTTCGATTGAAGTGGGCTCTGACGAGTACATTCGCAAAATTCTGGTCAGCGCACTGGGCGATGAAAAAGCTTCGGGCATCATCGACCGCATCTCGCTGGGTCGCACCAGCAGCGGTCTGGACGTGCTCAAGTGGATGGAGCCTAAAGCCATCGCCGAAATTATCCGCCAGGAGCACCCGCAAGTACTGTCGATCATCATGGCGTACCTGGATACCGACCAAGCTGCCAAGGTGCTGGAACTGTTTCCGGACTGGCTGCAGGCCGAGATCATCATGCGCATCGCAACGCTCGACGGCGTGCCGCCCAGTGCGCTGCATACCGTCGACGAAATGATCGAAAAACAATTCAACGGCAAGCCCAGTGGCGTTGCCGCCAACCTCGGCGGACCAAAGGCCGCTGCTGGCATTCTCAACTTCATCGACAGCACTGGCGATGGCAAGGTCATTGGCCAAATCCGCAAAGCCGACGAAGTGCTGTGCCAGCGCCTGCAGGACCTGATGTTTGTGTTCGAGGATCTGCTGGAGATCGATGATCGTGGCATTCAGGAATTGCTGCGCGAGATTGATACCAACACGCTGGTGCTGGCGCTTAAAGCCGCCGTGCCGGCCATGCGCGACAAATTCATGGCCAACATGTCGACCCGTGCCGCCGAGATGCTCAAAGACGACTTGGAATCGCGCGGCCCGGTGCGTCTTGCCGAGGTGGAAACCTCGCAGAAAACCATTCTCAAGACCGTGCGCAAGCTGGCCGAGGAAGGCCGGATCATGCTCAACAACACCGGCGAAGAGTTCGTCTGACGCTTTGGCTGTTACACCACACACTTATTGAGCGCACATGGCACTGGATATTCTGAATCAAGACGAGATCGACGCTCTACTCAATGGAGTAGACAGCGGTACCGTCGATCTTGTTGCGCCGATCCAGCCTGGCGAAGTACGTGCTTACGACTTCGCAACGCAAACGCGTATCGTGCGCGGCCGCATGCCCACGCTCGAGATGATCAACGAGCGCTTTGCACGCCAGATGCGCTTGAGCATGTTCAACATGCTGCGCCGTTCGCCAGACGTGGCCGTAGCTCCGATTACGCTGCCAAAATTCGGCGAGTACCTGCCTACGTTGCAGGTGCCCACCAACCTGAACCTCATTTACATGAAGCCGCTGCAGGGTAGGGGCCTGGTGATCCTGGAGCCCAAGCTAGTGTTTGCGGTCATTGACAACTTCTTCGGCGGTATCGGTCGCCACGCCAAGATTGAAGGCCGGGAGTTCACGCCGACCGAGATGCAAGTCATCCAGATGCTGCTCAAGCAGATCTTCACTGCCATGCGTGATGCCTGGACACCGGTGATGGACATCAGCATGGAATATATCAATTCGGAAATTAACCCGAACTTCGCCAACATCGTGACCCCCACCGAAATCGTGGTGGTCAGCAAGTTCCATATTGAATTGGAAGGTGGCGGCGGCGACATTCATGTGACGCTGCCTTATTCAATGGTCGAGCCCATTAAGGACATGCTCAAAGCCGGTATGCAGGCCGATCGCGCCGGCGAGAACAATCGCTGGGGTCAGTCGCTGCGCAACGAGCTGGAAGACTCTGAGGTGGAGCTCATCACCACGCTGTGCGAGGCCAAGGTGTCACTTAGCCAGCTGCTAGATATGAAGGCTGGCGATGTAGTGCCTTGCACCTTCAATGGAACAGCCACTGTGCTCTCTGATGGACTGCAGCTGTTTCAGGGTGAAGTGGGTCAGCAACGTGGCCGGCAGGTAGTCAAGGTGCGTGAGTTGATCTCGCGCAAGACCTCCAACTCGCTTGATGGCTTCGTGAGGAAATACTGATGGCCACTGCTTTGGCATCTGACTCAGATCTCCCCGCGCCGATGGCGCTGCCCGAAATGGGCTTGGTGGCTAGCGCCCATGACGTAATTCTCGACATTACCGTCGAGTTGTCGCTGGAAGTGGGACGCACGACATCGAATGTCGGAGCGCTTTTGGCAATGAATGTGGGAACTGTGATCGAGCTGGACCGCCCCGCAGGCGAGCCGCTCGACGTGTATGTCAATGGACGCTTGGTGGCTCACGGCGAGGTTGTGATGGTGAACGAGCGCTATGGCGTTCGCTTTACCGATTCCGTCTCGACCAATCGCAGCCGGCGCTAACCAGTTAGGTCCGAGGAGACAACGCTATGGGTTCTGCGGTTCGCTTTCTGGTGGTTGACGATTTTTCAACTATGCGTCGCATCATCAAGAACTTCCTCAATGATCTTGGCTACAACCATGTTCAGGAAGCTGATGACGGCATGACTGCGCTGCCAATTCTCAAGAGCGGCACTATCGATTTTTTAATCACCGACTGGAACATGCCGGGCATGCAGGGCCTGGATCTGCTCAAGGCTGTACGAGCCGATGCCAAGATTTCCAAGATGCCGGTGCTGCTACTGACTGCCGAAGCCAAGCGCGAGCAGATCATCGAGGCTGCCCAGGCTGGTGTGAATGGCTATGTCATCAAGCCGTTTACGGCGCAGACACTCAAAGACAAACTCGACAAGATTCTCGCCGGTAAAGGCGCGGGACAGCAGGCGCAACAGGCCGCCGGATGAGCGTACAGGGTGCGCCCATCAGCCTGACGCAACTGTATGGCGAGGCAGTGGGGGAGCTACAGGCCGCCATGCAGCAAGACGATTCGCAGGGCTTTCATGCCGTGCTTGAGCAGCTGCGTGAGCGCAGATCCACGGATGTGCGACTCGAACTGCGATCGCTGGCAACTACGCTGCACGATGCGATGTTGCGCTTCAGACAGGATTTTAATGTTGCCGACATGGCTGAGCATGACGTGCCGGATGCGCGTGCGCGGCTCAACTATGTCTTGCAACTGACAGATGCCGCTGCGCACCGCACGATGGATATGATCGAGCAGTGCGGGCCGCTAGCTGAACGCATCGCGAGTGTTGCCCAAAGTCTGCAGCAGACGCTTCAATCGACAAACGAAGACCCGGACAGCGTACCTACTGTGCTGCAGGTGCAAGTAGAAGACTTCATTGCCACAGCGGCGCTGGATTGCAGCTCAATCCGCAACAACCTGTCGCAGGTGATGCTGGCCCAGTCTTACCAAGATCTCACCGGCCAGATCATTCGCGGCGTTGTAAGCCTGGTCACTGAAGTGGAGACCGTGCTGGACAAACTGCTGGATATGACCGGCGCCACGGGTCGCACCGGTACCTGGCGTCGCCCAGACGTACCGGCGCCGGGGCAGTCGTATGGACCCGCCATTCCAGGCCTCGCGGGTGCCAACTCCCGCAATCAAACCAACATCGACGATCTGATGGCCGATCTGGGCCTATAAGGCCAACTGCGCAGCCTGTGACACAGGGCGCAGTCACCGACCCCCTGACTGCCCGACACTACCTCCAAGACTGGCTGGATAACCCTGGCTCAGCAGAGGTTTGCATGGCGGCATCTGGCGCAAAACAGCACAACGACACTCGCATCAGCGGCACGCCCGGCGCTGTGGTGTGCGGCGCTGGCGCATTGGTGTTAACGCTGCCGGTGCACTGCACGTTGCCGCAGGCCGCAGCGCTGCGCGCCAGTTTGCTGGACGCCGTCGCAGCTGATGGTGATATCCACTTAGACGCAAGCGGCGTTGAAGCCGCAGATACCGCGGGCCTGCAGCTGTTGCTGGCGTTTATCACGCAACTGCAGCAGCACGGCCGTTGCGTGCAGTGGGCGCAGGTTGGCGCGCCTCTGCAGACGGTGGCTAAGCAGTTGGGGCTGCTGCAGCTGCTGGGCTTTGATGGTCAAGGGTCCGCGCCGTGACTCACAGCATG
>Ga0214919_10006578_pt1 | contig 15937 bp, 19 predicted proteins | sample LL1503_MetaG_FD_177994 | JGI IMG/M metagenome (GOLD analysis project Ga0214919, IMG submission 177994) | Freshwater microbial communities from Lake Lanier, Atlanta, Georgia, United States - LL-1503 | ecosystem: Environmental > Aquatic > Freshwater > Lake | place: USA: Georgia | collected... | reverse complement strand
GAATACCCGCGACCGCAGCGTCTGGATATTGACTAGGGTTGTCACTCAATAATTTATGAGTGAGCAAATGACCTTGCGGTGACTGCGCGACGATGTCGGTGAATGTACCGCCACGGTCTATCCAGAACTGCCATTTTTTATCGCAAGTAGTTGATTTTATTGACATTTAAGTGTTTACACAATGTTGACATAAGAAAAAATGTTGTTGATTTACAAAGGTTTTAACTGACTTGATTTACATATTGTTGACATGGGAACGACTTTTGAGACCCAATGATACTAAGAGAAATGACTAGGAAACGACACTTGCACTTTTGCTTGACTCCTCCTCCTAGACCTTTACCCTCCTCTTATCAATCATTTACAGAGGGAGAAGTCACATGAAACGAGTCGCAATCTACGCAAGAGTCTCAACTGACAAACAGACTTGTGAGAATCAACTAATTGAACTTCGTGCAGTCGCAGAGAGATGCGGTTACACAATCGTCACAGAGTTCGTAGATACTGGGATCTCTGGTGCCAAGGGTCGTGCCGATAGACCTGCACTCAACGAAATGATTAAGGCAGCAACTCAAAGGAAGTTTGACATGGTCATGGTATGGTCTATTGACCGATTGGGCAGAAGTCTTCAGAATCTAGTTGAACTGCTAAATGAACTGCAATCTATGCGTATTGACTTGATGTTTCTTCAGCAGGGTATGGATACAAGCAGTTCAAGTGGTCGCATGATGTTCAGTATTTTCGGGGCATTGGCGGAATTTGAACGCAATCTGATTCGTGAACGAGTCATTGCGGGTCAGAATCGTGCAAAGGCAAAGGGTGTCAAGATGGGTAGACCGAGCAAAATGAATGATGGGTTGAAGTCAGCAATTCAACTTCTGCGTCAAAAGGGAATGGGTATCAAACAAATCGCAAAAGAATGCGGTGTAGGTATCGGTACTGTTTATTCGGTAATATGAACTTATATGGCAAAAAAAGTAGCACTCATACATCCTCAGACTGGACTCTTGAAGTCTGGGTTCTATGGATTTAGTTGGACTTTTCTGTTCTTCGGTTGGTTTGTGCCATTGTTCCGTGGTGAGTTAATGATTGCACTTCTTCACTTCACAATTACTGTCATCACAATTGGGTTATGGCAAATCATCTTTGCGTTTCTCTACAACAAATAATACACAACAAGACTGTTAGAGAAGGGTTATGTTCTCAACGATTCATTAGAGGTCAATGAAGAAGCAAGGCAAAAACTAGAAATTGTAAGAATTTGATTGGATTACTTTATGTTGCTAAACAAATATTCAAGAGTAATTTATGCTGACTTACCAGATAAGGCAAAAGAGTCTTACAACTTTCAAAAAGCATCTGCAGTTTTGGCGGAATATGGGTTTATAACTAATTTATTGAAATACGATTGGTATGGTGCTGATTTTTTTGCTCAACACATTAATGGTGATTGGTTAAAAATACAGTTAAAGGGAAGATTAGTAACAAGTCCAATTTATGAGGGCAAAGACTTATTCATAATGTTTGAAGATAAGAAGAACTCTAAATGGTATCTATATCCACATGATGAACTTACGAGATTTTGTCGTGAAAATTATCCAAATGCAGTTTTTACAATTGAAGGTCATTCACGAGGGACTCTTTCATCGTGGAATAAAGAGTGGTTGAAGAAATATGAAATTAATAATATTGTTGAGACTACAACCAAGAAAAATAAAACATTTCGTGAACTGAACTTTGATTATAAAAAGTATCAAGATGAAATTGAATTAATTGATAGAGAGTTCATTGATAAATTCAATCCTAGAAATATAATTTATACACCTCAAATTAAATTAAGACCTTGCCCATTTGAAGGAAATTTGAAGAAGGCAAAAGTAATATTGTTACTTGCTAACCCTGGATTTACACCTTCAGGAGAAAACAAATCTTCTGAGAAAGACCACGATAGAAACGGATTTGATGACTGGGGACTTTGGGGACTAAGTGCAAGAACAAATCCCAGTATGCATAAGTGGTGGCGGAATAGACTGAAGTCATTTGTTAAGAATGAAAATTCAGAAGAAGAGTGGAGGAAACTCTCTTGGAAAATTGCGTCAGTTCAAGCAGTTCCTTGGGCATCAGAGAACTTTCACGAGATGAATGGATTACCAAGTAAGAAACTTATTGCAGATACAGTAAAAGCGATAAGTAAGGGAAAGATATTTGTCATCATGCGACAACGCACATACTGGGAAGATGTTCTTAAAGGTCAAGACTGCAAGATAATTTATACAAAGAGTCTAATATCCTCATATCTTACAAATGGTAATTTAGATCCTGTTGATTTCAAAAAGTTGAAGTCAATACTGACATGACTTAAAAGTATCTGCTTTCTGAACCCTTCAAATCCAGTTTCTCTTCACTCTAGGAGATGACTGGATTTCAAGCAGACTTTCTGAACATCATCATTTATCAGATTCCACGACCAACACCAAGACAGACTTACGAGATGCAATGCATTTTTTAACAGTCTGAATCAACTTCTGCAAATCATTGGCGATGATGGAAGTCTTAGTGGTAGGTGAGAACTCTTGAGACAGTATGGAGTTCTTCTTTACAGAATCTAGTTCTCTTTCAGTCATCACGCAAACAGTCGTGACTTGTCATAGTTGTTCAACTCACGCATCAGAATCATTCTCACAAAGGTGGATTTCTTGAGGTTGTAACTATTAGCAACTCTTTGGAGGTTCTCTTGCAAGTCATTTGGAATTCTCAAGTGGAGTTCCTTGTCGCAATTCGGTAATGGTGGTGTTGGATTCATATTGGTATTAAATTCCTTTTTGGTATTGGATTAAGGTAGTTCTTCTGCAGCACTGGAACTAGAGGTTTCATAACAGGTCAGTTGCAGAGCACAATGTATTTATAACAAGTTAATCATCTTCACTTCGTTCAGATGATGTTCGCTTACGCTCACCGTATCAGTTGTAGATTTATATCAATAGGTACTATGAGCGTCAGCGAATATGCATTGAAGCGAAGCGTAAATGTATTCGCTAGGTTCTAGTATCAAGTAATTAGTTATCTGCGGTTGGATTGGAGACGCACTTCGCCTATCCAAGGCAAAGTGCAATTCTGCGTCTTGGACCCATCATCGCTATTCGTATAGAAAACCAGATTGAACTGGTAGGCACGGTTAGTCTGTTGCCTTTACATCTGCTTCCCAACGGAACCTCACCAGTGCGATACGAACCACATCTGGCAAAGTGGGTGTTGCTTTTTACTCAGAGCACCCATCGGCAGGATCATTTATTCAGAACTCAGTTCCTTGCTTAGAGTTCATCATCATATAAACACCTGCCTAACGACAGGTGGGTGCCTTACATTTCTACCTTACTGCAATCACGCATCTGGAGGGGGTAGAGACTTGGGACTTGTATCACTATGTCTTTATTTAGTAAAAATTAATTTTCAAATATTTACAAAACAGAATCATTCATGCCATTTTTCATCAATGCTTTGAATCAAACATTCCTCAACATAAAGAGGACTTTTCAAGTCGAAAAAATATGGTGTATTTTCTGCTTTGATTTTTTCAAAATTACCATTTAATAGGTCTATAAATAATTCCTCCAAATTAGATTCACTATATTTTGTGCAATTTAGATTTTCCTTCCATAATTTTGCATAAAAAGTTACCTTAATTTCTTTAATTAATTCTTTTTTCATTTTTAATCCTTTGTAAAAATATGTAGAGAAAAATCTCTCTACACATTTATTTATGTAACTTTGTGCGACAAATTCACAATAATCAGGCAAATAATTGCATTACTACCGATATATTTACCTATTCTTTTTGTTCAAAATTTGAACAATCTACAGCATCTCAAATTCAATCTTATTGGCAATAGTGCGGTAGTCGGGATAGTTCATATCAATCAAGCGACTAATTCGCTGCTCATCAGTATCAGGAGACTGTATCTTGAGTAAGGTAATAATACGAATCTTGTATTTCTCAAGTTCAACTGCAATCTGCGTTGGAGTCATATCAAAACAAATTGGCATCAATCGTGAACAAAGTGCGGGATGCATCTTTGAAATGTCATTTGCAGTAAAGATGTATCTACATATTTTTGATGTATCTTCAATTACGCCACGAAGACTTGCTTGAGAACTCTTTGAAAGATAGTCTGCTTCGTCAATGAAACAAATCTTATGTTGTTGATACATTGACATTGAAGTTGCAAAATTTAAAATCTTTGTTCTGACAATATCAATACTAGTATCTAAAGATCCGTTAATTGTTAGTGAATCAAATTCTTCAGAATCAGCAAATATCTTTGCAGCAGATGTTTTACCAGATCCTGGTTTTCCATAAAAAATCATATTCATCACATTTCTTGAGTCATACATCTTTTTCAATTTAGTCTTAATGAAGTCATCAAGAACAAGTTCATCAAAATTCGTAGGTCGTAAAGTTTCAGATATTAAGTTCATAATAATTTTCCTATGCTGCTTGTTTAAGTAAAGAAGGATTGCTGTTAGCAGCGTTAAGCAATGCTTCTGCTTCATCTGTCAAAGTTACTTCACAGATGGAATTTGAAATTAGTTTTGAAATTGAGTCATGCAATCTTTTGAACAAAGCAGGACTTACATTCAAGTCAAACTTGAGTGTCAGTTGAATCTTCTTTGCATTTGCACGATTTTTGACAGAGAGATGTTCATCAATTTCTCTTGCAGTAATTGCAGAGTGAAGAACATTCATTCTTTCAAGTAAATCAAATTTACTTAAATCCATCTTTGAGAGTTTGTATATCGTTGACCAAGCGACTGGCAGTTTGTTCGCAATAGGTCTTAGTCTTTGATACGCATCTCCAATCTGAATCCACTTTCTCACTGATGAAGACTTCTCTTCATAGTGTGTTGATTTCAGAAAAGATTGAAAATCATCTTTTGATAGATTTGTCTTTGCTTCTTTCATCACCAATCCGATGCTGAGAATATTTTCAGCAGTATTCGTCTTTAGTGATGAAATTCGTTTTACATAAAAATCACAAGAATTCATATTAACGATATCTGTATTGAGTTACATAAATTGATTCATGTATTTTTGAAGATGAATAACCTAATTTTTCAAGAATATAGTTTTCATCTCTAATTTCATTTTCACTTCTAACAGTCAATTCAGTTTTTTTGAATTGATTATTTCTTTCTTCGTTTTTCATAACTTTGCACTTTCTTTAGTTTCTTCACTTTCATCAATTTCTTCGATTTTGAATTCAGTAAATGTTTCATCTATAGTTGCTTCTGATGATTCAAATGAAACAACAGATGTTTCATTTGTTTCATATTCAAAACTAATTTGAAATTGATTTCTTATTTCATCTTCAACTAAACTTTTTACTTCATCAATCGAATTTGCTTGAATTTCACAACTCACGTTTACTCTGACAATGAACGCTGTATAAAATTTATTCATATAAATTTCTTTCTGCACTTTCTTAGTGCAAAGTTAATGAGACTAGAACCTTTCTAATCTCTATATGTAATATAAATCTGTAGGTGCTTTTTTCTATGACCAGTAATAGGTGGCGTGCAATGAAATAATAAATTTACTGTAAGCACAGTAACAATATAATTCGGTGACCAGTAAAGGGTGGTTTCTGTGCCTAGTCAAATGAAAAGATATACCGCACCAAGTAGATGGACATCGAAATATAGAAAAGATGTCCAACTATGGATATCTTCTCGCAAAATTACATATCTCTATTGGTTCAAATTTCTACAATTAGCAGAACAAGATCCAACTAGGACTGTTGATTGGTCAAAGTATCAAGGTTGGGGTGGGTCAAAAGCAGTTCTAGGACTTAAATTCGATGACTGGTGGGAATCACATTGGATGCATCTGTTCGGTGTCAAAAATGAAGGAGATGAACCTAGGTTTCCATTAACTACAAAAAGACCTAAGACAGATGCAATGCGATATGCACTCCGCCTCTACGAAAACAGGCATCGTGGTTCGACTTGGGAAATTGCAGTCTGGTTCAAAAAGAACGAACGGAGAATGTATTTCTTAGATTTCTTTGGCAAGATTGATGAATCAAAGAATACTAAATCACGACTAACAGGAAATAATGTTGGGAAAAGAAAATACGATGAAGAAAGTAGAACTAACTTTAAAATAAGTGGTGGTAAATCTGACAATAAATACGATTCGAATAGTGATGCCTATCTAAACCGTCTTGACAAACAAGATGTTCAACGGAAAGTTAGCAGATATTTGAAATTAGCAGAATCGTATTTGGACAATGTATGTCAGGGCAAGTTTCCCTAATAGACTCTACTTCACTACCGCAAGGCATTGATTCTTTGAGTCACTTGCCTTAATGCTGTAGCAGTAACTCTTTTGATTCTTTACTTGTGCAAGACATAGATTCTTAGAGTCAGTCTCTTGTATTGAATAACAGTATGAGTCTTGATGTTTTGCAAGTGCAAGACAGTAGTTCTTTTGGTCAGAGTTCTTTATTGAGTAGCAATGCGAGTCGTTTGCAAATGATGCAATTGGCAACAATATAAAAAAGATAACCACTAGTCTTTTCATTGAATCAATTTCTGATGTTGTTTGGTATCACATCAAGAACATAGTCACAAATCAAATAGACAAGGCATGCGACTAATACATATATAAGTAGCATTTGCATTGTTTCTTTTTTATCTTGCAATAGGTAAAGCAAATTACGTCTATAAAAGAAAAACACCATGATGAGTGCAATCAGTACATAGAACAGTTCAAGATTCACCGCAGATCCTCATAGTTACCTTTGTATGGGATGACATGACGAACACCACCTTTCGGATACTCAACATCACCCTTGCGTCTCGGTATCAAGTGAACATGACAATGCCAAACAGACTGACCTGCAATCTCACCACAGTTCATGCCGATGTTGAAACCACCGATAGTTGTATCAGACTCAAGTAGAAACTTTCTCTGTGCATCCATCAACTGATTGATTGCTGACACTTCTGCTGGCACAAGACCGAAGTAATCAATCGTGTGTCGTTTCGGTATGAATAGGGTATGACCCTGAGTTACTGGGAATCCATCACGAATCGCATATGCAAGTGAGTTCTCTGCAACGATGCGGTCTTGGTCTTTGGTCTGGACATCACAGAATAGGCAGTTGTCTTGACGAGTTTCATATAAGGTCTTGAACACACGAAAATCTGTGTCATCGGTGTTTCTCTTGGCAGCATTACATGAATAACAAAGTGCCTGATAGTTGGACAAGTCATCTTTACCGCCAAGTGACTTAGGGAATATGTGGTCAACCTCTAAGTTCTTCTCATCAGCAGAAATGCCACACAGTTCACATTTGAATTTGGCACGTGATAAAACTTCATAGCGAACTGAACCAGAGATTGGTCTATGACCTCTTTTGCGGTGTTGCCATACTGCATCACCTCGTTTTGCCTCAAACTCATCAATCTTTGATTTGCATAGTTCAAGTAGTTCATTGACTTGTTCAGTTGAAAGTTCAGATGCACCGATGAGAGAGTAAGTGTTTCCAGTTTTTTCTGTGATGCCACGATTCTTTGTGAGAACTTTACCAACCATGTTCTTCACAATCTCAGAGAAGTATTCAATCTGTGTTGGATCTTTGTCAAGTATTGCTTGGGCAATCTGTGCGACTGATGCATCGCCTTTGTTCTTCAATAACTCCATCAACATTAAAGGTTGATACACCTGCGACATCCGCATCTCCTTGGAGATGAAGTCATGGAGTTTTTGGTAAGTCATATTAAAGTGATGAACATGTACCGATTTCAATTAGTGGAGTGTTGTCGTTGTTAGCAATCCCATCAACATATCCTGGAATATATGTTCTAAGGTATCTAAGTGTTTTTTTATCAAAGATTACTTCACCAACCAAAAGATTACACATAATTTTTTGATTAAGATCAATGCAACTTTTTGGAAAATTACTACCAAATTTATCCCAAGACCATTTCCCTGATTTATTTTTAAGCAAGTATTTATTGTCACTAATATTGAAAGTGGTTATTTCCCAACTACTTGAATTTTGAACGTACGAAAATCCTGTTGCACTTTTAGGCAAACATAAATAAGCGTCTTGCGCATACACAACTGAATTAAGAATCGTGACCAAAAAATAAAGTATTTTTTTCATTTCAATTTTTCTTTTTTTGCTATTTGAGATTTAGTAATGTTTCTTTCTAATTCATCCATGTATTGATCAAGGAACTTTTCTTTTTCTTTCCATCTGTTCTTCTTGTTCCATTTCTCAAGAAGATATCCAACTGTGATCCCTGAATGGAATCATTATTAGCGCATAGATAAATAAACCATTCAAACCTTCTAGCATCATGTCTTCCACTCAATTCCGAGAATTACAAAGTTGTCCCAATTCGGATACATTTTTCTTAATGTCTGCATGGCAGCACTCTCTGTATTGCCGTAGACCTGTGTTGTGACAGATGTTATGGAACGATGATTCAAATCAGTCTCCGGTGAATACTGAAACTTGATAGTTGCTCGGTGCCAAGTAGACATTTGAATCCCCGTATTTCCTAGAAGTTTTCAACTGAAGTGCGACTCAGACTACTAGACCACTTACCGAACTGATTTAGAACCTGTCCTAGTAGATCCTGTGCGTGATTTAGATGTCTTTGTAGCAGACTTTTTCGGTTTTGTCGTGGGTTTGTTCAAATTTTGAACTTTTCTAGTATTTTCGTGATTTTCATTTGATTTTTGACTAGAACTCAATCTGGCATCTTTTCTATACCCTTTGGTAAGAACTTCTTCAAAATCTTTATTTCTAGCATCTGAATAGTATTCTTCAATCATTGCAACACTGGTATTGCAGTTTGATGCAATTGTATAAATCGGGACTGAATCTTTTAACTGCTCGGTTATGTAAGTGTGTCTTAAACTGTAACAAGTTAACTTATTTCCAGAAGCGTCTAACTCGACTCCAGCATTTTTTATTAGCGAGTTAAAACCTTCCCTGAAATGCATAATATTTCTTCCATCAATATCACACCAGATATAATCATTTGGTTGTATAAAATTTTCAATAGATTTTCGGTATTCATTCCAATCTTTTATTGAGTTATATGCACCTTCATTTCCTATTGAAATTGAATTTCTCCGAGTTTTGCTATTTGCTTTTAATATTTTTATTCTTATGAAATTTTTACTTGGATCCCTATCTTGAACCAATTCAACATCTGACCACCTTAATTTACGACTTTCGCCAACACGCAACCCTGTATTTTTCATAAAAAGAACATATGCCTTTAACATGTGTCTATACCGAATTAGTCTTGAATCATTACCACGCACCCCGACCTCTAACCATGAGTTTCTTCTCATGTAACCAGTTAATTTTGTCCATTGTTGAGTAGTAAATGCCGAACGCTTATTTTTTTCATTAGCATTTTTATATTTGTATTCAAGTGCGTTACCAAAGTAACTACCTTTAATTGAACACCACCTAAGAAATGTTTTGAAGTTATTAATTTCAGATTCTATTGTCCTATTAGATGCCTGTGTCTTTGAATTGCCATGTAGTTTTATACCTTTTTTCTTTTTTTCTTTGTAATAGTTTTGCCGCCAACTTTCGTAATCATTAATATGATCCCAATTAACATTTTTGATGTCTAAGTGACCGATATATTCCTTCCAATAACGAACAATAGTTTTCCTATAACTGGTAAACATACTTTTAGAATATGAACCAAGATTGTTTTCCAACCCTTTTTTATACTCTTCTATAAACTTAGACATTTCGTTGGATACAGTCTCAGTTTTAATTACCTTACCTTGAGACTCCATTAATGATATTTCTGCATATCGTGTTCGTGCTATTTCTTTTGCAGTTTCCAAATCATTTGTTCTTAGAGATTCTGTGATGTATCTTTGATATGCACCCGACCTTGGATTTGAGACCTTAAACCTTGCGTAATAACAATCTCCATTCTTATGCTCTCGCAAATAAACAGAAATCATTAGTCTTCCACTTCCTCCAATTCCTACCCTATGAATTTCTGGCATTAAATTACCCAAAAAATGTTGACATATTGTTTACATAGGATTCTATACTCAGGAAACCCGCATGGATAGTGGGTTCTAGACTGACTTAATGCATCCAGAATTGCCACTTTTTGATATCGTTAACTGATTGCATAGTGCAATGATAGCCACACCAAGGCATACAATACAAGCACCCATGAAATTAAGCTTTTTCGCTTTCGTTTTATTTCTTCAGATGGGGCTCTTAAGTGGAGCCCACGCCATCAGTCTTCGCGTCCCCTTGTCCATGATCGAATCGGAAGTAGCGCAACAACTTCCCAAAGAAAAATTAAGCGTCAAGATCGATCGCATACAAATTAAGCTCAACCCATCCATTCAAAAAATGCAATTGTGCGGGAGGTGGACGAGCAAACTCCTCAAGGGAAAGGGTGATTTTTGTTTAGACACACAACTCACCTGGAACATGAACCTTGGCGCTATCGAGATCGGACAATTTCAAGTGATCAAACTTTGCTCGAGCGATGTGGCAGAAATTTCTACAAAAGCTGCTTCAACGGTGCGTCATGCGTTTCAGTTGCTACTCAATGACGTACATGTGTATCAAGTACCCAACCTTATCGGTAAAAAAATTAGCCGTATTCAAGTGCAAGAAAACAGTTTCAAAATTTTATTTTGACGCTTATTTCTTTTTAGGTTTGATACTTCCTAAATCAGGCAAACCCTCTTTGGTAAAAGCACCCTTAATTTGTTTGAGCATTTGCTGACGCAGCTCATCTTTCATCGACTGCACGCGCAATTCAATATACCTTGCAGTTGCTTTGTTAGAGTCCATTTCTGACTCTGACATGGCTTGCGCCCACAGTCCATCTCTGCGGATTCCGTCCTTCATTTCTCTCAGAACCAGCGCGTGCGCTAACTCGTCCGATTGTTTCGATGCCATTTTTTAAAACGCCTTCATTGTTTATGAATCTCTTAAGCAGTCGCCTTCAAACACTGCTTTTACTTTTTGCTTGCGATACAAAATATCAGTCGAGCCACTCAGAACCAAACTTTCACGCGCAATCTTTACTTCGCGCTCGTATTTTGTTTCATTGTCAGTGCTTTTGATGCCCATCGCGCTTGAACTTGTTATATTTTTTCCAGTAAATTTGTCTGTCACCAAGGTGCTGATGAACATATCATAAGGCTGTGGGCCTTGAATCGTTAAATAGATATTCACGCCAATCGTGCGTATTTCCACTTTAACCTGAGCGGGTTTGAGTGGTTTGTCCTCTAAATCAGGAATCGTTCCGTGCAATTGACATTTAAATTTATAAGGGCGAACCTCTGCGCTCACCTGCGTCGTCATGAAACCTAGCAACAATGCCGTGATGCCAAAAAATATTTTGTGATTTATATTTTTCATTGTTTTGGATAATTTGTGCAAAACCTCAACCAATGTTCGAATAGTTTCGTTTGTTTACTTTAAGTCTAAAAGTGAATGCATGCAACTCCAAAAAGAATTTCATAGCGCTCCGTTACAATACTAAAGTATTCAACCAAAAATCGAGTTTTTACTAGAGATTTTGGGTTTATGCTTGAGGGTTGTTTTCTGTATTTTTTTGATAGGAGAAATCATGAATAAAAGCCTCTTCACTTTAGTTGCCACGTGTGCTTTAACAAGCACTACATGGGCGCAAACCAAATGGGATTTGCCCGCAGCATATGCGGCTACCAATTTCCATTCAGAAAATCTCATCCAATTTGCCAATGACGTGGATAAAGCCACTGCCGGCAAACTCAAAATCACCGTGCATGCCAACGCATCGTTGTTCAAAGCCAACGAGATCAAACGCGCGGTACAAGGCGGTCAAGCGCCAATTGGTGAAGTGTTGCTCGCCAATTTTGAAAATGAAAATCCCATGTATGGCGCCGATGGCATTCCATTTTTAGCCACCAGTTATGCAGATTCCAAAAAACTCTCGGATGTACAAAAACCTTATCTGGATAAACTTTTATCTGCGCAAGGCATGAAACTCTTATATGCCGTCGCATGGCCACCACAAGGCATTTATGTCAAAAAAGAAATCGGCTCTGTTGCCGATATGCGCGGTCTCAAATGGCGCGCTTATAGCCCTGCCACTGGCAAAATTGCTGAATTAATCGGTGCGCAACCCGTCACAATTCAAGCTGCAGAACTCACACAAGCATTAGCCACGGGTGTTGTCGAAAGCTATATGAGTTCTGGCTCTACAGGCTACGACACCAAAACATACGAAAGCATCAAATACTTTTACGACACACAAGCATGGTTACCAAAAAACGCATTGCTTGTTAATCGCAAAGCATTTGAAGCGCTCGACGCACTCACTCAAAGCGCTGTGATGAAAGCCGCCGCAGATGCAGAAGCACGCGGATGGAAAGTCAGCGCAGAAAAAGATGAATGGTACAAAAAAGCACTTGCAGAAAAAGGCATGAAGATCATGAAACCATCGCCCAAATTAATCACTGATATGAAACAAGTGGGTGCGATTATGTTGGCCGATTGGCAAAAAAAGGCGGGGCCTGATGGTGAAGCCATGATTGCTGCGTTCAATAAATCCGTTACAGCCAAGCCAGCAGCCAAAGCAAAATAATCAATGCTTCGTCGATTTCTTGATCGCCTTTATTTAGGCGCAGGTGCGCTCGCGGCTTTATTCATCGTTGGCATTTGCGTGTTGATGGTTGGACAAAGCATTTTTCGCGAATTGGGCTTGCGAACTGGGGCGATCAATGACATCGTTTCTTGGTTTTGCGCAGCGGCGGCTTTTTTTGCTATGGCGCATGCTTTCAAACACGGTGACTTTGTTCGCGTTACTTTAATATTAGAAAAAGTGTCGCCTGGCATTCGTCGACGTTTTGAAATAATTTCTTTATTCATCGCATCAACAGCCACGAGTTATTTGTGTTGGTGGGCTTGTAAATTCACCTACGAAAGTTGGGAGTTCAACGACATTGCACAAGGCCTGCTTCCATTGCCTTTGTGGATTCCGCAAATGAGTTTTGCGTTGGGCTCGATTTTGTTGTTCATCGCAGTAGTCGATGAATTTATTTTTGTGATTCAAGGCAACAAGCCCACGTTTGTGACCGCCGTGGAAGAGCGCCACGCCAAAGGCGATTTTTCTTCGGAAGTTTAAATCTATGGATATTTTGCTCATCGGCGGTTTATTGCTGTTCATCATGTTGTTGCTATTGGGTGGCGGTGTGTGGATTGCAATGGCCCTGGCCATTTGCGGTTGGATTGGTCAAGAATTTTTTACTACCACGCAACCCGGTAAAAATTTATTTTCTGCATTCTGGGAAAGCAACGCATCGTGGGAATTGGCCGCGTTGCCTTTGTTTGTGTGGATGGGAGAAATTTTATTTCGCACCAAACTCAGTGAAGAAATGTTTGAAGGTTTGCGTCCTTGGCTCAATCGCATCCCCGGTCGCTTGATGCACACTACTATTTTGGGCTGCGGCATTTTTGGATCTGTATCGGGCTCATCTGCCGCGACTTGCGCCACCATCAGCAAAGTGGCCTTGCCCGAATTATTAAAACGTGGCTACGACGAAAAAATTGCATTAGGGTCATTGGCCACTGCAGGCACGTTGGGGATCTTGATTCCTCCGTCGATCACTATGGTGGTTTATGCCGTTGCTGCTGATGCCTCCATTATTCGAATTTTTTTGGCAGGTTTTGCACCTGGTTTTTTATTGATGGGATTATTCAGCGGCTACATCATCTGGTGGAGTTTACGAAACCCCGATAAAGTTCCACCTCCAGACGCACCCACCACATGGATACAAAAAATCAATCAATCAGGTAGCTTGATCCCTTGTGGCGCTTTGATTGTTTTTATATGTTGGGTGTTGATTGCAGGCTACGCCACTGCTACCGAATGCGCCGCTTATGGTGTTGTGGGCTCATTGGCATTGGCCGCATGGAGTCGCAGCCTTACATGGTCTAATTTTTGGGAGGGCCTTATGGGCACGACGCGCACGAGTTGCATGATCATGTTTATATTAGCGGGCGCCGCGTATCTCACCAAGACCATGGCATTCACAGGCATACCACGCGAACTCGCAGAATGGGTTAATACAATGCAACTCTCCCCCATTTCATTGATCGGTGTTTTAACCCTTGTTTATTTAATTTTAGGTACTGCACTTGATGGAATTAGCATGATTGTTTTAACCAGCGCAGTTGTATTGCCCATGATACAAAAAGCGGGATTTGATTTGATTTGGTTTGGTATCTTTATCGTGTTGTTGGTTGAAATTGCAGAAGTCACACCCCCCGTTGGTTTTAATTTATTTGTCTTGCAAAACATGACGGGCAAAGACAGCAACACGATTGCTCGCGCAGCACTTCCATTTTTTGGATGCTTGGTGGTGTGCATTGTGCTCATCACTTTGTTTCCACAGATAGTCACCTTTTTGCCCAACATGGTGATGGGGGTGGATCGCTAAATGAGTCGCACGTCATGATGGCTGTTGTGGCAATTTGTTTGGGTGCATGCGTTGGCGCATTGATGCGTTGGCAATTGGGCTTGTGGCTCAACGCAGGTGCACTGCTACCGTGGGGCACCTTGGCGGCTAATTTAATTGGTGGTTATCTGATTGGTATTTGCGTTGCAATGTTTGAAGCCATGCCACACATCGATCCTGCATGGCGACTTGCACTCGTCACAGGATTTTTAGGCGCGCTCACCACGTTCTCTTCATTCAGCGCAGAAGTCGTAGCCATGCTGATGCAATCGCGTTACCTCTTGGCTTTTGGCACGGCAGGATTACATCTTTTGGGCTCATTGGCTCTCACCATTGCAGGCATTTTTTCTGCGCAATGGTGGATGGCTCGTTAAATCAAATTATTTTTTTGCGTTTGGAAAAAATAATTGCTCGCCATTGATTTTGTACGATGCAATTTGATTTTGTCCTGTATGTGAAATCACCCAATCTACAAATTTTTGAGCAATTTCTTTTTTGACATGCGGATGCTTGGAAGGACTCACAACTATCACGCCGTATTGATTGCACAATCGGTTATCGCCTTCAACCAAGACCTGCAAATCTGCGCGATTTTTAAAACTCAACCAAGTGCCTCTATCGGTTAAAACATACGCGCCTGTTGATGCCGCAATATTGAGTGCTGGGCCCATGCCGCAACCGCATTCTTTATAGCCCGCACCTTTGCTTGCCACGCCGCTCATTTGCCAATAACGAAGCTCAGCTGCGTGCGTTCCGCTTTTGTCACCGCGTGAAATAAACGTGATCTGCGTTTGCGCTAATTTTTGAAGTGCTGATGTGATGTCCTTTCCTTTTGTTTTGGCAGAGTCTGATGCAGGCCCGACCAACACAAAATCGTTGTACATCACTGCAAAACGCTCGATGCCCCAGCCCTCTGCAATAAATTTTTCTTCTGCCACTTGATCGTGTACAAACAATACATCAGCGTCACCACGTCTGCCCATGTCAATAGCTTGGCCTGTTCCTAGCGCCACCACCTTAACATCAACGCCTGTTGCATTTTTAAATGCGGGCAGCAAATGCGCAAACAATCCCGATTGCTCGGTTGAAGTAGTCGACGCCATAATCAATTGTGCCGATGCGTTGAATAAAGCACCAAACGCAACTAAACCAATCGTCAAAAAATTAATGGCATATTGTTTGAAAAATTTCACAGCATTTCTCCCTTTAAAAATTGATGAGCTTGCGGATGCGATTGTTCTAGGTCTGAATTAAAAAATTGATCGACTGGTAAGTCTGTTAAGATATTTCCATCCTCTAAATACAACACTCTTGAAGCCATGCGCTTAACCTGCCCCAAGTTATGACTGCTAAAAATAAGTGTTACGTCTTGGCCATGGATGGATTGCGATACATATTGCGTAACGCTTGCCT
>Ga0214919_10006577_pt1 | contig 15937 bp, 14 predicted proteins | sample LL1503_MetaG_FD_177994 | JGI IMG/M metagenome (GOLD analysis project Ga0214919, IMG submission 177994) | Freshwater microbial communities from Lake Lanier, Atlanta, Georgia, United States - LL-1503 | ecosystem: Environmental > Aquatic > Freshwater > Lake | place: USA: Georgia | collected... | reverse complement strand
CGGTGTGAAGAAATGGGGGTCAAACCGTCCATGGGCACGGTGGGCGACGCCTATGACAACGCCATGGCCGAGAGCTTCTTTGCCAGCTTGGAGTGCGAACTGATCAACCGGCGTTCCTGGAAAACAAAGGCCCAGGCACGCTTGGCGATCTTCACTTGGATCGAGGCTTGGTACAACCCACTGCGCCGTCACAGCGGCCTGGGACAGCGTTCACCCAACCAATTTGAAAGGAACTTGCGTATTGAAAAATTAAATACCGATATCATTGAAGCCGATGACCTTGTTCAAGAAGGTCACAATGTCCGGTGAATTGGGGCAACTCCAACTCCAGTCAGAGCATGATCGCGATACCAATGCGGCCAAGAATATCTTGGCCCGTGGTCTGGTGGCGTTGGAGAGGGAATTCTCCAATGGGGGGGAGGCGAGAGCCGATGAAGCCGCGATGAATAAGGTCGCGCAAGCGGCTGGGGTCGGACTTGGCCCTCTGGTAGCAGGAGTCATCGCGCCTTCAGGCCGGTGAGGAAGTCAGTTTTAAGAACGCTAACGCAGGTACTCAATACATGGGGTGCAAGTTCCGCTTGAAAGCTTGGGTCGTCTGGATTCCAGTCACTTTCGAGTTCGCGGCGTTCTATGACTAAGTTCACGCGCCACATCAAGATGCTTTGCATCACGCTAGCCAGGATACGCCGAACGGGTCGACCAGTACCAATCAAATTGCCATGTTTACCGCGATCGTCGCCACCGTGGGCGCTTTGTTCAGCTATATGGGTGGATCCACGCAGGCAAATGCTGTGATGTATAAAAATAATGCCGCCATTAAAAAAACTGAAGCTGCTAATCAATGGAATTATTACCAAGCCAAGAATGCCAAGCAAAATCTCAGTGAATTAGCGCTAGAGGTAGTGCCAGCAAAGAAGGATTTCTACCTCAAGGAGATCGAGCGCTTTAAGGCAGATAAAGCAGAAATCAAGGCAAAGGCCGATGCCCTTGAAGCAGAATCCTCCATATGGGATCATCGCTCTGATGAGGAATTGCACAAGCACCATCGGTGGGAGCAGGCGACCACGGCATTACAGATTTCTATTGCCCTAGCTGCCATTGCGCTTCTAACCCGCAAGGACTGGGTGAAGCGGGCAATGTATTTCGTCAGCGCTCTGGGCTTGCTGTTGGGGGTATTGGCTGCCCTACACCTTTGATTAAGTACAGCGTGCTCCTCCTGCATGCTGCGGGCGGGGATTGGCGGGGCATTACTTCAAACTGCCCGACAAAAACTGCGCCAGTCGCTCACTTTTGGGATTGGCTAGGACGTCGCGCGGTACGCCTTGCTCCTCAATCTGCCCCTTGTGCAAAAAGATCAGTTGGTTCGCTACTTCGCGGGCAAAGCCCATCTCATGCGTGACCACTAACATGGTGCGACCCTCTTGCGCCAGGGTTTGCATGACGCGCAGCACTTCGGTGACCAGTTCCGGGTCTAGCGCGCTGGTGGGCTCGTCAAACAGCATCACTTCGGGCTCCACTGCCAGTGCGCGGGCGATCGCTACGCGCTGCTGCTGGCCGCCGCTTAGGTGCGCGGGGTAGCGGTCTTCCATGCCTTGCAGGTCTACGCGCTGCAAATACTTGCGCGCTGTCTCCACCGCATGCGCGCGGCTTATACCCAGCACATGTACCGGCACCTCAATAATGTTTTGCAGCACCGTCATATGCGCCCACAAATTGAAATGCTGAAACACCATGGCCAGTTTGGTGCGCAGGCGCTGCAGTTGCTTTGGGTCCTGCGCCATGAGTTCCCCGTTTTTGTCCGGCACCAGCGCAAGCGCTTCGCCCGCCACGGTAATGCGCCCAGCGTTAGGTCGCTCCAGCATGTTGATACATCGCAGCAGGGTACTTTTGCCAGAGCCCGAGCTCCCGATGATGGCAATCACATCGCCCGCGTTCGCCGATAGCGACACGCCGCGCAGCACCTCGTTGTTGCCAAAGCGTTTGTGGATATCGTCGATTTGCAGTTTGCGGCTGACGGCATTCATAGGGCTTGGGGTGAAGGAGGGGTTGGGCGCCGTGCTAGCTCATGCGCCCAGTAATTCGCCGCTCTTAAATGGCACGGCGCCCGCAATTTTGGCCAACTCGCATCCGGCGGTGACATAGCGGTCGCGTATTCGGGCATACAACACGCCGTCCACACCTGCGCATATGCGCTCGCTGCGCTGGTTAATCGGGTCAATGATTTCGGCCACCAGTTCACCGGCTTTGAGCGTATCTCCAGGATTGGTAGCAAACACCACCACGCCAGGCGAGGCGGCGCACAAAGTTTCAGACCCAGCTAAAGGCGTAGGTTTGCAGGCAGCGGCGGGCATAGGTGCGGGTGGTGCATCTCGCAGCACGCCCAGGCTACGCAAAAAGTCAGCCAGGGCAGCGGCATCCTGCGCGGCCAGTTCGTGCTGCACTTGGGCCTCGCCACGCAGTTCAATGGTGGTGCTGTGGCAACTCTGTGGCAGCGGGGCCTCCAGCCCGCGCGCCGCGATCATCTCGGCCAGGCGCCACCACACGCCTGACAGGCATTCATCAAAAGGGCTGCTGCCCGAGTTTTTGGCCAGCAAAATCGCCCGGCTTTGCAGGTAATGCGCTAGCGGCTCCAAAGCGCTCCAGCAGGCTTCCTCGCAATAAAAGTGCATGACGGCTTCGCAGTCGCAGTGCAAGTCAAGCACATAGTCCGCATCAAACGACAGTTGCAGCAAAGTGCGGCGCAGGCTGTGCAATTCGGTTTTTGGTATCCATTGTTCGAGATGGCGCCCCATGGCCTGGCGCACCAACGCCACGTTGGCTACTGCGTCTTTGCCCAGGGTTGGCAGCACTTCGTCGGCGATATGGCGCGCAAAGTCCGGGTAATAACGGTTGAAGTTTTCGCCACTGTCCAATTCAAAGCGGCCCATCGGTTTGTGCTGCACCCGCTGTGCGGCGCCAATTGGGTTGGCCATGGGCACCAGCACGACGTTACCGCTGATCTGCCCGGCAGCGTCCAAGCGCTCCAGTAGTGGGCGCAAATGGTAGGCCGCGAGCATGCCCGGCAACTCCTCGGCATGGAGGCTGGCCTGAATGTAAATCTTGGGTCCGGTGCCCGGCTGGCCGAAATGAAAACTCGTCAGCGTCTTATGCGCCCCCAGGCTGGGCGATAACAGGAGATGGTCTTGGCGTTGCATAGCTTGGGTAATTAAGTCTTTTGGGGCCCAAGATACGCCAGAAAATGCCGCTCCGCCAGCCGGAAAATCCCTACCAATGCAAAGGTGGCGATCAGGTAGATGCCGGCGGCGAACAAAAAGGCCTCAAACGGCAGATAAAACTTGGAATACACCCGGCTGGCCGCCGAGGTTACGTCCAGCATGCTGGGTACGGCGCTGGCTAGGCTGGTGCTTTGCAGCATCATTACCACCTCATTGCTGTAGGCCGGCAGGGTGCGTCGCAACGCGCTGGGCAGCACGATACGCCACAAAATCGCCACGGGCCCCGTGCCATAGGCCTGCGCCGCTTCGATTTCGCCCGCGCTGGTTTCACGGATAGCGCCGGCCAGCATTTCGGCGGTGTAACCGGCGGTGTTCAGGCTGAATGCCAGCAGGGAGCAGAAAAACGGTTCTTTGAAATAGGTCCAGGGCCAGACTTCGTCCCAGCGCACCTGAATCCACTCCAACTGGCCCAGGCCGTAATAGATCAGGTACACCTGGATCAGCAGCGGTGTGCCGCGTACCACATAGGTATAAGCGCCCACCACCGCGCGTAGCACCCGCCAGCGACTGGTCAGCGCTAGCGCAAACACCAGTGCCAGCACTGCGCCAATGGCCAGGCTCGCAAGCAGCAGGTGCAGCGTCGTCAGGATGCCTTGCCCATACAGCGCCAAGTTCTGCGGCTGGAAAATAACGTCCCACTTCATGGCGCGCGGCTCCGAGTGCCTGTGGTGGTCTTTGGCATGCTGTGTTTAATGCAGTTGCGCACGCCGCGTGCCCAGGCTGTAATGGTCATTGGCTTTGCGCAGCACCCAAAGCGAGGCACTAGTAAAAACCAGAAACAGAGCCGCTGTGAACAGGAAAAACGCAAAGGGCGAGCGTGTTGCCGCACTGGCTTGTTTGGACAAATAGGTCATTTCCTGCAAACCGATCAGGCTGACCAGTGCGGTGGACTTGATGAGCACCAGCCAGTTGTTGGTAAAGCCGGGCAGGGCATAGCGCACCATTTGCGGCGCGATGATGCGAAAGAAAGTTTGCGTCCGGCCCATGCCAAAAGCCATCGCTGCTTCCGACTGGCCACGCGGAATGGCCAGAATCGCCCCCCGGAAAGTCTCGGTCATGTAGGCGCCATATATAAAGCCCAGCGTCAGCACCCCGGCCACAAACGGGTTGATATCCACTGAGCCCTTGCTACCCATGGCCGTCACCAGGTGGTTGAGCCCCATGGTGCCGCCATAAAACACCAGCAGCATCAGCACCAGATCGGGTATGCCACGAATCACGGTGGTGTAAACCGTGCCCGCAGCCGCGGCCAGCCGGTTGGGCGAAAGCCGTGCCGCTGCGCCCAGCAACCCGAACATCACGGCCAGGAGCAGCGATGCCAGCGCGACCGCCACCGTCGTCAGGGAGCCTTGCAAAATGCTGAAGTAATACGCGTTCATCAGCGCGCAGTGTGCCGCGAAAAAGCCCCAGCCTTAAGCCCTAGCGGGGAAAATAGACAAAAAAAACCGACACACCTGGGGATCTGGTGTGCCGGTCGGGCGGGAAAGCGGCAACTGAAAGGGCGCCAGCGCATGGGACGCTGCCGCCCTAAAAGCGCTTACTCGCCGTAAACGTCGATATTGAACTTGGCAAAGTATTTGTCGTTCATAGTCTTGTAGCTGCCGTTGCTGCGTATGGTTTTGATAGCGGCATTCAGCTCAGCCTTGAGCGCGTCTTCACCCTTACGCAGCGCAATACCTGCGCCATAGCCGAAGTACTTGGGCTCTTTCAGATCCGGGCCGGCCAAGGCGTATTTCTCGCCCTCAGGTTTGCTCAGGAATCCGCCTGTCACTTCCATAAAGTCGGCCACGGTGCCGTCAAGACGGCCTGATTTGATGTCCAGATACACCTGGTCTTGCGCTTCATAGGAATTGACCACGACGCCGGCGGTTTTGAGTTCACCCATGGCGTAGGCCTCTTGGGTAGAGCCCTTTAGAACGCCAATTTTCTTGCCCTTGATAGAGGCTGGGTCGGTGTACTTCACGGTTTTCTTCAACACGATACGGCTGGGGGTGTTGTAGTACTTGTCGGTGAAATCGACTTCCTTCATACGGTCATCGGTAATGGACATGGAGCTGATGATTACATCGTATTTTTTGGCGTTCAGACCAGGGATCATGCTGTCCCAAACTTGCTCGACGAACACGCATTTGCGCTTGATCTCTTCGCACAGGGCGTTGGCAATGTCCACGTCAAAACCGGTGGGCTGGCCATCGGCGGTCTTGAAGGTGAAGGGCTCGTAAGTTGGGTCGATCGCAACTTTCAGTTCAGCCGGTGCGGCCGCTGCAGGTGCGGCCGCAGCCGGGGCCGGGGTTTCCTCTTTTTTGCCGCAAGCGGCCATCAGGGACAGGACAGCAAGGGCCAATAACAGTTTTTTCATGGAACAACCTTTGAATTTGAAGGACATCCCCCGGGGTGAGAGCACCGGGGACCACGTTCGATTCTAGGTCCAAAGCTAAAATCCACCGATGAACGCACCCCTGGATGTATCCCACTTTGCGCGCGACGCCAAGCCGCTAGGCAGCTACCGCAAGTACTGGGCTTCGCGCTTCGGTACCGCACCCTTTTTGCCCATGAGCCGGACCGAGATGGACAAGCTGGGCTGGGACAGCTGCGATATTGTTCTGGTGACCGGCGACGCCTACGTGGATCATCCCAGCTTTGGCATGGCGGTCATCGGCCGCATGCTGGAGGCGCAGGGCTTTCGCGTGGGCATCATCGCCCAGCCCGACTGGAACAGCGCCGAGCCCTTCAAGGTGCTTGGCAAACCTAACTTATTTTGGGGTGTGACCAGCGGCAATATGGATTCCATGATCAACCGCTACACCGCAGATCGCAAGATCCGCAGTGATGACGCCTACACGCCGGGTGATATAGGTGGCAAACGACCCGACCGTGCTGCCATCGTTTACAGCCAGCGCTGCCGCGAGGCTTTTAAGGACGTGCCTATTGTGTTGGGCGGTATCGAAGGCAGCTTGCGCCGCATAGCGCATTACGACTACTGGAGCGACAAAGTGCGCCGCTCCATCGTCGTGGACGCTAAATGCGATTTGCTGCTGTACGGCAACGCCGAGCGGGCCATCGTCGAAATCGCGCATCGCCTGGCTGCGAATGAGCCGGTGAAGACGATTACCGATGTGCGCGGAACCGCTTTTATACGTCGCCCGGATGACCTCAGTGGCAAAGACTGGATCGAAATCGATTCGAGCAGCGTGGACTTACCGGGACGGGTAGAGGCGCACTACAACCCTTATATGACCACCTCGGAGCTTGCTATCGAAAACGGCGCCAGTTGCGCCCGTGATGACGAGGCTGCGCAAGTGGCGCAGGCGGCTGAACAAAAAGGCGCGGTTAAAGCTGCTGCGTCCGCTGCAAAGGCGCCAGCCAAGCTCGGCGTGCAGGCCCAAGCTATGATTTTTGTGGCTAACCCGGCGCTCAAAGGCAAGCTGCAAGTGCCGCCGCGCGAGCGCTCGGTCATCCGTCTGCCCAGCTACGAGCAGGTGCGCAGCGATCCGGTGCTTTATGCCCATGCCAACCGCGTGCTGCATTTGGAAACCAATCCTGGCAACGCCCGCGCCTTGGTGCAAGCCCATGGGGAGGGCGCTACGGCGCGCGACGTGTGGATCACGCCGCCGCCCATCCCCTTGACAACTGCGGAAATGGACATGGTGTTTGACTTGCCCTATGCGCGCAGTCCGCATCCCAGCTACGCGGACGAAAACGGTAGCCACGATGGCGCCACCAAAATCCCGGCCTGGGAAATGATCCGCTTCAGTATCAACATCATGCGCGGCTGTTTTGGCGGCTGCACGTTTTGTTCGATCACCGAGCATGAAGGCCGCATCATTCAAAGCCGTTCGGAAGACTCGGTCATCAAAGAAATTGAAGATATTCGCGACAAGGTCAAAGGCTTTACCGGCACCATTTCTGACCTGGGCGGTCCCACGGCCAATATGTACCGCTTGGGCTGCAAATCGCCCGAAATTGAGGCCGCCTGCCGCAAACCCAGCTGTGTGTATCCGGGCATCTGCCAGAACCTGACTACCGACCATGGCCCTTTGATCAAGATGTATCGCCGGGGCCGCGCCATCAAAGGCATTAAGAAAATTCTCATCGGCTCGGGTCTGCGCTACGACCTGGCCGTCAAGAGCCCGGAATATGTGAAAGAGTTGGTGCAGCACCATGTCGGCGGCTACCTCAAGATCGCGCCCGAACACACCGAGCAAGGCCCGTTGTCCAAAATGATGAAGCCGGGCATCGGCAGCTATGACAAGTTCAAGGCTCTATTTGACAAGTTCAGCGCCGAAGTCGGGAAGAAGCAGTTCCTGATTCCTTACTTTATTGCCGCGCATCCGGGCACCAGCGATGAGGACATGCTGCACCTGGCGGTCTGGCTCAAGAAAAATGGGTTTCGTGCCGACCAGGTGCAAACCTTCTACCCTAGCCCTATGGCCACGGCCACCGCGATGTACCACAGTGGCCGCAACCCTTTGCGCAAAGTACGCCGGGTGGTGGAGAGCGAAGAAGAAAGCGTGGACATCGTGCGTGGCGAAAAACGCCGCCGTTTGCATAAAGCCTTTTTGCGCTACCACGATCCGAACAACTGGCCACTGCTGCGCGAAGCACTCAAAGCGATGGGCCGCGCTGATCTGGTCGGCAATGGCAAACACCATTTGATCCCCACCTTCCAACCTTTGACCGGCGGCAGTTACGAGAGTGCCCGTCGCAAAAATTCAACTGCTGGCCAGGCGCGCTTGCGCTCGGGAACATCTGCAAGTCCTCGGCCCGGCACCCTACTGACCCAACACACAGGTTTACCTCCGCGTGTAACCGGTAGCGCGCAGACGAGCTCCCGCAAGGGCAAACCGAGATAGTCTTGCCCCGGCCATGGTCGACGTAAAGTGAATAAGTCGATCGGAATTACCGGTTGTTGATCTGGCACAAAATTGCATTTCACAGGCTTTGCATGATCATGACTTGCCCTAGGTCAGGCGAATCGCTTGGGCCAATTAGAATTTCCCAGCACCACGGAAACCCCATGAAATTAAGAATTACAAAAAGTATCGCCAGCCTGGCCTTGTTTTCAGCAATGTTTAGCTTGGTCACCCATGCAGAGGAAGCGCCTGCCGCTTCGGGCAAAAACGCTGATGCCCCTATCTCTAGCGCTGCGCCGGCTTCGGACACCAAAAGCATGGACCGGGCCTTGAGTGACGACGGCAACTGGTATTTTTCCTGGGGCTATAGCCGCCAGCAGTACGCACCCTCGGATATTCATATTTCGCAGCCGACCCAAGGTAATGATTTCACGGTACAAAAGGCCACCGCCGGTGACTATCCAGCCGACTTTCGCGAAACGATTGATTCGATTTTCAAATTAGATTTCACCTCTCCGCAGGAAAATATCCGCATCGGTAAATTCTTGAACGCAGAAAAAACGTTCGCTATTGAGCTGAATTATGACCATACCAAGTACCAGACCGACCGGGGTCAGAGCGCGACCGTAAGCGGCACAATCACCACCGGCACCAGCTCAACTCCGGCCGGTTCAAGATCGATGGTGCTCAGCCCGACAGACTTCGATTACGCACTGCACAACGGCCTGAACCACATCATGATTAACGCCGTCTGGTTTCACCACTTGGATGGGCCCAAAAGACAACCTGGCGAACTGCAGTTAATCAGCCGGCTTGGCGCGGGCATCTTGTTGCCGCATGCAGATAACGTGATTCTTGGTAACGCCAACCAAGTCGGCCCTAAGGGGGTGCGTGTCTGCTGTTTTGGCAGTGAAGATTGGTGGCAGGTTAATGGTTGGACGGTTGGCGCCGAAGTTGGTTTGCGCTACCGCTTCTATAAAAGTTTGTATTTCGAGGTCACCCAGAAATTTGCCTATGGTGCGTTGCGCAGTGTGCCGGTTTACCAAGGGACAGCCGATCAGACTATCTGGATGTCAGAGCAGGTTTTCTCCACCGGTTTTCTTTTTTAGACCCAGGTCTAGTTGCGCAAACCGCGATACGGTAGGCCTCGGGATTTATCCGGCAGGAAGCAGGCCCGCGCTTAGCATGCGCTCTACATAGCGGGCGATCACGTCGATCTCCAGATTGAGGGTGGCACCGCTTGCCAGCCGTCGCAGTGCGGTGTTTTCAATGGTGTGCGGAATCAGGTTGATACTGATTTCACAGCCTGCATCGGTATCCGCTACCTGATTCACCGTGAGGCTAACGCCGTTCACCGTAATTGAGCCTTTGTAGGCAAGGTATTTGCCCAGCTCCATCGGTGCAAGAATACGCAGTTCCCAGCTTTCCCCCACAGGCTCGAAAAGCGTCACCTGGCCGATGCCATCCACATGGCCGGAGACTAGATGGCCTCCCAGGCGGTCATTGGCACGCAGGGCTTTTTCCAAGTTGACCTCACCCAAGCTGTCCAAGCCGGCGGTCTTGTTCAGTGACTCCGCAGATATGTCAAGGGTAAATGTCGGAGCATCCGCGTTCGGTTGCAGAGTGGTGACTGTCATGCAGGCGCCATTGATCGCAATGCTGTCACCGAGGCCCGCGTCGTCCAGGTAGCCTGCGGGACATTGCACATGCAGGCGCTTGCCATGGGCCTCGCTGGCGCCCAAATCGTCTATTCGGGTGATGTGGCCAACTCCGGTGATGATGCCTGTAAACATAAAAAACCAACCCTAAAAATTAGAAATCTTCAATGCTACGTACCCGCGCCAGGATTCGCAGATCCGACCCGATACGCTCCGTGCGCTGAAAGTCCAACGCCAAGCCTTGGGTCAATGTGCTCAAAGGGCCAAAGGTGGACATGCCCGCACCCTGGCCCAAGAACAAGGGGGCCAGGTAAACCAACATTTCATCGACCAGCCCGGCCCGCATAAGCGATCCGTTCAGCTTGTGCCCAGCCTCAATGTGCACTTCATTGCAGTCGCGCCGGGCCAGGTCCTGCACCATAGCCTGCAAATCCACCTTAGGAGGCTGCTTGTCGGCGCCGGTCGGGCCTGACAGATAAGCGATTTCGGCACCGACATTACGCAGCGCAGCTTCGCGGGCAGCATGGGGCTGGGCCGCATAGATCAAGACCTTGCGCACCGGGCCGAACAAAGCTGCATCGGGCGGCGTTTGTAGCGCACTGTCCACGATAACCAGCATGGGTTGGCGTGGCGTTGCCACGTGTCGCACATCGAGCAGCGGCTTGTCCTGCAACACCGTTCCAATGCCGGTAAGTACCGCGCAAGCGCGCGCGCGCCAGGCATGGCCGTCGGTACGCGCTTGTTCCCCAGTAATCCATTGGCTCTGACCATTGTCCAGAGCCGTCACGCCGTCCAGCGAGGCCGCCACCTTCAGCCTTAGCCAAGGTTTGCCCCGTTGCATACGGCTGAAAAAACCGATGTTGAGTTCGCGTGAGTCTGCAGCGCCGGGCCCCACTTCTACTGCAATGCCCGCAGCGCGCAGACGGGCAAATCCTTGTCCGGCGACCAATGGGTTGGGGTCTTGCAAGGATGCGACCACGCGCGCAATTCCCGCCTGGACCAGTGCGTCGCAGCAGGGACCGGTGCGGCCTTGATGCGCGCAGGGCTCCAGCGTGACGTAGGCGGTAGCGCCTTGGGTGCTATGACCCTTGGCTTGTGCGTCCCGTAGCGCCATGATTTCGGCATGCGGTCCGCCCGCCATTTGGGTATGGCCTTGGCCAATAATCTGGCCTTGCGCGCTTACCAGCACGCAGCCGACGCGCGGGTTGGGGGAGGTGAGATAGAGCGCGGATTCGGCCAGCCGCAAAGCGCTTGCGATATGCGGCATGGCTTTTACAGGGCAGGCAATCAAGCCATTGCGGGCTTAATTGTTGACCTCGTTGACCAGGGTCTTGAAGTCGTCAATGTCTTCAAAGCTGCGGTACACGCTGGCAAAACGCACATAGGCGACTTTGTCCAGTTTTTTCAGCTCGCGCATGACCAATTCGCCAATGCGTGTGGACGACACCTCGCGCAGACCGGAAGTCAGCAGTTTTTCCTGAATGCGCTCCACCGCGCCGTCGATTTGCTCCGTGCTCACCGGGCGTTTGCGCAAAGCCAGTTTCATAGAGCCAACAATTTTGCTTTGGTCAAAATCAATGCGCCGTCCATCTTTTTTAACCACCACCGGGTAACTTACATCGGCCCGCTCATAGGTGGTAAAGCGTTTTTCGCAAGCGCCGCACTGGCGCCGCCTGCGGATGAAGTCTCCGTCCTCAGCCATGCGGGTCTCCACCACAGGAGTTTCTGAATGGCTGCAAAACGGACACTTCATGGGGCTTAGCCGTAGACCGGGAAGCGAGCCGTCAGGGCGTGCACCTTGGCGCGCACCGCGGTGATATTGGCCGCATCATGGGGGTTATCCAACACGTCAGCAATCAGATGCGCCGTAGCACGCGCTTCCTCGTCCTTGAAGCCACGCGTAGTCATTGCCGGAGTGCCGATGCGCACGCCGCTGGTCACCATGGGCTTTTCCGGGTCGTTGGGGATGGCGTTTTTGTTGATCGTCATGTGCGCATCGCCCAACACGCGCTCGGCGTCTTTGCCGGTGATGTTTTTGGAGCGCAGATCAACCAGCATCACATGGCTTTGCGTGCCGCCGCTGACGATGCGCAGGCCACGCTCGGTCAGGGTTTTGGCCACGATGTCGGCATTGGTCAACACTTGCTGCTGGTAGGCTTTGAAGCCTTCGCCCTGGGCTTCTTTGAAGGCTACGGCCTTGGCAGCGATCACATGCATCAAGGGGCCGCCTTGCAGGCCGGGGAACATGGCGCTGTTGATGGCTTTTTCATGCTGGGACTTCATCAAAATAATGCCACCCCGCGGGCCGCGCAGGCTCTTGTGGGTGGTGGAGGTGACTACGTCGGCATGCGGCACTGGGTTGGGGTACAGGCCTGCGGCAATCAGGCCGGAGTAGTGCGCCATATCGACTAAGAAAATCGCACCAACATCTTTCGCAACCTTGGCAAAGCGGGCAAAGTCGATATGCAGCGAATACGCGCTGGCACCAGCGATGATGAGCTTGGGTTTTGACTCATGGGCTTTGCGCTCCATGGCGTCATAGTCGATGACTTCGTTAGCGTCCAGGCCGTAGCTGACCGCGTTGAACCACTTTCCGCTCATATTGAGCGCCATGCCGTGGGTCAAGTGGCCCCCTTCGGCCAGGCTCATGCCCAGAATGGTATCGCCGGGCTTGAGGAAAGCTAGAAACACTGCGACGTTGGCCGATGCGCCGCAATGGGCCTGCACATTGGCTGCGTCAGCGCCATAGATTTGCTTCAGGCGGTCGATGGCCAGTTGCTCGGCCACGTCCACGTTCTCACAGCCACCGTAGTAGCGTTTGCCGGGGTAGCCTTCGGCGTATTTATTGGTCAACTGGCTGCCCTGAGCCGCCATGACGGCGGGCGATGCGTAGTTTTCGCTGGCAATCAGCTCGATATGGTGTTCTTGGCGGGCGTTCTCAGCCACGATGGCTGCCCAGAGTTCGGGGTCGGTTTGCTCAATTAGATGATCGCGGTGGTACATATTTGTGTCCTAAAAGTTAGATAAAAATCAAGTCCAGCACTGCATGCGGCAGTGACTGCGGGTTCATGCGCTTAGGGTTTGTGACCCCAAAATTTTTCGACGAGGCCTGGGTCCAGGCACCCGGTGTGCAATTGCGGTAGCGGCACGAGGGGCTGTGGGTAATTTTAGTGGTCCTGTTCAGCGGTCCTGTTGGGCGCCGCCAAGAGCCCCGGAACCCAATGTGCCATCAGACTTCAGAGTCATCGGCTTCAAATCAGGCGCCGGTGCCAAGACCGGCATCGGCCCACCGCTGAAAACGGCCTGCAAGCGCGCCTGCTCAGCCAAAACCTTGGCGGCGTAACCACCGTCATCTTCCAAGTTACCAGCGCCTACGTAGAGTCTGAGACCGGCCTCGGATGATCCCGCGCGCGCAATGCATTCTTGCAGCACTTTGACGCCCACCCGGACATTGGACACCGCGTCAAATGCCGCCAACTTGCCGCCAAACCGTAGGTACTTTTCGCTATGAACCTGGGGCATGACTTGCATCAAACCCTGGGCGCCCATGGGGCTCTGCGCAATTGGGTTAAAGCCTGATTCCACTGCCATAACAGCCAGAATGAGCAAAGGATCTACCTTAGCCTTGGCGCCGGCGGCAAAGGATTCGGCCACCAAAGCGGCCATAGGTTCCGGGGCAATGTTGTATTTGCGGCTGAGCCATTGGGTCACCACGGACTGGGGTTTGGGCAAGTCTTTGGGGTTCATGGCAGTAACGCGGTCGGTTGCGGTACCGGTTACCAGGCTGGAGAAGGTTTCTTGATGGTCTTGCAGCCATTCCATGAGCTGCAATTGCCCGGCTTGGCGCAGGTCCGGCTGCAAACCGATCGTAAGACCGAAAAATATAACCGCTAAGCCGACTAGCGCAAAGCTGTTGTGAGTAATTTCCATAAAGCCGCGGACGATGTCGCCGACAACTACCGAAAGCGATTGTCTAAAGCGTTGTGCTGCGTTCATGCGGCTCCTTGTTCCATGGCGGCCCCGCGGCGACAAAGTCTTGCAGGGGGTGCATTAGTTGAGGGACAGGCCCGCGTCGCGGTGCCGGTGAGGTAGCGAAGGTCCCGGGATCAGCCTGGGAGGTGCTCGCGCTGCGGAAAGGAAAACTTGTACGGACCGCACAAGCTTCGACTTGGGAGCAGATTGTACCCAGCCCCCTAATAAAAGGGTTGGGATTGCAGGGCGGACTGCCCCTGCACAAAGCCGCTTTTGCGTTGCTGTGGACCTTAATTTATGCCCGCCTTGCGGGAAGGTATCGCATTGAAGGACAATTGCGCCCGCCCAGCGGCATTTGCCGCAGCTTTTCTTCATTTTCAATTAGCAAGGCTCCACGTGCCGACGACCGCATCTAACAAGACCCATGACATTGCCCACTGGGACGCCCTGACGGGCGGCGCTTTTTCCGCGGCGACATCGGGCGAGCGGGCGCAACGGGTGAAAGAGTGGCTCGCAAGCGATCCGGCGCAGGATGCGGTGGCAGAGGTTTACCGCGAACTCAGCACCCGTGACAAGGGCGCCGCCAAACTCTTACGTGAACGTTTGGACGATGCCAAGCGCGTAAAGGCCCAGGAAGTAATTGCAGCGGAATGGGAGGCCAAAGCCCGCGCATTGCTGGAGCTGTCCAAGCTCAACATCGCCGATGCATTGGCCTGGCAGCGGGATGCGGCCAAAGCCGGAGCGCCCCTTAGCCGCGATCCCCTGGCAGGCTTGAAGCTGCAACTGGCCGAGCGCGTAAGGGTGATTGAGGACTTACAGCACCAGGCGCAGGTGCAGCGTGAAGCGGCAGTGCTTTTGGCGCAGCGCATAGAGGTGATGTCCACCAAGCCTTGGCAGGACGCCCAGGCGGCTCACAGTGCCCTGACCGCTGATATAGCGCAATGGCAAAGCCAAGCGGCGCAACTGCTAGCGCATACAGACTGGGCAAGCGTGGACATGAAGTTTGCGCCTGTGCTGGACAGCGCCAAAGCGCAATTGCTGGTGGTCTGGGAAGCTTTCGATGCTGTACTTGCGCAAACCATGGTGGCGGCGCAAGACCCTCAGGCGCCGTTGCCCCCGGTCGCGGTGTGGGCCGATGCCCTTCGTGCCGAACGCCAGCACGCTCAGGCTGCGGCCAAGCCTGCGAAACCCGTGGCGGACCCGGCTGTGCGTGAAGCAGCGCAGGCCAAAGTAGCCGAAGTGCTGGCCCAATTGGAAGCCGAAGTTGGCCAGGGCCACGGCAAGGCCAGCGCCGGTGCGGCCAATGCCTTGCGCCAGGCCCTAAAGGAATTTGGCCGTTTGATTGACGGCAAACTCGACGCGCAAGCACAAGCCGCGTTAGCTGCCGCAGGCGAACTGGAAGGCTGGCAGCGTTGGCGCGCCGATCAGTTGCGAGAAGAATTGGTGATCAAGGCCGAGGGATTACTTAAACGCCCGGAAGGCCAATCGCTTGGCGGCCGCAAGATGCAGGAAACCTTGCGCGCGATGCGTGAACAATGGAAACAGACCGACCAGGGCGGCGTACCCAACCATGGCCTGTGGAAGCGCTTTGACGAGGCCTGCAATGCAGCCCATAAAGTGGTGGAAGCCTGGTTGGAAAAGCTGAAAGCCGATGCCCTGGAACATCGCCAGCAGCGTCTAGCCCTGATAGAAGAAGTCAAAGCCTGGGGCGATGCCAACCGGACCGCGCTGGACGATGACTGGAAAGGCTTTAGCCGCATCCTGCACCAGTTTGGCGATCGTTGGCGCAACGCCGGTCACCTGGGTGAAAAAGCATTTGCCGAATTGCAGCCGCTTTGGAAAGAAGCCATTTCCCACGCCGCCGACCCCTTGGAGACTTTGCAGGCGCAGAGCGTGCAATTGCGCCAGGCCATGATTGAAGAAGCCAAGGTGCTGGGTGCAACGCCAGAGCTGCGCATTGATGCGGTCAAGTCCTTGCAACAGCGTTGGCAGGCGCAAGCCCATGCGGTGCCGCTGGACCGGCGTCTGGAGCAAAAACTTTGGGACGCCTTTCGCAAGCCGATTGACGATGCCTTCAAGCGCAAAACGACCGAGCGCGAAGCCGCCGAGGCCGCTTTGGGGCAGCGCGATCGCACTGTACTGGAGGCGTCGAAGGCTTTGCAGGCTGCCAATTCCAGCG
>Ga0214919_10006576_pt1 | contig 15938 bp, 20 predicted proteins | sample LL1503_MetaG_FD_177994 | JGI IMG/M metagenome (GOLD analysis project Ga0214919, IMG submission 177994) | Freshwater microbial communities from Lake Lanier, Atlanta, Georgia, United States - LL-1503 | ecosystem: Environmental > Aquatic > Freshwater > Lake | place: USA: Georgia | collected... | reverse complement strand
GATGTTAGTTCTGGATCGGTATCCATAAAGATTTTGAGATCTGATATACTCCGTAGGTTCTCAGAATATAGTGTATGCAGACCGCATAACACCACATTGTCTTTGGATTCAATTGTCTGCGGTGCAGTAAACATCCCTGTTGAGTGATCATAATCTACTGCAATGATAGAACGACCTAGCTTAAGGTTGAACGTATCTTCCTCTAGTTTTTCAAGGTAGTTTGATTCAGGATCTAGATGGCTCATCGTTTTCCAGTGGCTATCATTACGTTCCCAACGATGATAGCGGTCGGTCTCAAACTCAAGTACCTTATCAAAGAGAAAGAGAGGACGGATCAATGAACAAAGTGTTGATTTGCCTGAACCAGAATCACCAGATATCGCAATGACTTTTGCAGATGATAAGATTAGCTTGTAGTCAAGAACGACTCGTTCAACAGGCACAGCAAGATGTGCAGCAAGAACCTGTTCAGATAGAAACCCAATCAAGCGATCAGCAGGTGATCCCTCAAATGGCGTCAGGTGGTGAAGAACTCCGCAATAGTGTTTCATACTTTCATACGATGCAATGCAAATCTGATCATTGATTCCTGGAAACTGATCTCCTGCGATTACACTGATATGTTCTGGTCTGTCGTTGCCTTTAGGAATACGTAGAGTGTTGGTTGTTGTCGTGAGCAGTGCTTCAATCTGACCAGGTGACGTAAGCCGTACATCTGGGCGGATTCGTACGTAATTATCATATGTAGTTGGGACAACTGAAAAGAGACGATTAAGCTTGAACCACTGCTTGTACATGTTCCTTTGACGCTCATCTTTAAAGATCAGAGGAACATCGATTTCTGATTCAAAAAGAACAATCTTTATGCGATCATCCTTAAAGAGGAACTGCGTGTCCATGAGATTAAAGTACGTGTCTTGTTCGTGATAAGAAGAATACACTGCAATATCGCATTCCCTAGGCAAGTAGTTAAGATTTTGTTGAAAAGTTCTTAGGGATCCCGACACTAAGAAGAGTGTTCGTTTCATTGATATAAAATTCTATTTGATTATACAATGGTTGTCGCATTCTCATTCTGTATTTATAATCCACACAATCCGCTATACTACAATGGTCTCCTCGAGAATATCGAAATGATTCACAAACACTTCCCAACTGCATATACATATGTGTATGTAGGAAACGATGTGCCTGATTGGTTTGTAATCGAACTAAGGGCAAGAGAGAAAATGCAGCACGTTATTGTGCGATTTACCAAGGTGATTGGTGCAGCAAACATGGTCTATAGATTTTTTGCGATTGACGAACCAGAAGTTGATATAATGTTCTGTCGAGATGCAGATAGTCGTGTGCATTGGAAAGATAGATGGGCTATTAATAGTTTCCTTAATTCGAATGCTAGATGTCATGTTATTCGTGATAATGTTCAGCATCAAACAGCAATTATGGGAGGAATTTGGGGAATGCGAAAGGTGAATGGACTTTCTATACGTAGATTGTATACTGAATATTTGAACACTCCGGATAATCATGATCACGGAGTTGGTCATGACCAGAATTTTTTGATCGATAAAGTATATCCAAAGCTTCAGAATTCGGTACTAATCCACACAAGCCAGGTATGGAAACGATACAAAGATGAAGTTCTTACGGCATTTCCGTTTCCGTATACAAATGATATTTACTGCGGACGCATTGAAAACATCAATTACGTAGAACCACCTATGCCAGTAGAACCTCCTGAAGAACCTACGCGTACACTTTCATTTCTAAGGAAGTAATAAATGAAGGCAGTTGGATCTCGTGCGCAGGTCATGCATGGAACGGCCGACCACACGTCTGGTGGGCTGAAGAAGGGTGACCTCAAGATGAACAAGTGGGGACGCATTGTGTCTCGTAAGAAGTCGGCCCGTATGAGCCATGGAAAAACTCGCCGCAACAAGTAATGCGGTTGATCTCATTATTGAGTGCAGCACTATGGGTGGACTTCGTAGTGATGGTGATTACCAAGATTCTACCTGGTCAACACTTATCATTTCTTCCTCCCACTGGGGCCCTGAAGTTATGGTATGATAAGTTTGGAGTTGCTGCCGTGGCGGCTGATGTGTTTAGTTTGATGTTAGGAGTCCTGCTTGCTACATTCCTTTTTCCAACTGCATATGGATTTCAGTTGGTTTTAGCTGCTGTCCTTGTGCAAGTCCTCCACGACATTCTCTTTTACGTTATCGTCATTCTAGGACTTCCTCAAGGTCAGAACTCTATGATTGACGTCTTTAAGACCTACGCGAACGAAGGTAGATGGACCATCTTACTTGCAGATGCTCTGATGGTCAGTTCGGTCGTCTTGATTGCAGAGATATCTGATATCTTCTTCACCTATCGCGCGATCGCGTTCCAAGCGATTTTGGGCATGTACTCACTGATTTATATCACATACACTAAGTAATGAGCGGCGGATTATTTGGAACGCACCTTACACTTAACCCAAAGTGTCTAGTGTTTTCCCTCTTTGTATTAGTTGTCTACTGGATGCCCCATTTCAAGGCATGGCAGCACCGAACGGTTATGGCGTTCCTTCTTGCGTGCGTTGCGTATGTTCTGCTTGCCTGGTATGACATGATCTATGATTGCAAGGATCGTCTCAAGCCCACGGCTCTCGGATGGATGTGGGGCTGGGCCAAACCCGCTGAATACGGACAGGCATTTGACGAACTCCCCGAGAAGGAGAAGAAGATTGTACGTACGATTGACATTGTTGTTCTGATCGGTGTGTTGATGTTACTGGTGCTTCCTTTTCTTGCGAAGAACTAATGGCAGTTCCTAAGGACCTCGTGGACACGGCAATTAAATCGGTAAACTGGAAGGCGGGCAAGTTTGATATGCTTCCTATCGTATTTGGCATTGTGATGGCGCTGATTGACATCAGCATGATGGGGACCCTCAAACTGGTGGACCAGGGAAAGCTGGCGTATGCGTTAGGATTTCCCGTTGCTACATTGCTCTATGCGTTTGAACCTTACGTCTTTCTGAAAGCGATGACCCACTCCAATATGGTTGTGACGAACTTGATCTGGAACCTTGCATCAAACATTCTGGTGACTCTTGCTGGAGTGTTCTTCTTTGGTGAGAGCATTAAGGGTCTCAAGTGGCTAGCAATCGGAATGAGCCTCTTCTCTCTGGCAATCTTTGCCTACAGCGAATAATATGCGTTAGTTATAATGCAGGTTCCTCCTGATAATGAACTAGTGATTGTTTGCCATTGTAAGCCTTGTCAGCGACCTAAAGGATACAAGCCAACGCGAAGTAACGTTGGTGATCAACTTCTAGATTTGTGTGAAAATAACCCTCCCGAGTACTCGGTTATTCGTACAATCAGTACCGACGCATATTATGTAGATATTGATTGTCCTAAGATGGAAGGAAATACCTGGCTTACTGTCCCCAAGGGATCTATTCAGGTTGTATGGGGATACGGATGTCCCGTTTATCCTACTTTACTATCAAGTCCTACAGCCCCCGAATATTCACGTGAAACACTTGAAGAGATTCTTATGATGGCGAGAGCAAGACTGAAACCTAACGGTAAACTTGTATTCCCCGCATATAGAAGTGTTTCATTAGAAGCTGTCCGTAGTTTTACTCCACCTCCAGGATGGACGATGGAGGTAACAACAACATTTCCATTTATAATAAAGCATTCACACCAAGACCAACCATCCTTGAATGGCTTTATAATCTTTTCAAAGACAGGAGGCGGACGAAGGAAGACACGTCGCAAGGGCTCCTCGGAGGGGACCCGTCGCCGCAAGACACTCAAGCAACGCCTCGCAGCTGCCAAGAAGAAGTGCTCTCCTGGCTACGACGTCTACGATTACCGCATGAACACCAAAGGAGAGTTCTTTAACTGCCTTCCTGCTGGACTGAAGCGTCGGACAGTGCGTAGAAGAACTTAGACACCGAATCTATTTGATACATAAATGGTAAACTACAACTTATCTCATCTCACTCAACCAGAAGATCAAAAAGTGCTTGGTCCCCTTCAAAACGACGAAGCACTTTTTCTATATTCGGTTATTCGTTGTTGTCGCATCAGCTCTATTCTAGAGATAGGTGGAGGAGATGGTGGCAGTGCTATTAATTTCTTAGAAGCGATGAAATATGCACCAGGTGGTATTGTATACACGTGTGATATTGGTCATGTACCACGCATGGCGGATAATCATAAAGTAATCATTAAGAATGCTCTTAACCTGACACCGGAGGATATAGATAACAAACCTGTCGAACTTGTGTTTTTTGATTGTCATGATATGGTGCAGATGGACATATTTCACGTACTTGTTTCTGCAAAAATTATTACAGATAAAACTCTTCTAGCACTCCATGATACAAATCTTCACTATGCTCCTTACCGAATGATTGGTCCTTACATTTCAAGTGAAGGTGGATATGCACACCAACCGGTTGAACGAAGTATGGTCAATCAATTCAAGGAACTTGGATATGACATCCTAAATCTTGGTACAGGACCTGAAAAGCACTCTGAAGAGTTCCCATTTCGACATGGCATTACAATTTGTAAGAAGTTCCAGATGCTTGGAATGCCATAGTTTGCGTAGAAGAACTTAGACACCGAGCCTCATTGATACATAAATGGACGACCTTGTTGTAGCCAAGACGGTCCAGACGTCGCCGATCCGCACCCTCGCCGAGGGTCTTAAGTCGATGCTGGTGGAGATGAGCCTTGTCTTTGATAAGGATGGCATCAGGATGATTGCCATGGACAACTCCCGTACAGTTCTCACACACATGAGGCTGTATGCGAATAAGTTTGAGCAGTATGAGTACAATCATAAGGCTCCCAAGCTCAGCGTGGGCCTGAACACGGACCACTTTTATCGCATTGTGAAGACGGTGACGAACGATGACACTATCACGTTCTCTGTGTCCAAGTCTGAGTCTAACCACCTGACGATCACGATTGAGAATGGTGAGAAGGGACGCCGTACCAAGTATCGTCTGAACCTCCTGGACTGCGATGAGTCAGATATCTCGATGCCTGAGACAGTGTTCTCTGCCCGCGTTACGATGCCATCTCTGGATTTTCAGAAGATCTGCCGTGACATGACTCTGCTGTCGGCAAAGACGGTGGACATCAAGAACGTTGGCAATACCTTGACCTTTTCTTGCAAGGGCCCGTTTGCGTCTCAGACAGTTACGATGGGCGACGCTGCCGCTGAGATGCAGGTCTCTAAGAATGAGTCCACTGAGATTGTCAGCGGTACCTTCTCTCTGCCGCACCTGGTTCTCTTTACCAAGTGCTCTAACCTCTCGAATAACCTAGAGGTTCACATGAAGAACGACTGGTTCATCATGATCCGCTACGTGATTGCCAACCTTGGAGACATTAAGTTGTGCCTGATGCCTCTGCCGCCATCTACGTAAAACTACTTCTTACTAAACTACAATGTCAAAGACTCCCAGAAAAACATCATCTCGTCGCCGGAAAACACATCGGCAACGAGGTGGAGATGTTGCATCTGTTGAGGCACTCATTCGGAGCACACCTATCGGAAATGTTCATATTATCAACCCCGCGAGCCGATTTGTTGTTGTGACGTATTGGTGGGGAAGAGATAACATGAACCGAAACCTCCAGAACCCTTGCCCAGAGGACATCATGGAAGCTGCCAAAAAACAGGTCCTTCTCGAAGTAGGACGCACACAGGGATTTCCAAGGAATATTTTGGACGAAGCAAATCGCCTTAAGCAAAAGCCTTCCCTCACAAGTGCAGAGAAGGAGTATTTTGAGATCTTACAGAAGAAGTTCAAGGACTGGACAACAACTACGTTGGCGACTATTCCTAACCTCCGAGAGAGGATTAATGCAATCGTGCGACAGATTGAGCCTGCAATTCTTGAACAGCCAGGTTCAGTGAAGCCGCGTAAGTTCCCAGAGATGATTGCAGAATGGGAAGAGTATTGCAAAAGGGCGAGGGTCAACTATGTCGCAATCAACACAGAGTTTCCACGAGAAGATTATCAAAATGCTATCAATGGAAAACCACTCTTTATCAAGCAGGCGCTAGATGCAGTCAAGCCCCGAAATGTCTTGTACATTGATGGTGATATGTGGATGTTAAAGTATCCTCATCTTTTTGATCTTGAGAACGTAGACTTTATGGCTCGTGGTTGGAATGTAGACCCTCGTACGAAGGAGAAGGCAATGCAGAGGCCGTATTTTGACCCATACACTCTTGAGACATCTGGAGGTACCATGTATTTCGGCAACACACTTGCTGCACGTGAACTCTTGGATGCCTGGGCAGAGGCATCTAACAGCCAGGTTGGAAAGGCAGACGATCGTATTCTTTCCCAGGTCTTTACGAAGGATTCTATGCTACTGAAGACGAACACAATTCAGCTCCCGATTGAATATCTGTGGCTCACCGACAATTACAAGAGTTATTTGAGAGGTCCGGGAGATGCATCATCTCACGAGGATGCGTTTATTGAACACTTCTACTGCTTAACGGGTGAAGAACGAGCTGCAGATCAGGGTGCAGCTGCTTCTGGACGTACACCTGAAGGATACGAGGAAGAAGTTACGGATAACATCAACTACAAGCGCCCTACAGAGCTGATTTACGAGTACATCTTCTTTGACGGCGATAAGAACAAGTGCGACGGATTTGCCCGGTACTTCAGGTACTTGGAAGCTACGAAGGGTGTTTTCACAGACCAACCGTTAGCAAAGATCGTGAAACTTGAAGAGATGTATGGTCCCTTTAACGAGATTGCTAAGAAGAACCTGGAAGGACTTGGACCCCAACAGCCCCGTCTTCCCGGAGTCGCTGTACGACCGGGTGCTATCACAAACCGATTTTCTCCTCGTGTGCGCCCTCAGGCTCCTGTAGCATCTCTTCCTCAGACTGCTTCGATCCGAGACATCTTGCAGAAGTTGTTGGGAGGAGAAGATGTGGAACTCGGCGGCAGGGTTCAACGGGGACCGGAAGATGACTGCGTGGCGGTGAACGTATCTACAACAGGTGTGGATATGTATACTCGCACACTTGAGCTGGATACAAACTCACCTATGTTCTTCTCTGCCAAGTGCCGCACGCTGGTTCATCTTCTTGCAATGTGCGAGACCCTCAAGGATATCAACAAGCATCTAGCTGGAAGCTACATGTTCATGTCACGTATTCGGTGGAATCTGGCGAATCCTAGGAACACATTTGCAAGTTCAATTGAAGAAGGAGTTGACTTCAAGCCTGTCTTCCATCAGATTTGGTTTGGAGCAGATATTCCCCAGTGGCGTCAGGTGATGTTCAATTCAAACAAGAAGGTATGCGAACAATCAGGATTCGAATACAAGCTATGGAAGAACCAAGACCGAAATCCAGAGAACTTCCCACAGACGATCGGATATCAGAATGCCGCACTTGAAGCAGGCCAGGCAACTGGACAAAGTCGTTGGGCACAGGTTGCGGACTTAGCTCGCTTGGAGATCGTCTACAACAGCGGCGGTATTTATGCAGACTCCCTCGTGGAGATCACACCTGCATTACTCAGGGCAGTAACGGATGCTATTAACCAAGGTGCGCAGTTCGTGGGATGTAATGAAGATGAATGCGAACCTCCTCTGGATTGCAAGAACGCTCAAGGCGAGATGTACTTGAGCAATAGCTTCTTTGCGGCAACACGCGGTAACCCGATCTTTGAGCGTCTTTTGTCAGAAGCATCATTAGACAATATCAACATGGAGGATGAGCGCCTCAACCACACAACAGGTCCTTATTTCTTGCGTGCTGCGATCACCCCCGAAGACAGAGTGTTCATGTTCAAGTCAAATCAGGTGTATCAGTTCAACCAGCAGGAAACTCCGTATAAGGAGCCTACTCCTGACCCGTTTCTGTTTAGGAACATGGTCTCAGGAGCCGTCAAGGTGAATGATAACATGTATTATCTCCCTGGAGGAATTCAGAAGCTACAGACAGATTTCTTGGTTGCGAACAAGGGCCCTCTTGCTACCTACCATTCGGGATTAGGTGGAACATGGAGCACGTAAAACGAATACGTTTTTGTAAAATCTAGGGGGACTTACAAAATGAGCGGACCTACTACCACAGACGACGACTACATGAGTGCAGAGGCACTCTTGGATTCCCTCTTTCCAAAGATTGACCTTCGTGGACCTCCTCCTACGGAACAAGAACTACAACAGAATCCTGAAATTATTCCTCCTGAAATGAAGGCTGGTGGCCGAGGAGAGCCCAATCCCGGCGGTGAGATTGTAAAAGTCCTCTTCAATATCCGTGATCAGATTAAGCTGTACCACTGGCAAACCATGTCCTTTTCTGAACACAAGGCTACAGATGACCTTGTGAAAAGCCTGGATACCAACATCGACAAATTCGTAGAGGTCTATATGGGCCGCTACGGACGTCCGTATGTAAAGGATACGTTGCAGGTGAAGAACCTCACCATGACAGGTATTCGTGGATTTATTAACAAGAGTAACGGGTGGCTTGCTGAGAAACTTCCTCAGATGCTAAAGAAGACAGATTCAGATCTCCTGAACATTCGCGATGAGATGCTGGCCGACATCAATCAAGTGAAGTATCTTCTCACGCTCGCATAAAATGGAACTAACTCCGCCTTGAACTTCAACTTCAACCAACATGTTTCGTAAAGAGTTCAAGTCTACTCCCTCAAAGGACATCGCGAGGGAAGCCCGTCTTCAACAGGTGTCTGCTGATCTAGGTCTGTCTCCGAATGTTCTGAAGACTGATAAGAAGACATTTATCGAGATGGAGAGGATTGATGACATGGCTCTTGCGTACAAGTATGGTGACGATGTAGAGGAGTTACCGAACCCGATCCGTGATCAAGTCTATACCATTGTCCGCACACTTTACGATCATGGGATTCAATATATTGACATTACCCCATACAACTTTATTGAGAAGGATGGCCGAGTTTGGATCATTGATTTCGGTCACGCTTCAAATAAAAAGCGTCTGAACCCCTACCTGCAAAAGATGTTCAATGAGGGATATCTTCACGAATGGAATGCAGACTTTAAGTAAAAAGAATGAGCAATGAGACAGCCAATATCATTATGGTCGTGTCTACCACGATTTTTCACACATATATGATGTATGTTTTATATTTTTGGTTTGCAGAGTGCGGCTTATAAGTTATTTGCCTCGTGTGTTATGTGCCTTGTAGACGATATCGTCTGCTGACTTCATTTTTAGGGTCGGGCTAAACAGCTTCCGATCCGTGATATTTGTGGTAGTGTTCCATACCTTGATGATATGAAACTGACCCTTTGGCGAAACAGAGACTCCAACAATTGCCTCTTTGTAGTTGGTTAGAAAACCATTGACAAAGCAGTGTGCCATAGCATCGATGAAGACTTCGCATGTATCCTTGGCATCCACTTTCTTTGACCAAGCACCTCCTCGGATGTGCTCGGGTGCCTCCCAGAGAGGCCTGTATCCATGGCGCATCAGAAAGAACATTCCTGATTCCCATGCGTCTTTTGAAATGGCGTCCACGACATTCCAGAATTCTGCGGGTGTAGAGAGAGAAGCGATGTTGGTGTAAGATGCCTCCGAGTAGTCGTTGTCGTTGGGGTCATGATACCAGAGGACCCAAATATGAGGCATTGTAGAATCAGACATCTTCACCGCTCTCTACTATTTTGGGTGAATCAAAATCCATTTTATTTGCCGTATAGCTTCTTGACATAGACAATTAGGTTGCCCACCTCGATCGCACCAACGATTATGAACGGGTCACTTGCAAATACAGGATGTATTCCATCCTTCATGACTAGCCCCAATGCCGTATGATCCGATACGATGATTCCTGAAAAGCATAGAACATCACGAAATGTCTTTAACTTTAAAAATTGAGAGCGTGTGATCACCTTTTTTCCAACTTGTATAAAGGGTCTGTCTTTGCTGAAACACGTGCCCATTGGTAAAAAATGGATATGAATGTCTAAACAGAAAAGAAGAGAGGTGCATCATGGATATCTCTACTCTCTACTCTCTTCGCAATGCTGCACGTGCTCCCCTCGACGACTCCATCCGCCAGATCATCTCCAAGCTCAAAATTACATTCAAACCCTCCTTTCGGAGACCCACAGCACGTAGGGCGCCCGTAGAGGACACAACCAACTGGCGTGAGTTGGCTCTGGCCTCCCTACACCGCAAGGTGCGTGAGAAGGATGACCCCGACTACGATGAGGTCAATGCCTTCCTGAACAAGCTCACCAAGCAGACCTATGATAAGATGATGATCGGTATCATGGAGAAGCTTGACAAGCGGGACTCTATGTTCCGACTCCGAGTGACAACCCTGCTGTTTGACAGGGGTGTTACGCAGACATTCTATGCCCCACTGATGGCGGATGCATACAAGGATATTGCAAGTGCATATCCCGATGCGCGTCAGGACCTGATGGTACAGGTGATGATGTTTGACACACTCTACGCTACCTCAAACGTGACGATTGTTCCGCTCCACACGGATCCTGGGTACAATGACGCAATCATTGCCTGGACCAAGCAGAAGGAGAAGAAGCGCTCCTTTGCGGTCTATGTCTCCGAGCTGTTCGGTCGTGGTCTCATCCCACAGGAACTCATGTCCGGATTTGCCAAGACGGTTATCGATGACCTAAAGGAATCCGTTCGGCAGCCGAAGCAGCCCGCTACGGAGGAACACGTGGATGCTCTGGTGCGTTTCGTCTTCGCGGTGGCTGCCAAGGTTCCTGAAATCAAGGATCCCGTGAAGCAGGTGCTCGCGATCCCGAAGGCAGAGACTCCGTGCCTGAACATGAAGAGCCGCTTCAAGCTTGATGACTCGTTAAAGTTATAAAGAACGCAACCTCGTGAAAGAGAAAATGAGCCAGGTGCCGTCTGCGACAGTAATGGCCGCCGCCGCCAAGATTGCGATCGAGCAGGACCGCCCTATCTACCTTGACTACTACAATGACAGCGTTGAGAAGAAGTGCTGCATCGGTGTCCAGGACACAACCAAATTTTTAGTTAAGTCCGACACTGAGTACACGTCGCCGATCGAGTCCATCTCCCGTATTAAGGAGGCGAACGTCTTTATCGTGCTGACTGAGAACAGCATCTACATCGTCTCTGCTGAGATCCCTGTTAAACGGATTGTGGGTTCTAGTGACAAGGCAGAGTGATGCAGCAGGTCCCAGCACCTTTCCCACCACCCCATCGTATTCTCTATGAATGTTTGAATGATCGTGAAACCAAAACACTTTGGGATGCTTACAAGACCAAGTACGCAGATCAGTGTGAGTTTGAGGAAGTGGATGCTGCAGTGTCCAACTCCATGGATGATTTCGCGAAATGGTTTGCCCAGTGGATTGCCTTTGCACCAGAGAGGCGCTCGACACGTGCCCGTGTATTGCTGATTTGGCACGCCCACTTTTTAAGTTTGGCCTGTCAGCAGATGCTACGTCGTTCGTTGGAACAGCGCTCATTCAGATGCCGTGTCTGGTTTCATATTGAGGAACCTCTTTTGCAACAGGCGATCGTATCCCGTTGTATTGTTACGATTGTCCCAGCCTACACAGGTAACCCAAAGGTTGAGGGTTCTCTGGATCCTGCATTGTGGGATGATCCGCGGAAGTATGAAATGGAACTCCATGGTCCAAATAAGTAAGAGGTATGCGTGTATTCACTGATGGATCGTGTACGAGTAACGGGAAGAAGAACTCCAAGGCGGGATATGCTGCGTGGTTTCCTGATCATCCTGAGTGGTCATCCTCCCATCGTGTTCCAGACAATGAAGACCAAACCAACAATCGAGCAGAACTTTCTGCAATCAATCTTGCAGTCAAGACACTCGAGGACAAGGGAGAAGTTGATTGCGACTTGGTGATTTATTCAGATTCAGACTACTCGATTAACTGCTTATCTACGTGGCTTCCTGGGTGGATGAATCGCGGATGGAAAACAGCTGCTGGGACTGATGTGCTACACCAAGATCTCATCAAGGATACGACCACTCGTTTATCCAAGTTCAAGTCGCACCGGTTCGTTCATGTTAAGGCCCACACAGGTGGAACAGATGATCTATCCAAGAACAATGCAGTCGTAGATAAGATGGCACGAGAGGCTGTTGATGGACCTACAGCTGCTGTTGTTGCAGATGAGTTGTTCCCTGGATGTCCCTTGCAGATTATGGGCGGACCTGTTCAGCAGAAGGTAATACTGAACTGGATGCGAGAACATATTAACGAGCTGGACAGGGACTTGGTAGACAAGCATCTGTTCAAGGCGTTTACTGAACTATGTAAGGCTCGTGATATAAATTTGGTAAAGCAAGTGATCGCTAAGACCAACGTGATCCGCGCCGAACGGGGTCATTTACAAATAGAAGCAGTAGATAAAGTAGAATGAGTGTCGAAGCGTTTCATTTCTGGTCTCCGTCCTGCACTCCTTGCCATGCAATCAAGCCCGCGATTGAAGATCTAAAGGAAGAGTTTGACGATGTCAAGTGGACTTCCGTAAATACCCATATTGATATGCATGGTCTAGGACGGAAGATGGATGTTCAGGTTGTTCCCACAATTGTTGTGTTTAAGAACGGCATTGAGGTTGGCCGCCATTCTGGGACGAACATGATCATTTATTACACTCTTTTACGTAAGGCTAGGTCTACTTAGGGCACGTTGTAGCAGATGCCCCTACCATTCCAGCTCCACTACCTCCATTCGCAGGGGGCGTCGTTGCTGCAGTGATGAACGACTTCGGAATCGGACGACCATCCGGACCGATGATATATACATTTCCCTCGGCGTCTACGTATTCACCATCTGCATTTTTAGTTAGAGATGAGAGGGAAGGACCCTGAGGAAGAACAGACGAAGGTAAGCGATTTGGTGCAGAAGCCTGCACAATCCCATACCCCGTACCACCAATGAGAAGACCCTCTGCAAGTGCAATCAATGACTTGATCGCGACACTACCTGCAAGATCGTCGCACGTCTTGAGTTGCATGACCTGGAGACCGAAGAACAGAGGGAATGCCAGGGCTGTAGCTGTGCTATCAAGGCCATGGCGATTTGACCAGAGATCGATAAGGTAGTACCAGAAGATCGTTGCAGTCACAACGAGTCCCTGAGGTGCATACGGGCTTTTGAGTCCCTCAAATCCGTAGACCTCACATCCAGCCCAGGCGCTCATGGCTCCTCCAGATGTTGCAGTTCCAGTGAACAGAGGAGGCCTTACTGGGGCTGCTTCGGGCGTTGTCATTGCCATCTTGTAGATGTCACCAATCAGACCCGCAACACCCGTCCAGAGGAACTGAAGCACGTAGTGAATAGGGATTGAGGAAAGACCAACCAAGCTAGGAATAGAGTATACACCTTGCAGAGTGAAGATATCTGCAAGAACTCCAAACAGGATAAGAATATGCGGTAAGAACGTGATGATGTCTGTGAACAAAACACCTACGCCTGGGGGTGCTCCAGGAACAGAAGGTCTCGTTCCCTTGACCCAGTACAGGGTTGCAATCACGGAGACAATTGCAGTCAGAATCGCCAGGATTAGCGCACCCCACCAAGGCACGTCCTTAGGCGGTGGAGGAGGTGCAACTGTTGGAGGTGCTGATACTGTTGGTGGTGGTGGCATCTTGTTTCTTTACGATACTTGATTTTGTTGAGTAGATACAATGGGTGGAGGAGGATCAAAACCATCAGGACCGCCACCACCACCGCCACCGCCACCGTATGTTCCGCCTCCTCCGAAGAACTTCCAGAAGGGATCCCCTCCAGAAAATATGAAATTAACGATTGCGGGAAGTGCATCCTGTCCCTCGTGTAAAATCGGAATTGAAGCTGATTTCTCGTCATCCGTAGTGATTCTATCGAGAGACATCATGGGCAAGATTCCTGCTCCTCCACCAAAAGCCCCATCGGATAGCTGGGTATGGGATAACTCGGTAGGATTCCAAGATGATGGTACTCCGTATCTCGTTGAAACTCCTGAAGAGCTTAATGACCGCTGTGCAAGCGGCTGTCAGTATCGTCGTGCGCCTCCTTCTACGTATGGAAAGACGATCGGGCGTGCGATTGATGCCCAGGGCTTCCAACAAGAGAACAATGGACAAGACGTGATTGATACATTTGCCGACGACTTACGTCAGTGGAGGGCAGATCAGCGTGCTTCAAAGGCAAAGGCAAAGTCAAATAACGGGAAGATGGTCTATATGTGGAATCCCTCCGATGATCCAAAGGACCCTAATGGGAGCATTGCAGTTAACTATGAGAACCACGGCGCTCTTACAAAACTCTTCCTCAAACCTACGCTTCCTTTTAACGTGACTTTTTCTGAGTGGTAGAGACAATGGGGAACTTATTTTCAACTTTACCACCATTGCCGCCACCAGTTCCACCCTCAGCATCAATTGATGTAATGAGCGTATTCCAACCCTTTCCTCTTCGTATTGATTCCTTTGGCGAGCAAGGGAAGCAATATGACGCATGTTTTCAGATTGGAGAGTTCCATAGTCAACATGTCAAAGGAACAAATATTGTTATTTTGGTTCCGTTGAAGGTTTCCAATAATCCTGGCATCGGTGGCACATTCGTCAATGCCTTTGCAAACAAGATCCCTAATATCCTGGGTCAGCAGCCCGATCGTCTGTTGGGATATCCCGATGTCCCTGCACAGACAGGCGCAGATTGGAGTATCTCAAAGGTGATCAATCTTAGCAGACCGTATTACACATGGACACAGCGCGATGGGACTCGTGTAGTTGTGATGGCTGAGCCGATCCTTATTGCAGCCGGCGATATGGAGAACATCAAACGTCTGCCTGTGACGCCTCCCGAAGATGTGATTCATGAGATTGGAAGCAACATCAAATACAAGCCTGCTCCTCCTGTTGATGCAAATGGGAACCCATTACCCTGTCCTCCTCCACGCGGATCACTTCCTAACGTAGTTGTTACTCAGCCTCCAGTTCCTAAGAACAAGCCCGCAGTGGATGGAACATTGTTCGTAGAAATTCTGCTTGGACTGATTGGAACGATTGCGATTGTTCTTGGTGTTTGGTTTGGTATCAAACTTGCAGCTGGACCAGGTGGTGATATGTTCAGAAAGTTAGGTGACGCTATTGGAAAGCAGCTGGCGGGCGCTTACAAGTCAATGAAGAATGCTAAGATGCCCGCTTTACCTACACCCAAGTCCCCATCTCCTGCAGCCCCCACAGAAACCCGTACACCCGAACAAATCGCAGATATCGCTCCTACGACCATTCCTGAGCCTAAGGACTTTGCCGTGACAAACCCAGGATACAAGAGTAAGGCTGATTTCATCAATGCTCACAAGACCCGCCGTAATCCTATTCGGACACCTACTCAGATTGCAGACATTGCTCCCACGACACTTCCTGAACCATCTGGAGACTTTGTGATGACTAACCCAGGATACAAGAATAAATCGGCTTTTATCAATGCTCACAAGACCCGTCGTAACCCTATCAAGCCAGCCAACAAGATTGCTGATGCCCCCGCTCCTGCGGCATCGCCTGCAAGTGTAATTGACTCAGCTGGACCCAGCGAGTTTGTCCCTGATGCAGATGAGCTCCTCCGTAGGCGCCGTGCAGAGAGGAACCGACTAGCTCAGCCCGCAGGAACAGGTCTGTTTGATTTGGGGAATAATCCTAAACCTCTCGACGAAATTGCTCAACGTAAGCCATCTACTCCAGGCTTCAAGGAAATCGGCAGCCCTTCTGAAACACCCGCCCAGAAGATTGCACGACTTGCAAATGCACGTAAGCGGACACCCAAGCGCCGAAACATTGGACCCATTGAGGAACCTGATACACCCAAGATGGCATCAACTGCAACTCTTGCTAAGAGACTCTCAGACCGGGCAAAGAAGGCAAGA